>Ga0208958_1001169_pt1 | contig 27507 bp, 31 predicted proteins | sample RifOxyB1_FD_184032 | JGI IMG/M metagenome (GOLD analysis project Ga0208958, IMG submission 184032) | Soil microbial communities from Rifle, Colorado - Rifle Oxygen_injection B1 (SPAdes) | ecosystem: Environmental > Terrestrial > Deep subsurface > Rock core/Sediment | place: Rifle, Colorado...
CACCCTTGATTTTCCCCAATACACCCGCCCAGAAAATTACAATGACTGGAAAGTACCAGAAATTCTTCTCACCGGCCACCACGCCAATATCCAGTCCTGGCGTCAAAAAGAAGCTCTTAAAAAAACCAAGCGAGTCCGCCCCGATCTCCTCAAGAAATAACATCCCATAGTTGAAAATAACCATCTTGTATGCTAAAATGCCTCACCGTATTTGAGTTTAGCCATGGAAGGAGAAAAGCATCATGGCATGGGAACAAGGTATCACAGGTGGTCACGATTTCTTCGCACTGTGTGCAAGTCTTGGTGGTTTTGGACCTATCCAATTCATGAGTCACGCACGAGTCTTTGAAGTCAGGATCAAGAGCCTCACCCAACAAGAAGGCGAGCTTGAAGGCACCTCCTTCAATATTACTGGGACCGCCAAAGACCTGACAAGCGGGCGGCTTTACAATCTTGATCCACGTAGCTGGTACAACACAGAAACACAAATGGGACACTTTATCATGACCCCCGTCTTCGAACCTACTAGCTAGTTCCAAACTCAAAACGCACGGGAAATCCCGCTACACGATGTCTTAACTAAGGTAGCGGGATTTATATTTTTATGTGTGTTTGTCCGCCACACTTGAAGCCGCCCAACTCTCTGGCTTAGTTTTAGCCACGAACCCATTCCCAGAAACCATCCCCACCACCTCTTTTATCATTTCTCTAGTCGGTCCCAAACTCCCAACATCAATATGAATTTCAAGATCATATTTTGCTGGTGAAATCACTTTTCGAATATTTGGCACTAACGTCTGAGCCGTTTCAAGAGAGCGCTGTGTCTCCGAATATATTTTATCTCTCAAAATTATTTTTCCTTTGACCATCTCCCGCTGCCAAAAATATTTCGCGCCTTTGCCCATTCTATGAATCACAATTGCCGTCACATAATTACACTCCATACGACCTTTAACTCGTCGTCCTTGCGAGTCAGTTCCAATTACTAATCTATAGAAACTCTCTGAGTCCTCTTGCACAAATCTTGAAATTTCTTTTATCATTTGCGCAACCGTTACCTCCCCCAAAGTTGGGTTAAAAAAACTCTTTTCACGAATTTTCATGGCCCAATTATAACAGGTCCTTCTACTACACCCTAGGCCGCAAGGATCAAGGAAAAAATAATCACCAATCCGAGAATTGAAACAAAAATATACTCAAGTACCACCTCTAAATATAAGTCCTTATGAACGTAGTGGTGAACTACTCCCCACGTAATATAACCAAAAGCCACCCCGACCGCCACAGCCGTTTGAAAAATCCGATCATACGAAAAAGTGTAAAAACCCCAATAGCCAAAAAACAATATTCCCACTAAAGGCAAATAATGCGGCAAATGTCTCACAACTTTTTGTAAATGATGATTCACTTAAAATATCCTCCCTGCTTTAGCAATTAAAACTATCGCCAAAACCATCCCTATGAATGATACATGTGCAACAGTCCTTCCCACAAATCTTTTTAAACCCCGCCTATAAGCCACCACCCCATCAACTACCATCACCGTCATAAAAACGAGTCCCATAACTAACGCCAACGTTTTTGTCATCCCAAATGGTGACCCAACGAGATCACTATTACTATCCAAGCCCGACGCACCACTGATCAATTCATTGTTTCCAACTGGTTGAGTCACAGCGAGCTCTTCTTCTGTCGGTAACACTTCCGGAATTAATTCCGCCGTTGGAACCACTTCCTCACTGGCTTCTGCGACCGGAATTGTGGCCGGCACATTCACCGCCCTCGTCCCAAAAAGTTGGACAATAATCGTCGTATCCACCCCATTCAAATCTCCCTCAACCACCGCAATCCCAATATCGGCATATTTATCCGACAACAAATTATCCCTGTGAGACGGCGACGTCATCCAAGCTTCCACTGCGTCCGTTGGGTTACTAAAATCCCTAGCCAAATTCTCCCCAGCATATCGATATGCATATCCAGCACTCGCAAAAAAAGCCCATGGTTCAGTCCCGTCTGGCGAAACATGCGCCCAATAGTCTTTATTCAACATATCAGTCCCCTTGGCCAAAGCCGCCTGACTCAAAACCGGGTCCTCTCTTAAAGCAGATAACCCTTGAGTCACTCTTTTTTCGTTAGTCAACCGTATCACCTCAGTTGGAGAAATGTTTGCCGCATAACCCAAAACCCTCAAACCCATCCTTGGGCCATATCCAATAAAAAGCTGAAACGCCAAAACCAGCAAACTAAAATACACCAAACTCGAAGAATGCAATAACCTCGCTCTGTGATTATTAGAAGGTCGCGGTACAACTAAATGTATCGTTCGGTCAAGCAGGTAGCTGGCAGCGCTCATTTCAAATATTGTTTTACTTTGTCAACGACTTCTTTCGGTGTGTAATTCGCTTTCAATAAATATTCTTTCACCCCCAAATCACGGGCTCTTTTACTTTCCTCTTCACTTGAAAGATTAGACAAAACAACTACCACAATATTTTTCCCCCGCTCATCTGCCCTCAATCTTTGAAGCATATCTATCCCCGAAAGTTTTGGCATCATAATATCAAGGACAATCGCCTTCGGCTCTTTTTCCAAAGCCAGCTTCAGTCCCTTCACCCCATCATCCGCCGATAAAACAGAAAAACCCTCTGAAGCAAATTTAGTCCGATACATCTTGACCAATAAAGGGTCATCCTCAACAACTAAAATCAGTGTTTTTTCAGTTTCCTTTTTCTCCATCTGTCCTCTCGTCTAAACTACCATCATTTTCACGCCTTGGCAACACAAACCAAAAGTTACTCCCACGACCAGCTTGCGACACCACACCAATCTCTCCACCAAACTTTTCAATCAACAATTTTGAAATATAAAGTCCCAAACCACTTCCAATGGTTTTCCCAATATTTGACTTCACCCTGTAGAATTTTCTAAATAATTTCTTCTGCTCTTTACTTGTTATTCCTCGTCCGGTATCTATCACTTCCACTTTCACTCTATCGAGTGATGGATTTGTCATTTTTACCATTACGCTACCTGCATCTGTGTATTTTAAGGCGTTACTTAAAAAGTTGACTACCACCTCGTGTAAGCGATCTTTATCCACATACACACTCGCGTGTACCCCATCAGGAATATCAATCTTGTACTCTATGTTCTTATGTTCAGCCTCAAGTTTGAATTCACCAAACGCCTGCTTCACAATTTCACTCACGTTACAAAAGCCCTCTTGATATATTATTCTTCCCTCCTCAATACGACCCACATCGAGCATGTTATTAACCAACCGAATCATTCTCGCTGTGCTAACTAATGTGTCCTGTAGAAACTCCTTGGCTTTATCAGAAATTGGTCCTGTATCCCCTTCAATTATCATTGATGTGTACCCCTTAACAGCTGTTAATGGCGCCCGCAATTCATGTGCCGCCACCGAAATAAACTCATTCTTCATCGTGTCCGTTTCTTTCAATTTCTTCGTCAATCTTTCAAGCTCACGTCTCTGGTCAACCTCCTTTACCACACTCCTCACCAAGAAAATTCCAAAAATAACCACAATTCCTAAAATTAACGCATTTACCATAAGTTCCACTCCCGATTGTGAAACCATCACTTTGGCAAACAACACCAGACAAATCAACACTGTCAAAATCTGCGTGGCAATAACTTTTATGTCAAAAAGTTCATGCTGAACAATTGCATAAGCCGTAAAAGCAAACACAAAAAAACTCAAGATTGGACCAATGTTGCTCATCACGAAGTTATTAAACAGAAGCGGAACTATAAAATTGGTCACTGTCCCAACCACCGTCAAAATAACCACCCCCGCCAACAAATATTGAAGCCTTACTTTCTCCGCCCCCGACGATCTCAAATATTTCTTCACCAAAAGCGCAATCGACCACAGCAAATATGTCACAAATTGTGCACCAAAAAAAACAATCCCCATGCCAAAGATCACACCCGTCCCACCTCCAGGAATAAAAGTTATGTCTTTTATCACCAAATTAAAAAATGTCAAAACATTGGAAACCAAAACAGGGATTAGGAGAAAAACCAAATACTTCCTCGAAAATCTATTTATTTTTGTGGGAAACGCGAAAGCAAAAAAAAGAAGCGCATAGCTAATATAGGGCGAGATCACAAAGATTAACTTATTAAAAATAAAAGCCGTCTCATAGCTAAAGTTCTGGTTCGACAGATAATTAACAGACATCCATGCAACCACCGTAAAAACAAAAAAAGAAAATGATATATTTATTTGATTCTTGGGACTCTTAAGTAATACAAATAAAGCCAAAAAGAGATTCAAAATTAGCGTAAAACCAAAAAGAAAAGTGTAAACTATCACAAATTAATCGTACCACAATTAGATAAATCTTTGAGTCTGAGCTAAAATATGAATTAATCTCATAATTATGGGGCGAACAGTAAGTCAAAAACCAGGGCGATACGAAAGCTTAAAAGGGTTTTTTACTACCCAAGAGCTCTCCCATCTCCAAAAATCAACCATTCTTTTGGCTGGCTGCGGCGCGGGCAGCAATCTTGCTCATCTCCTCGCTCGATACGGCGTAGGGTCAAAAACCAAAGGCGCCATTATCCTTGCTGATCCCGGCTTCGTCACTGAAAGAAACCTCGTCCGACAAGCCTATTACGAAAAAGACATTGGTCTCAAAAAAGCAAACGCTCTCGCCCGATCCTGTCTGGCTATTAATCCCAACCTTAATATCAAGTGTGTTCCCGTCGGCATAACTCTCAGTAACATAGACTCTCTCATTCAGTCATCCGATCTTATTTTTGAAATGATTGATCTCAGCCAGCCCGGAGTGTCATTTCTCCTCCACCAAAAAGCCCAAGAAGCTCATAAGCCTGTCATTGTTACGATTGATTTGGGAGACAACACTCTGACTAGAGTCTTTAGAAACAATAGCCAATCGACAACCTTCTCCAACTACTTCGGCTTACCCCCCAAATTCCTCGTTTCAAATTTCAACCAGCTCAACCCGTACGCCGTTGTCGCTCGACTCATCATCGGCCCCCACCATCGACCAGCTTTATCAAACAGCAAAATGGCTATAAACTACTACTGTGACCAATTTTTCACCCGTAACAACAATCTACAAAAACTCCTCAATAACGTTCCAGCCGAAATGAAACCCTTAATCACCGCTATCATCTCTGGGAAATTTAATTATCTGCCCCAAACAGGCATCGCCGGCCAAATTCTCGGTGCCGTTCACATGAAGCTTATCCAAAATATTTTAACCAACAAGGCAGTACCAGACGCAAATTATCCCATTAAAGTCTATCTATCTGACATTATCACCAAGTCCAATAACAACTAAACATGTCACACATCGATATCGAATCAACCACGCGCCTCACCGATATTTTTGGTGTTAAAGAAATTCCCGACCCCAACAAAGTCGTCTGCGGCATTGCTACCAAACCCGAAGACCGGGAAGCTAGGCTCCGCCTTGTTACCACCGTCTATTTAGATCGCAAATACATCGAGCCAGAAGATCCATCAATTACCAATGGACTCTACATTGATCCCTATGAAAAGAACTCCATCCCTTTAGTTGCTAAGCTCAATGGAACTGTCGTCGCCTCAATGCGCCTTATCAGGAATGTCCACGAAGGTCTCCCTATCAATAACGACGGTGTCGTCATTCACAGTCCCCACTACAAGCTAATTATTACTCGAGCTCCTTTCGAAGTTTCTCAGCTCGCCAAATCCTATTACCCAGAAATAGACCCACAAGCCAATCCCGTCCTCGGCCTCATTGCCAGCTACTTTGCAATCGCAAGAGAACTCAAAACCCCCATCGCAGCCGGTGTCGTAGATAACAAAGTCCATGCGTTACTCAACAGACTCTACCGTTTCGGCCTCCCCGCCATCGGCCCGTCTATCCCAAATTACAAAGGTTCCCCCTCGACTCCTATATTCATAGACATAAATGCTGTCATCCAAAGCACTACTGCAAACGGCCACCCAGAAATCGGCGCCTTTCTAGCTGGAGAAAGAAACATCCCCGGCTTCGAATGGTATGTGGGTCCTTAACCCTACCAATCCCTATCTCGGAATTGTCTTTACCTCATCACACCCCCAAAACCCAAATCCTGAAGTTAACTCCCCAGTTAAGCAAACCTCACCGCCACCAAAGTCATTGTCCATTTTTTCTCTTTCAAAAAACATAATCGCATCCATATAACCATCCTTATTTACATCTCTGAACCATCGTCTTTTCCCAGTCCAAAAAGGCTTAGCACCCTCAAAATCAACTGTATCAAAGTTCACTTCTCCGACATCCGTCGTTTTTGACCCTAGTATCACAGCAGGAAAAACAGAATGACTCACACCATTCACAAGGTTGTTCTCACTCGCCAGCCGCACATCTATTTCTAACTCATAACTCAAACCTTCCCCACTTTTATACTTCACATTTGTCACACAAACATTAAGGTCTTTCCACAAAACACTCCCAAGATTGTTCGAGCTGTAAACTCTAGTGTCACATTCTCCTCCGTTATCTAGCGCCAATTCAATCGAATAAACTCCATCATTTGGAAGCTGAACATCGACAATATGTATTTCTTTACCCAAATAATTACCTTCACCATCTGTGTAATAGTTGCCAACAATCTGATTATCTTTCTTAATTACCAAATCACTCAAAGAAACAGCCTCGAAACTACTGTAATCCGTGTGTGCAACATCATAATGAATCATCGTGCCACGCCCACCCCCATACAAAAAATATCCCCGATCCAGCAAATATGTGTGTCCTTCAATATCTAAATATGCCGGATCGTCAATAATTAGCCCTTCATCATCATAGCCTTTCACTACCACAAAATGTTGTGGCACGCTCGACGAATAGACCTTCAAAATAACCGGTACACCATTATCTATGTATTTTCGAATTTTATCCTCGTCAAAATCTTCTCGTACAGGCTGATCCAGCTTCACACTGTTTATTTCATCAAAGGGAGCCGTGTAATTGTCAATCAACCACCAATTAAAATTACCTTTCGAGTACCAATTTCTTTCACTAAAGTAGTTATTCACAGCACCAGGATTCATCGCTAAACCGTTTTGAACAATATTGACACCATAATATCCCATCACCATCGCCGCCGAAGTCAACGCACAACCACAATCTCCAATTGTCACACCACATCCCAAATTATTCGCTACCGCACTATCATACTCCTCACCTCCCCACGGCGCTTCGTATTGCTTCAAACTCGGTACATCCAAAACCACTGCTGTATTTTCTTGCTGTTTACAACCCATGGCAAACAAATTTAGAAAATACTCCAAATTATCATTCTCATTTTCAGTAAAAACATTGCTATATATCTGCCCACTACTTACAACCAAATATCCCTCACCAAATCTTTTTTCAGCAACAACATAAGGTAAACTAAAATCTGGAACATCTCTAAATACTCCTACCAAATCGTGCCTATCCAACCACTTATAGCTCCGATGCTCTAACGTGTTTACCTCACCAAAAGGACCTAATACGGTTTCTGTTATCGTATAATGAGGCGAGGAAAAATAGGTAGGCGGATTATATACATTTATTCCTAGCCACCTATCACTTATATTCAAAGATTCAAATAGTGGATTATACCCTGGTCCAGAAATACTCGTGGAGCCTGCAACGAAAACAACACCACCGGCCTCAACAAATTTTGCCAACTCGTCAGCTTCTGCTGAACTCAGCTCCCAATTTAATAAAGGACCAAAAAAAACATCAGTCAACAATATGCCTTTTTCATCTACTAACGACCCCGGCAAGATCTCTTCCACCGTTGGCAAAAACTCCACTCCACAACTAACAACAGCACCTTCACCACCAAACTTTGACAAATCCTCTAAACTCTCAATTATATTCGATGACCCTGCATTCGTGTACAGTGGCTCACTATGCACATCAAACAACCCTTGTGGACTTCGATTAGAGTCAAATGTCACTACCCTAATTGGACTAGCCAAAGCCGAAACTAATTCTACATTCGCAAAAAAAGCCACAAGCAAAACAAACAAAACTAAAGCAAACCTCATCTCCTATTATCATATACAAACAAGAAGAGAGAAGTCCACACACAATTAGGCAGGTACTTCTCTCTCTCGTTTACCTAGTTACCGAGATAACTTCTAAAAGTTCTGCTTCAGGCGCAGCCGCTGTAATTCTCGACGTGGTTTCATTCAAGAAAATCGTATAACCACTATCTCCAACCGCAGTTTCTCCAGACGGATCAGTCGGCAAACTCGCGATATAAGTTGGTGCTATCGGCTCACTCACCACACCAGTATCAACATCCACTTCCCCAGCATTCGCTAAGTCAAAACAGGTTGCACAGGTTCCAATATCCACAGCAGCCCCTGTTGGAAAAAGGACGGTAGCAGAAACGTCCGGCAAATTACCGTTATGATCAGCCGCAAACGCGTAAATCGCCGTCGTGATGCCAATAATGTCGCTCTTCCTCGTCGTATTCCTCGCTTGCGCAAATTGCCTTCCAGGATTGACCGCGACCAAAACAATCGCCGCCAAAATCCCAATGATACCGATAACGACCAATAGCTCAATCAACGTAAAACCTTCTTCTCTCTTATATGTCATAATGTCATTATCACCCCCGTTCTTTTTCTATCCTTATTATTTGTAACCAATTTCACTCACCTAAGTCAAGCACCACCACTTCCGAATTCACAATTAATTCATAAGCCCTATTCAAACTCTCTTTGTGTAGCCTCGGTGTTTGTGATTCCAAAAATTCTTGATCTATCTCTCTTGAAGTAGTTATGGAACCAAATATACCCCTGATTACCGTAATCACCAGTATCGAAAGTACCAATAGTAAAACCCCAAAGTATAGATAAAACTGGTCAACAGTACGTAGCTTATTCATTTACATATAAAAATCCAATATATTTTACTCTCACTTGATTTTCTTCCCTCAGTATACTTATATCTAAGCTCGCCGTCCTCATTAAAAACGGCATTTTCTCTAAAGTTTCCAACCCTCGCCGCACATTTTCTACCCCACCCTTAAATTCAATTAACAGTGCGTATCCTTTATTTCCATTTCCATCCTTCACCACTTTATCACTCACCGAAAAATCGGTCACAATTCCGCTCGCTTGCAGCTGATCCTTTGCATCCAAGAATTTCAGAAAATTATCTTCGTCCACAAAAACAGATTTAATTTTTTCAATTTCCACCGCCCTATTATTAAGGTCTGCCCGAAGCACAGCCACATCCGTCATCTCTTGCGTCAGAATTTTTTCGTTCTTCAAAATCTTAAGTTCATTCGCTTTCCTTGAAAGTCCACCTATCAAAGTTAAAATCAAAACCACAAGGAATACATTTACTACATTAAAAACAATAATCCTGAGAACCACCTTTCGAAGCCTCATCTTAGCCTTCTTTTTTACCGGTATCACAGGTCTTTGCAATCTTTCCACCTCTGTCGCCGCAGGCACGAACTGAGGTGGCTTTGCCACCATTTGATTTTGATCTTGGATTGGTTTTACTTCAGGTTTCATATAGGTAACTTGGGTACCACCTTATTTGTTTCTACATAAAATATTATGCTCATTTCAAAATCCAATTCCCCCTCTCCAATCAAATTAGAAATTGGCATCTGCACTTCCAAAAAATCTTCCTGAGATTCCAATGTTTCTTTATATGCCAATAACGCTCCCCTACTTGGCGCCTTACCAATAATTTGAATATAACCCTTCTCCAAATTCACCAAATATTCATCAATCCTAACACCACCCTGTTCCAAACTAGCTACCTGATTAACTAGCCCTTCAGCCGATCTTTGATCACTCTTCACCGCCAAAACTTTATCTATCATGCTATTTATCGTTAAAATTTCTTCAAACACCTCTTCACCAGTTCCGTTCTCGCCCACCATATTTTTAGTCTTAACCACCTGTACTTCACGCGACAAAATCATATAAGCTCCAAAGCTCGCCAAAAAACTTGCCCAAATCACAATCGATGCAATCAAAGTCAACGTCCAAAATCTGACATTCCTCATTATTACTTTGTAGTGCTTCTCCCAAGCCGGAGGCAACAAATTTATCGTTTGCTCATCTTCCGGACCAGCCGGATCTTTACCCTGAAGCGAAATCCCAATCAAGTATTCTTGTACTTGCGCCCGCTCCAGTCCATCCACTTGATAGTCCAAAGCCTCAACTGGTAATTTCATAGAACCCTGCAAAGACTGCATAAATTGTTGAGATAAACCCGCTCCTCCCAAATAAACTTTCTCCACCCCAACTTCCGAATAATGGGTCATCATTCGCTGTGCCGTTTGAATGATCTCATTCTGTGAACTTGAGCTTGCCACCGAGCTTGCCACAATCATCTTCCCTTGAACCAAAACTATCACTGTCTCTTCAACCGAAATATGCAAAATCAATTTTCTCGCCTCATCCTGAGGCACCACCCTACACAAAGAAAGTGACGGCGTTTCCACTACCAACGGATACAATCCAGCTTTGCTCGCCGCATCTACATACCCAGAAAGCACTTCCTGACCAATCGCCACCGCTAACACTCTGTAACCACCATCCACCTCTTCATCAACAATTTTCCAATCCATTATCATCCCCGACCCACCTGTTGGCAAAAAATCCTGCGACTGCCAATTTACTGCCTCGTCAAGTTCATCCATCTCTAGATCCGGTAGTTTCAGACTCTTTGTGTAAGTCGAAAACTCAGGCACCACCAAGCCCACTGACTTTTCTCTCAAACCCAAGCTCGACCAAGCGCTCTTTATTATTTCTGCCAAAGCGGCAGGGTCCTTCACTTGTCGATTTATAATTAAACCCTGCTTCAAATCAAAGCTACCGTACTTCACCACAGTTTTTTGACTCGAATCAAGCTGAATAACTTGCATTCGCCGCGACGAAAACACCAACGACACAAACGATTTTTTCATTACGAAGTGTGTTCTTCTCATAGGCAGGTTACTTTAATCTTACCTTAAAAATTGAAAATTATAAATTAAAAACTGTCAGATGCTATACTTTATACACAATGACGTCCCGCCTTGGACAGGTCTATATTGGGGTAATTGTTTCCCTTGGTATCTTTATGATCTTGTCTCAAGCGGTTATCACCCTCGTCATCTCCGGCTACGACCTTATTTCCTACAATCGCGCTCGAACAACCGCTAAACATCTCGCCACTGAGCAAATCGAAATCATCCACAACCTCGATTACAACAATATTGGTACTGTCGGTGGTATTCCACCAGGTATCATTCCCCAAACGGAGGAAATTGCCAGAAACAGTCTCGCCTATACAGTAAAAACCACTATCGTTTACATCGACGACCCTTTCGACACTCTTGCCCCCACCGATGAAAATCCAAATGATTACAAAAAAGTGCGAGTAGAAGTAACTTGGGGCGGTCTCGCTGATTCTAAATCCCCGGTTATCCTTTCCACCAATATCGCTCCCCAAGCTCTTGAGGAAAGCGTCGGTGGCACCCTCCAAGTCCTCGTTAGTAATTCACACGGCGAACCAATTCCAAATGCCAACGTTACCATTACTACCAACGAAGTTAATCCCCCCATCAATACCACTATCGCTACGGATATCAACGGTCTCGTTACTCTTCCTGACTCACCTCCCTGCGTGAGCTGCTATCACATTAGTGCCACCCGAGACGGCATGAATACTGATCGCACCTACGGTACCGACGAAATCTCCACTCCCTTTAAAAGCCACCTTTCTGTACAGGATAATTATGTTTCCGAAGTCACCCTCACGATCGATACTACCGGTACCCTCAACATTACCTCTCTCAATAATTTCGACAATAATTTTGCCCTCCTTCCTAATCAAACCTTTCGCCTCCACGGCACCAAAATAATAGGCACCGACTCTCTAGGTCAATTTGTCTACAAATTTGATGAGGACGTTCTCACAGACGGAAGTGCCCAAGCCACCATTGAAAATATTGAATGGGACAGCTACTACATCGGTAATCCTACCAATAACACCCGCGACATTTCCGCCACTAACCCCATTAATCCCATTATTATTAATCCCGGCGATACCATCTCAGCCATTTTTGCCACGACCCCAACTACCGACCACCGTCTCCTAACAATCTTCGTCGATAACACTGGCACTCCAGTTAGCTCTGTTTCCGCCCACCTCAGTGATGGTCTTGGTTTTGAAGAAACACTACCCACTGGCGAAGCAACCGAATCAGCGAACTTCGGTCAAGCTTTCTTTGATAGTCTCAATGAATTTACCTACTTCATCGAAGCTACCGCTTCTGGTTACATTGACTATTCGAGTGACGTTTTAGTTACAGGCTACATGACCGAAACGATACAATTAGAATCAGAATAATGAACCGCTCTGCCTTTACCACCATTGAAATTATTGTTGCTTCAACTATTATCGCAATTCTTAGCATCGGTGTTCTTTCTCTCCAATATCTACTCACCACAAATCAGCTCACAACTATCAATAGTTACCTTAACGTTGATCAGACCAATGCCAGTATTGCCAGTCTCATCCGCGAACTAAGAGAGGCCAGAAACTCAGATGCCGGTGCCCACCCCCTTGTCACTCTCGAAGATAACCAAATTATTTTCTACTCCGATATCGACTACGATGGCGATGTGGAACGTGTCCGCTACACCCTCACTAGCCAAACTCTTGAAAAAGGAGTCATCAATCCCACTGGCTTCCCAATTACCTATCCCGTTGAGTCAGAAAGAGTATTTATTATCACCGAGTATATAACGAACATTTCCGACCCCCTGTTCACCTACTTTAATCAAGACTGGCCCGAGGATACAATTAATAATCCCCTACCAGAAGTCAATCGTCTTTCAGACACCCGGCTCATCCGAGTTCTCATCAACCTAAACACCAATCCCAATTATCAAAAACAAGAGTATGTTCTCGAATCTTTTGTTAATCTAAGATCACTAAAAAGAAATTTATGACCAAACAAAAAGGTACTATCACTCCTGCTCTCCTGGTCATTACCGGCGCCTTCCTTGTCGTCATTTATGGTCTTCTTTTTTTGCTCACCATGCAGCTCGAGCACTCTCAAAGACAACTTGGTTCCGAAGTTGCCCTCAATATTGCCGAAGCTGGTGTCGAATATTATCGCTGGCACTTACTTGAGGACCCAGACGATTTTCAAGACGGCACCGGCGGCAACGGGCCTTACACCCACCCATACACCGATCTGAGTCAGGGTGCCACCGGCAGTTTTAGTCTCGAAATTACCCCAAACATTGATCATTCTATTATTGCTATTCGCTCCACTGGTCAAACCGATAACTTTCCCAATGTAACTCGAACCATCAAAGCAGTTTACGGCCGCACCCCTCTTACTCGATACAGTTTCTTCCACAATTCACCCATTTGGTTCGGCAACGAAGTGACGTTAGACGGCCCAGTCTTCAGCAATGGCCCCATTCGAATGGATGGCGTTAACACTAGCACCGTCCAGTCCGCCGTCGAAACCTACATCTGCGGTATGGAAACTGGCTGCCAAACCCCTACTGAAAAACCAGGCATCTGGGGCAACGGCGGCCCGCAATCATTGTGGCAATTTCCCGTCCCCTACGCCGATTTCGAAAATATCAGCGTCGATTTTAGCGCTATGAAAATTTCAGCCCAAAGCACCGGTCTTTATCTCGGTCCTTCGGGTAAACAAGGTTACCATTTGGTCTTCAAGGAAAATGGCGATTTTGATGTATATGAAGTCACGAACACCAATTCATTCAAAGGCTATTCTGAAGAAAACGGCTGCGAAAACCTTTTTGAAGACATTAAAAACGAAAATCTTATTGGCACTTACAGCGTCACCGGCCTCGATATCATCTTTGTTGAAGACACGGCCTGGGTGGACGGCACCCTCAACGGCCAAACCACCGTCGTCACCGCCCGTTTCCCCATTGATACCAACAACGCCGATATTTTAATTAACAACAACATCGTGTACCTTGATAAATCCGGCGATCACAAACTCGGTCTCATTGCTCAGCGCGACATCAGAATTGGCAAAGACGTACCTGAAGTTTTTGAAATCGATGCCGCCTTGCTCACACAAAAAGGTCGGGTCATTAGATACCACTACAATTGGCAAAAATGCAAAAATACCGGCGATGGCCAACGTCAGCAAATCACCATTTACGGCTCAATCATCAGTAACCTTAGAAGCTACTGGAACTTCAGTGGCGGCCCCGGCGTCCCTGCCTCCGGTTTTATTCACACTTACATCACCTACGACCCCAACCTTTACGATGAACCACCTGAATATTTCCCCAATTACGGCGCTTTTGAACTCCTCTCCTGGAGCGAAGAATAATTTACTCAAGCGGCACACAAACGGTGTTATTGATCACTGTCGTTGACGTTTGAGTTTCATTCCACTCCTCACAATCAGCCGCTTCAATAACGTACACGTCCCCACTCACAGGTGTCGGAGTCGGCGTTGGTGTCGGCCTATATTTCACACAATATGAAAGCCTCCAAAACAAGCAATCATTTGGAATCCCACTCGCTGGCGTTGGAGTGGGTGTCTGGTATCCACCCCCCCCAGTAGCCACCGGTGTTGGTGTCGGTGTCCCAAAATAATCACTAATATCTCCACCCCCATCCTCATCTCCATCATCTTCACCACCAGTAATGTCTCCAATCACCACATCTGTCAATTCATCTTCTTTACCTTGATAACCTACCCCATCAATATAAACTGTTTCACCAGTCCCAGCCGCCAACTCGCCTCCCACATAATTCTCTTCATAATATGAAAAAAAGGCGTTCGTCTTTTCCATACTCCAGTTATCAATGAGTGTTCCCTCCCTCGTTTTGTATTCAACTAATCCATTCCGATAAACACTGAGCTCACCCTTTTCATTCTTTATCATGATTTTATCTTTATCAACCAAACCCAATTCCCCACCTCGAAGTAAAAATACCCCCGCCAAAACAACTCCCAAAGCAATCAAGACCCCAACCATTGTCAGAAGTTTTTTATTCCTCTTCACCCTACCCAATTATAGCGACGGCGTCCCTGCCAAAGCAAACCCACGACACCAAAAGCCTCCCATAAACCAATCCCAAGTGGCACGAAAAGCAAGGTACTAGTCATCTGCAACTTCAAAAACGGCAAGCCATTTATATAGCACTGAATGAGCCCACCCAAATCATCCGCATACATTCCCCACCCATCCAATACCCAAACTCCCAAATTTGTCCACCCATAAAAAAACAAATTAGCAAGGAAACCCATTCCTGTTCCCAATAAAATTTTGTTCATTCCACCCAATTTCTTCACCATCCACGGCAACAAAAAAGCAGGAATCAAAAACCCGCTCCAGGTAAACACTAGTATATTTGTGTTCCCCAAAAATAAATCACTCACCACCATCACAGCTAAAACCAACCCCAAAGCTTCTCGCCTCCCCAAATAAAAACTAGAAAAAAGCATCACCAAAGTTACCAGCTCAACATTCGGTCCCAAATCAAACACCACTCTCTCCAAAAACGCCACCAAAAATAATAAACTAAAAATTAGGCTCGACATATTTCCACTCCACTTTATCCCCATTTTTAAGTTCATACTGATCAGCTGATACGTTCCCGCTCTCATCATTCACAAAATAAATCCACGCCTTTTCACTCCCACTTTCGTATCCATCAATGCTTTGCACAAAAATACCAAAGTCATATTGTTTTGTTTCCATTCGAAGACCTTTCATATCGACCACTTTCTGTAATATACTAAATGCCTTTTCTCCTTCAACTAACGCCATACTTTCCTCTATTTTTTGCTCACCAAAATCGATCACCAAACCAACTTCTTGTCTATCTTCTTCCAAAACCACTTCCACAACCTCATCTGACCTTTGTACATTCAAAGTCACATAACCCACACCCAACGTCGCAAAAACCAAAACACCAAATAGAAGTAATCTAATTCTTTTCATTTTTTCTCCTGCAAGGGATACTTCAAAGTTGCTAGTTTTCCGACTTTGCTCTGCAAAGCTTGAGCTTTAGCGAGAGTTATACGGTTGCTGCACAGTCCTGGATTCCCACCAGTGTTCCTTGTAACACAACTTCTAACCCAATATATTCGGTCAATCAAATGTTGTCAATACGCTTTTATCCACCAATAGTACTTTGAAGCCCACCAATAATACTGTAAATTGGCGCAATCATAATAATCACCATCCCTCCAACTGCCACTCCAATGAGTAGCATTAGCACTGGCTCCAATAGCGAAGTCAATTTCTTTAAGCTATAACCAACCTCATTCTCATAAAAATCTGCCATCTCCTCAAGCACCTGTTCAAGTGTTCCTGAACGCTCTCCCGCCCTAATGGACTGAACCATCGTTGAAGGAAACAACGTTTTATGGCGGACCAAGACGTCGCTCAGACTTTCCCCCTTTTCCACCCCTTTACTAAACTCGCCCGCTTCCTTTTTTGTACTTCCCTGAGCCATCGTCCCAGATGCCACATCTAGGGCCTCGACAATCGGCACCCCACTTTTAAGGAGAGTCGAGAGCGTTCTCGCGAAACGAGCAATATCGATGTGCTTCATTATTTTTCTAAATACCGGCATTTTAACCACTAGCTTTAGTAGGGCGTGCCTCGTCCCCCGAACCATCATCATTAGTCCCAAGCTAAGCATGATCGCTATCAAAACAATCAAAACTAATCCCACATGATTTCCAAAAAATTGACCCGCCGTTAATACAATCTTTGTGTAAGCGGGCAAAGGCACATCAAGTTTCAGAAATGCCCCCGCAATCCGGGGCAAAACAAAAAGCATCATGAGCAGTCCATTGCCAAACATCGCTCCAATGATCACTGCCGGGTACATCATGCTTCCGGTCACCGTTTGCCGGAGTTCATAACTCGCCGTCAATTGTTTGCTCAAATAATCAAATGATTTTTCCAAGGTTCCTGATTCCTCTCCCACCCGAATCATTGTTAAAAATACAGCATCAAAATCCTTTGGATACTGCGCTAACACAGAAGAAAGACTCTTTCCTTTTTGTGTTTGAAAATTTACATCCGACAAAATCCTCGCTAACTTTTTGTTTTTTGTCTCCTCTCGAATAATCTCCACAGACTCCGGAATCGACATCCCACTTCTAAGCATCGTCGCCAAAAACCTACATAAAGTTGCTTTCTCCGAAACTGAAATCCTTCCTGCAAAAAGCCCTTCATTCGCCGCTTTATATTTTCTGATTGTGAGTAACTCCAAATTTCTCGACTTTATCGAAAAAGCAGCATCTTCCATACTTGCCGCTTGAATCGTATCCTCGACAACTTCCCCTTCTTCTGTCTTTGCTTTGTAGGTGAATACCTCCATTTTACTTAATTCTCCAAAACCGCCTTGAGTACTTCTTCAATTGTTGTTAACCCACCGGACACTTTATTTAATCCATCCTGAAGCATTGTCACCATCCCCTCTTTCTTTGCCTGTTCAAGTATTTCGTCACTGCTCACTCGTGAAGAGATTAATGGCCGAATCGTCTCTGTCACCTGTAAAACTTCATAAATCCCAATTCTTCCTGAAAATCCTTTGTTTCCACACTCCGGGCAACCTTTTCCTTTATAAAACTTCTGTTCACTCAAGTTCACTCTAAAATCATCACTAAGCTTGCTCATGATCGCGTTGTCCGGTTTATATTCAATCGTACAAGCCGAGCATATTTTTCTCACTAATCTTTGCGCCACCACCACGTTTACCGTCGACGCCGCCAAATATCCTTCCACCCCCATATCGAGGAGTCGCGGCATTGCCCCCGGCGCGTCATTCGTGTGAAGCGTGGATAAAACTAAGTGCCCGGTAAGCGCTGAATGGATCGCGATCTGCGCCGTCTCTTTATCGCGAATTTCACCGACCATCATAATGTCCGGGTCATGCCGCAAAAGTGCTCTCAAACCAGCCGCAAACGTCAACCCCGTCTTTGTGTTCACTTGAATCTGGGTCACTCTCCCCACCCCATACTCAATCGGATCTTCAATTGTACAAATCTTCACCTTCACGGTATTCAAAATATTTAATACAGAGTACAAGGTCGTCGTTTTCCCACTTCCTGTCGGCCCAGTCACCAAAATCATCCCGTGGGGCTTTAATATGTTATTCTTCACAATTTCCAAATTCCGACCCGTTAACCCAAGCTCTTCCAAACTTAATGGTCGTGCCGACTCATGCAAAAGCCTCATCACCACGTTCTCTCCATAAAATCCAGGAATAATGGAAATACGAAGTGATATCGGCTCACCAGAAAGCTTAAATTTGTACCGCCCGTCCTGGGGTACTCTTCGTTCATCAAGCTTCAAATTAGACAAAATTTTAATTCTGGCAATCAGCGCGTCTTCAATTCCTCGCGGTAGTTTAATCATGTCGTGAAGTACCCCATCAATACGAAACCGAACCACCACTTCCATTTGCTGTGTTTCAATATGAATATCACTCGCACGCTCCGCCGCCGCGTATTCCAAAATCGTGTCCAACACTTTAATGATTGGCAGTTTTTCCGCCGCTTTTATTAAATCTTCCTCCCCACCCGCTTCCTTTATACCTTCTGAGATTACCTTTTGAAACTCGGCCTGAATATTTCTTTTATATTGCGACAAGGCTTTATTCAAATCTTCACGGCTTGCGTAGTGAGGCACCACCATTAGCCCCGTGTGCCGTTTCACAAACTCAATGGCCTCCACATTACTCGGGTCTTCCATCGCCAACTTCATTTGCTCTCCTTCTCGAGCCAAAGGCACCATCCGGTAAGTCTTTGCCATTTTTTCGGGCACCAAGGCCAACACTTCATCCGCAATTACGTAGCGCTTCATGCTGATGTACGGCACCTTCAAATAATCAGCAATCAACTTCGAAAGCGTTTCACTGCTAACCAAACCCCGAAAAACCAAGAAGTCCTGCACGCTTCGGCCCATATCAACCGCCGATTGATAAGCGTCGTCATACTCATTTTCCTCAACAAAACCACTCCCAACAATAATCTGTTTTAATATTTCCGGAGACAACTTCATGGGCAGAAAATCCTACTCTCAGTATATCATCAACTTAACAACCAATCAGTTCACACTATTCTCGTAATTACCCTCTGAAGCTTTAACAATAGTCGACACCCATTGATCTGTGTTTCTTTGAAGTGATCCATCAGTCGCCCATGCCATTTCTGGACCAGCCCACACATTACCCTCATATTTTCCAAACTCCCCATTCTTCACTTCAAACCCGTATCCATACAAATCACCACTTTTAACTCTCTCCAACATTAATTCATGGTTATAGACATGGTGCACGATACTTACAAAAATCGCCGTCTTTTTCATTGATTTAATCATGGTATCCGTAATCATCCCTTGAGTCTCATCATTCTGGGCCACCGCAGGGAAAATAACATCTGATATCTTCATTAATTCCTCCAACCCAACCTTCTTAAACCCCTCATTCGAGGAATTCTTCGACCAATAAACCACTTCCATCCCTATGCCCTGACATATTTCGGCAATTCTTGTTCCAATGTTACCCAATCCAACCACACCGACCACCTTACCTTTCAACTCTGTTCCTTGATGTTTCACATAATCCTGTCGCCAATCATCCTTCAACAGAACTGGAATTTTTCGCGCTAAATTGAATGCCATCATGACCGACCATTCTGCTACTGCCAACGAAGAAAAACCTCTCAAATTCACTACCGGAACACCTAATTCTTCCCTTACAAACTTAACATCAATCCAACTAAACGAAGTCGTTTGTAAAACAATTGCCTTTAAATTAGGTATTTTTTTCAAATCCTCATTTTCAACGACCCAATTATTAAAATCTGGATCTATCGCTAAAATCTTTTCCTCTGGTGAATCAAACAACCCAGGGATCTCACCCATTTCCTTCGGTTCCTTAACCAACACAATCTCTTTACCTGTTCCTTGGAGCGACGCATGGTGCCGTTCTTTAAAAAAAGTATCAATATTAGGGCTCAACACAAATACTCTCATCTCCCGAATTATATCATCAACTTCCTCCACACAAAAAACTAATTCTAGTGTAACAAGTATTTTGGTATAATCAGCCCATGATTAAAGCCATAACCTTTGACCTTGACGGTGTTTATTTCGTCAACGGCAAAGCAAATTTCATCTCCAACCTCAATAAACTGTTCAACATTCCAGAAGAAAACGCCAAGCAAGTCTTCCTTAAAAGTGACCAGATGAACTCGCAGTATAAATGCGGCCTTATTAGCGACAATCAATTTTGGTCCTGGGCTACCAAAGAATGGCAAATTAAAGCCACGCCGCAAGAACTTATCGACCTTTTAATTAAAGGTTGCGAAGTCAATCCGGAAGTAATCGAGGTAATCAACAAAGTTAGGCACAATAACTACAAGACACTAATTTGTTCTAACAATTTTCCCGCCAGAATCAATGGCCTCGACAAACGCTTTAATTTCCTTAAAAACTTCGACGCCATCGCCCTCTCATACAAAGTCGGCACTCCAAAACCAGATCCTAGAATCTTTAAAGAGCTCATCAATCAGTCAGGCGTTAAAGCAGAGGAAATAGTTTTCGCCGATGATAATCCAGATAATCTCGAAGGTGCAAGAAACCTGGGTATCAAAGTGTTTCTATATGAAAACTTCGCCCAATTCCTCTCAAAACTCCAATCCCTCGGCATCAAACTCGATTGACTTCTCAATCAACCCATAGTATAATCACGTAACGCCAATTTGTTTGTGGAGAAAAAAGTACATGTACACACTAGATCCGGTACTTCTCGACGGCACCTTACCACAAGACGCGCACATAGAACGGCTGGAACTCAGTTATGATCTGCGTGAAGACGTTCGGGAGAACATAAGGACCGCGCGCGGCACATCAGACCCGACCGATTTCAACGCAGTCTGGCTGAAGCGCTACTGCGCTCGGCTCTTAAAAGAAGCCCTCGTTGTTGGCCCCGATGAGATCACTGGCAGTTTCGCCGTCTGGGTAGTTAATCGCGGCAAAGAATTGGGAACTCGCGCGTGCCACTTCGTCGGCAGCTCGGTCTGCGAAGAAGAAGGATTTACCATCGAAGAAGCCGAAACCGTCCTGCAAAACAATCCGCTTCCTCCACGCCAATAACACGTATTACAACATCTTGGCAAAAAAGCCTGAGAAAAACCTCTCGGGCTTTTTTATTATCTACCAACTCCCTCCACCTCCACCACCAAACCCTCCACCCACACTTCCACCACTAAATCCACTTCCCCCACCATAACTCGACGACTTGGGACTCGAAGCCAATGCTGTTCCCAAACTACTATCAAATCTCCCTAAACCCGAGTAAAAGTAAGCTCCACTCGCTCCCTCAAAATAGCTCGGCGGCTTGACTTCCAATCCTTCCATATCCTTTGCCAATTTCTTGACTACCCCCAGAGCGATTGCTAAAGGCAACATTTCTTCAAAAAATAAATTCTTCTCGTTTACCTCATGTCGCCACTTCCCTTTCCCAAGATAAAAACTCAATCCTTTTGCCTGCCGATGAAGGCTATACCCTTTAGCAGTTTTTCTGGGCATCACAAATGCAATCGGCAATGAAATGAGATCGACAATCCCAAACAAAACAAACGGCCCAAAATTCCCCGTCACTCCTGTAAATCGCCAAATAATTACTGTTGTAAATCCACTTGCAACGAGCCACCTCAAAAACCAATTTATCCGCGTTTTATCTGGATCATAAGAAAAGTATTCTCGCTCGTGAACGTGAGCGTAAAGTTTGGCTTTAAACTCCCCTAAATGTTTATAAAATTTGTCTTGTAATTCACTCATTTTAACCTCCCCCTTATCGCCAAAGAGTTTTTCCAGTAAAAACTTCTGATAATCTCGTAGACCCTTTTTATCTTTTTCTTGTTTTATAAAAACATATTCTGTACTCTTCCCAATTATCTTTTTCTTCTCCAGCATTTTTATCTTCAAATACCCCAGTCTGGCCAGCTCCGTGATTTCTGCGACCACGTCTTTGGTATCTACCCGCTCGTCGACAATCGTCCCCATCTCGGATGGCGTCAGATCATCAATCGGTGCATAAACCATCGGTATAAATTTTCTCGCAAAAATGGAAACTGTTTTTGTATCCTTGTTTTCCGGCTCGTAATAAACCCCCTCGCTTAGATACCGCTTGTCCCGCCCCTTTTTCCACCAGCTCATTCCCATATAGATCACAGGTACAAAAGCTACAGGATAACCCCAGTTATCAGCGACAAACACGCCAATCTGTTGGACCAAACCTGGAAACACCAACTGATTATTCTTACTAAGTCCCACAACAACCGTCATATCCCGCCCGTACCCCAATTCTTCTCGGCTAATATAGCCCACTTCATCACCATTTATTTTTGCTTCCAAACACTCTTGCCCCGTTGTCCCCACCTCCCCATAAAAACAAGTCGACTTCGTGATCTCTGCCCACGGCGACCTTACTGTTACTAGCCCCTTCACGATCACCGCTTCCCAACCACCGCCAAATGCATTCCAATAAAGCTCATCATGATCGGGGAACCGCTGAATCACCCCACTCACCTGATAAGTAATTTCATAGTTCTGAAGCCCGCTCACATATTTATCAGGGTCCCCAATTTTTATTTGCAAATTCTTGTCCACCCGACTTGTCGTGTATGGCCAATTCTCACCATTCTCATTCTCTACACTCAATACTTTCAATTTCACGTTGATCGTCTTTCCATCGGCCGAATATACCACCGGGATATCCCGATAAATCCCGTGCCGCTTTTCGAAGAAATTCACATTCAGCTTTTCTGTCACCAATAATTTAGTATCTTTTTGAATCTCGATTACACTTTCAAACTTTTGAATCTCGTAATCTGCTCCAAGAGCCAACTTGGGTAAAGCCAGAAAAACAAACCCCACAATCAGAAACACAAATCTTTTCATCCCCTCATTTTCGCAAAAATTAGGAGTCGCTTCAAGCTTGTCCCCGGTGGCCAGCACGTCATGAGCACCAATTCTCCATCTTTTCCACCCGTCAGATAATCCACTTCTTTTGCCACAACCACCCGTTTATCCACCACCTCGTACAAATATTTACGATCTTTATAATATACTTTTATCTCATCTCCACTTTCCAGTTTGTTAATTAAGTAAAAAATCGAATTGTACCGGCTTGCCTCATAAAAATTCACCGACGAATGGGAAAAGATAAACACGCGACCCGATTCCCCCGGCAATGCCGACCCTCTCGCGTGAGCCACTCCCTTGGTAAGCGCCCACTGATACGAATTTGCATCAAACGCATTAACATTGGGTATTACCTTTGCATTTGCTCCAATTTTGGGTATCACTAGCCCAAACTCACTATCTACCGGCTCAACTTCTGACTTTACATTCCCTTTGATTTTTTGATATTGCCACTCGACTTCAACAATCGGCCGAAAAATTATCGCCAAAAAAACGAAAGAGACCACAACCAAACCCAAACCCAATCCCACGATTATCCCCGCCAGTCGCCTCATTCTCTGCCACGTCCCATAAAGAAGAAATATCCCAAAACTCCCAAAATCAAAGCTCCCACTCCCAACTTAATAATATTCCCCGTCCATCCACTTGATCTACTAACGTCATTAAGTGGAATCACTTCATCACTCGCCGCTTCCCCCGAAACTGTTACTTCACTATCGCCCTCATCCCTTTCATCCCCCAAAACTCGCCCGCCAGTTTGCGACTGTGGCTGACCCACTGCACTTTCATCTACTAATATCGCACCAGCTGCAGCGACATCTTCCTTAATCATCACCGCCCCATCCGTATCCCCAATCACTCCCGACCCATTGCCATGTCCATCAAAAGCGCGAATGGCGTAGTAATATGTCTTCCCACAATCTAGCTTCGTCGTATAAATTTCCCCTTCCAAGTCAGACCCAATTCCACGCGAATCAACTCTACTTCCACCATCCACCCCAAAGCTTGTATTTTCCGATCGATAAAGTTCCACTCTCGCCGTCTCTCCATTATCATTCGCCGTCCTAAATAGGATTTTGTAAGAACACCCATCCAACTGAACTTCTTTACGATAAGATACGGGTGTCCCCGGTCCCACGTCATCGTACTCCACTGAAACGGTTGTGCTCGTCACCGTGTCCCCACCGGCTGTTGCCACCACGTAAAAATCATAAGTCCCGCGCTCAGATATCTCCCCGCTATCCACCTGACAATAAGTACTATCCCCACCAGCTGGCAAAGATTTTGTTTCCCATTTTGTAAAAGAACCATCAGGTTTTTTATAATAACAGTCAACCACAACCGATCTATTTTGAACATCAAGTGCCACAAACCCTAAGCGAAAATCACGATCATTTGTCGGACTTTTTGGCACCTCAACTTTTACAGTTAATCCTGCCGCCCAAACTTCTCCCACTCCTAAAATCATGAAGATCAGAATTAATAATATAAATTTACGCATTTTTAGGCCTCCTCATTCTAAACCCCAGGACCACCATCCCCATCCCCAGCACTAACCCTGTGAAGGCCAAAATTAGCCATTTTATATCAGCTCCCGTTGCCGGCAATTCTGTCGAAGCCCCTAATACATTCGGCAATTCATAATTCGCCCCCATCTCACCATCACCACTCACTCGCACTTCTGTTCCCACAAATAGCCCAGCATTCGCATTCGCCAAAACCTCAATACTCTCACCATATTCCCCCTTTGCCCACGCCAAATCAGGGTAAAGCCCTGGCTCTTGAGCCCCATCAATATCGGCCACATACGTCAATGTCACCACCTCAAAAGGATCCATATTCCCTACCAACCACTCACCCGGGGATGCATAATTCGGCTCCGTCAATATACCAGTGTACGATCCCGGCCGGTAGATAAATCCATCATGCGGCAAGTCCGTCACCACCACATTGGTTAAAGGCGTATCTCCATTCGTCAACACCAAAGTAAACATCACTGCTCCCCCAGGCGCCTGAGCCACCCCACCCGTATCGTTTGTTTTCGACAAAGTCAAAACTGGCCCTTCTTCCTCCACTCCACAAGCAAAAAGCAATTCAAAATCAAAAACCGTCTCCGCGTGTTGATATTCATTCCCCGCATTGATATCGAAAGTCGCATACCAATCAAAAATTTTTACACCCCCCGGCGGCACCACCGCCGCCAAATCAATCGGCGTTTCGTTATACATATCATCAATTGTCTTTAGCGAAGTCGCCATCCCCACAGCGTACCCGCCGTACAGACTGATTCCACCACTTCGAATCACCGTAAATAGTCTCGTGGCAAAATCAGACGGACTTTGAGTCTGGTTATATAGATTAAGCATACTCAAGCTACATGCCTCCTCCCTATCCTCATTTATCACTGTTAAAGTCCTCATCACAGTGTCTCCCGGCAGTAAATTTGTCTCATAAAACAAGGGCGCCATACCGCCTGGCGTGGTCTCACAAGGCTGAGCATGATTTGCGCAAGTCACCGTCAAATCCACCGCCCCCGCCACCCTCGGCCAAGCCATCACCCCCAAAATTAGCAAAGCCAATAATTTAAATCGTTTCACTGATTGCCTCCTCAACTATTACCTCTTCCACAACTTCTTCCACTACTGGCTCTGTCACTTCCTCCTCAACCAAAGGTAAATCTTCCACAACTGGCGTTGGAACCATCAATACAGGAATTTCCAAAACCTCACTCAAAATCTCTGGCAAACTGGATGGATCATTCTCCGATAAATTGGCTGCACCCGGCGTCCCGTAATCATTCCCCTCTGCGTCCCAAAAAATCAGGTCATTACACGCCGCATCAACACACGTGTGCCAGCCAGTTGTTGGGTCATCATTCCTCTCCATCGACTGTTTAAGAGTCGTATTCACCCCCGATGGCCAAACCCCCACCGGAGTCTGATCAATTACATTTCCTACTGCGTCCTTCAATGTTAATTGCTCCCCATCATTAAGTAAGGAAATACCAGCGATCACATTGTCTACCACGATTAAATCACTCATCACCGAACCCGTTGACGAGTAATGACTAATCAAGAAAAACCCATTCGCAGGAATAATCCCCGATAGCATGATCGAATTTGACCCCGAACCTCCATTTTCAATCACCCAATTCTTAAGAATTATCGTGTTCCCTGTCATGTTTCTAAGTTCAATCCACTCATCAGCTGTGTGCCCATCACTCCCCATCCACATCACTTCGTTGATAACCACATCCCCCGCGCCCGCTTCCTGAATCGTGCTATCAACCATCAAGGCCCATGCCCCACTCCAATCACCACAGCCATATACCAAATCACAAGCCCGCACGTGCCAATAGTAAACTCCATCCGGCGTCCCCGACGCCGGTATCTCTGACGCGCCGAGCATTCCAGATGTGTACACCGGTACTACAAAACTCCCATCCGGATTCACTGCGCTCGAATGTGAAGATTGATATACATAAGTCACCGGGTCTGACCAAGCGACATCCACCCAATCCATCACTGGGCTATTCGTCCAAACGCTCCCCACAATCGCAATTGTCCCATCAGCGGGCGAAGCAAGCTCCGGCACCGGCGGTGGCCAGGTTCCACTTGTTATTGTACTTTGGACAAACTCCGTATCTACAAAACCACTCCCACCCAAACCAACCTGCCGGCCGTTCGCCCGAACATTAAACGTACAACTTTTATTTCGAAGCGTACTCGAAGTTCCTTCAGGTAACACCACCTGATAATTAAAATCGTGGCTTCCCAAGACAGGTAGCAGTGCATTCAATGTATCCGCTGGTGTTATCACCAATGCGTCACAAAAATCACTATCCCCAGAAACATATTCATAAACCAAATCGTACTCTACCGGCAATCCACCGGCGTTTGCAAGATTAAAATTCCGGCTCACTGCATCCCCAGGCGTCAGCGCCACTTCCGGAACAAAACTACCTGTGTCGGACGTTAAAACGATATCAAGCGACGTCGCTGTGAAACTGTTTCCTTCACTTGTCTCGGTATCCGAAAAATATGCCGCTGTCATTGGTAAGCGCGCCATCATTACCAAAACAACCAGCCAAACTATTTTTTCTGCCAGTTTATTCACTTTCTTCATTCTCTCCCTCCTTTTTCTCTTTCTTTTTAAACATTTTCATTATTTCTTTTTTAATATTCATCAGTTCCGAGTAAACAATGATTGTCCCCGGGATCACAATCAAGGCCACAAACCCAACTTGCGACTGGGCAAATCCCACCGGGTAACCCAAATAAGGCAAAGTCAAAAACACCTTTCCAATCACCCTCCGCTCGGGTAGTAACTCGCTATCAGGATTCTCATTTGCATCCCCCTTCAATTCATAATTCCTGCCCCCCAAAGTGTCATCATCAATAACCTCAACGATTCTGTGTGTCACCGTTTCTTTCGCGCTCCGCTCAGATCTCACGGTAATCACATCATCTGCCTGGTAATCATTACTCGGTCGAACGAGTACC
>Ga0208958_1001170_pt1 | contig 27498 bp, 31 predicted proteins | sample RifOxyB1_FD_184032 | JGI IMG/M metagenome (GOLD analysis project Ga0208958, IMG submission 184032) | Soil microbial communities from Rifle, Colorado - Rifle Oxygen_injection B1 (SPAdes) | ecosystem: Environmental > Terrestrial > Deep subsurface > Rock core/Sediment | place: Rifle, Colorado...
GCCACTGATCGGGTCGATGAGGAGGCTGTCGTTAACTCGGATCTGAATTTTTTGGAAAATCCGAAACTCCGTATATGCAGAGCTTGACGATTCTTTTGTGGCGATGGAACCGGCATTCACGTAAAAGTGGCCGTCGCGCGCTTTCCGAAGTTTTAGAATACGGTCAAAATGCTCATGAGCGCGAGCGATCGGCGCAGGTTGGCCGCCATGCGGAATCATGTCCTGTTTGTAAGAGTAAATGGCAATTTCAATGTCTTGGGCATCTTCTGCGCCGAAAACATCAAAATACACCGGTTGAGCAAGCATCAAGGTTGTATCGGCTCTGCCGTCTTTCGTGTAGCGCATGCATCGCTGATTCAGCTGGTAATTAATGTCTACCTGAACGCCATCGCTGGTGCTTAGATTAATTTTCTTCCAATCTGAAGCGATAGCTGAGCCGGTCATCGTGATCGCCGAGACAAATGCAAAAAGCGTTAGTGCCATACGGGTTGACATAAATTTTTCTCCTGAGTTATTGGTTATAAGTATCGATTGGCGCGTACGGCTATAGCCCAGTTCGCCTTAAGGTCAAAAAAATGCCCGACTGAACGGCTGGATATCAGCACTGAATGGACAACTGGCGACGTTCCGTGAGGACATTCATTCGTACGTAAACGAGTGCATTGCGGAGCAAACTCAGCAATTAAATCGGCAAACATGGACCCAGAACTTTTTACAATTCTAGCGAGCTTTTGATAAGTTCAGACCAAGCTGGATCGTGAAATAATGCGGCTGCATGCCTAGCAGTGAGAGTCGACGAACACCGGGGCCAACGCTTTGTGAGTATACCAACGGTCCCTTGGGGTAAGAAGGCCAGAATTCCCCAAGCGAAACGCCGGCGAGAATGAGTTGGGCGCCATTCCCACATGAAGTATGCGAAAGTCAAAACCCGCTTGCGAGTAACCCTCGGCGGGAAAGTAGCCGATGCTTCCGGACCCACAATTTTGTACGAATGAATTCGCTACTCGCCCAGATACAAAATATAAAACAGATCAAATCTGAGGGGATTCTGAGCGAGCCATGGAAGGCGAAAGCGAAAAGCGCTGGAAGCGCGTCCCCGACACGATTTGATCTGTTTTATATTTTGTATCTGAGTGGAAGTGGCTGGTTCGATTGAGAACGAAAGATTTCGGGTACTTAAACCCTCTTTTGTCCTAATCATAGGACAAGCTCCTGCGGCATACAATCCTATTTGTTCGCCAAGTGCGTTCTGAATCATGACTTCTTTCTTAGAAACATCGCTTGCTCTTGCAGCCCCTGTGCTTTCTTCAATTCAAAAGCGGACTTGCTATAGCTCGGATCTGGAATCTTATTCCTCATCCCAATTTGTGCAAGGAGCTCCTCCAGCGAGATGCCAAACGCACCAAGGCTTAGGCTCCCGAGGGCTTTAATTGCTCGAGTGTCTTTGGTGCAGAAAAGGTGGTCGTCGAATCGTCCTGTAAGTAATAATGCGAGCGCTTCCTGTTCGCCGTCGTCAATTCGGTTGAGAAGGTTCGGATTTACCTTGTCCGTAAGCGCAGCGATTTCCTCGGCAGAGGCTGAAAGTTCTGTGACCTTTCCACGGGCGACATAGGACTTCAGGTCGATTGAGACTCGTGTTCCATCCTTGTTTTCAAAGAAAAATACTTCTGAATGTAAGACAATGGACGTAACTCGTATATCAAATCGATCTACAAGCGAGTCCCAGAGGTTTGTTGCGAATGCGCCAATGATGACGTCTGCGTCAAATATAACTAAGCGCGATTTCATTGTTGCTGACTTCCGCAAGACCGACCTGCTTTAAATGACTCGTGAGCGCAGACAGTGGCTGCTTTAGAATCTTTGCAAGCCGCCCCCGGCTAATCTCGCCGTTTTCATACGCAAGATATGCGAGTCGGATAAAGCGATTGCTAACATAGACCGACTTTCGAGTCTCGGCTCTATGTTCTCGATCCAAAGCGCGAAGGGTATCATCAGCTAGTGCTTTATTGACTGACTCTGGTGGTATGACGCGTTGATTTGCCATCCTCCAAAGCAGGGCTTCAAGGGAAACTCCGAATTGCTGTGCTATTGCTACGATCGTAGCCTCGCTCAGTTTGCCTTCTCGCGCTAGAGACCTGATTTCCCGCCGTAATGGCTCTGATGGGACGAGGAGTCCTGCCGCGAAAGCATTGGCTAGCTTTTCATTGCGATCCCAGGCCGTTCTATCAGACAAGACCCGCTCTAAAATCCGGTCGCTCCATGTAATTATATGAAATAGTTCGTGGGCGATGCTGAAGTGTTGCCTCCATGCTGGGTCGGTCGAGCTGACTACAATACACAGTCCGTAGTCTGAAACGCTGGATGCGGCAGGTGCTCCATCTAAGCCGTCGAAAAAGAATTTCACTCCATATTTTTCTTCTAGCGTCTTAACGATCGACGTGGCGGGATAGTCACCGAGACCAAGTTCGTCACGGATCTCCTCGGCTAAAGCGTATGCATCGGAGTACCGGAAAGTCGAAAGGTCGATCTCCTTATGTGGCAATTTTCTGAATCCGTCAGGGTCGATTGCGTTTAACTCTTCGACGAACTTGTAATCTTTGCAGAGCCGAATGAATTCGGCTTCGAGTTGCTCGTGGTTTTCGGGTTGCTGTCTCCATAATACGAGTGGTTGGGTTGCAGTTTCTGGAGCACTGGGAAAAAAGCTGCCCATATCGAGTCTCAGGACTGAGGAAATTTTCGCTAACTCCCATGCTTTAAGCTCGCGCTCGCCATTCTCTATTTGGCCAAGAGTTTGCCGGTCCCATTCGAGATGGGCTTTCCTAATAAGCTCGTCCTGAGTTAATTTTTGCCGATTTCGCTCATCCTTGATGCGTCGGCCGATGATGTCTTTCATTGGCCTCTCCTTGTGCTTGCTGACGCCACTAGTCTTGCAAGAAAAGTATGCATCTATAGTGCTATAATTGGCTTTTTGAAGATTTGATGCAAGAAAATATTGCTTAAACATCATAAGTAGCTGGTTTCTATTGTTTTTTATAGCTGAATATGTCGACTACTTTTTCCATAACTGCCTCGTCGGTCGGTATAAAGCTCAGCCGCTCAGTCGCTCCCCCTTCGTCGATTCCGGCCAGCCGAACGTAACGCTGCATGGTTTTCATGTCCTTCCAGCCGCAAATCTTCATGACCACCGTCGCCGGAATTCCTGAGCCAATGAGCTGGGTGGCGAAGCAGGCCCGCAGCGTGTGGAACTTGATCGAAGGAAGGCTGTTGGCCTGACAGAACCCGCGCAAGATCGTTGCCTGCATTCCGAGGCGCCAATCCGAAAAGGGGGGTAGCAGCGGATCGTCTGGCGCCTTCTCCTCAATCTTCAGGTCGCGAATCAGAAACTGATAGAACTCGCTGGAAACGGGAACCGTTCGCCAGTATCCCGCCTTCGTTGGGCCGATTTCTTTTAATCGCGCATTCCAGTTCCGTCGCACGCGGATGAAGCCGTATCTCCGCTTGTCTATGGGCAGCTGCTCTTGCTCCATCGCGGTTGTGCGCGACACGATTTCGACATCACTGCGCTTCAGTGCTTGGAGTTCTCCGCTGCGACAGCCGGTGAATACGGCAGCAACCCATACTGGGTACCAGGGGTGTTGCTGCTCCTTCGCCTTTCGTAATAGGTCTCGAATTTCCTCGACTGTGAGAATCTCTGGGACCTTCTCTTCGCGATCGACTTCGATTTCGAGTCCGTGAACTGGAGATTCCTGGACTCCGACGATCAATCGCTCTTCGATTCCCCATCTATAGATCAAGTTGATAGTATTCTTCAGGTGTTTGCAGAAGGAGGTGGATTTCCCTTCCTCTCGGGCAAAATTAACAGCATCCCGGCCGTCGCCGCGATTCAGGTCAGACGCGGTGCGATTGAGCCATGGAGTTGTCCAGTTTCGGAGGAGAGCGGTGTAATCTTCGATCGTTGTGCGGGCGTAACGCTTTGTTGGATAGAGTTCGTGGTGACGTTCCCATCGGTCGATAACGTCTCGCCACTTGATTCCTTTAGATTCTAAGCTTGCGAGCTTTTCGGAGAGTTCGCGGAAAAGGCGTTTCTCTTCAGTCAGGGCGTGCTTTTCCGAGTCGAAACCGACAATGCGCTTTTGCACTCGGATGCGACGGTCCTTGCGACTCCGGAGGTCTACGTAGACCTGCCAAAGCTCTTTTCCGTTCTGTTCGTATTTGGTGACGGCCATGAGTCCTCTCCTCAGTAGGTAAGTGAGGACTCAATCATTCGGTCCAGTTCAATCCTTCGAAAGTAGAGCCGGCGCCCCAATTTTCTAGGCTTGATGTACCCCCGATAAGTCAGAATGCGCAATGCATTCACCGACCGCCGAAGGTATTTCGCAGCATCCTTGGAATCAAGCCAGGTCAGGTCACTGACGGACTCGTTCCCATTTTCCCGATCAGTCGCGAGTTTCAGTATATCCATGGTTGTCCTCTCTTTCTAGTCTCGTCTTTGAAGCTTGTTTCTTGGGTACGAGGTCCCATTTGCCTTGGTCGGCGGGGTTCCGCGGTGCGGGCTGCGATTTCTTAGACGAAATGTGGAAATTCTCCGCTGAGAGGTCCCGGGCCTCTTCGGCGGTGGTTTTCTCGCTGGGGGCAGAAACGGGCGAGCGACGGCGCCCACTCAGGGGTTCGCGTTCAATCTGGGGGGTCTTTCCAAACGCTCGAAAACTCTTGGGAAGCGGCAGCTTCGTCAATCGTGTGAGCTTCTTCGTCTTGATCGAAATGATGCACTGGCCGACCCCGAGGTTTTTGATCCGGTCTGGGCCGATAACAAACTCCATTGTTTCGCGGCTCGTGCCCTGGCCGGTTTTTGAGCCGCTTTGGGTCTGATGAGTGGTCTTCACGGTGGCGCGGGTACCGAAGAATCGCGCCCAGAACTCAGAATCATCCGGGTCGTCCTGTCTGAACACGATATGGACGTTGCAGAGCCCCAGAATTTGCCCAGCGAACTCTTGGCTAATCTTCTTCAGATCGGAAATCGTCTGATGAGCAATATGGATCATGAAATTCGACGACCGCCCCTTGTTTAGGAACGTCGCGAAGCTCTCCGTGGCGAATGCGTCGAATTCGTCGATGTAGACCGAGAAGACGCCCTGCTGGTTCAGGGCCGGGAATCCCTTTCTCAAACCAGAAATCAGGATCAGCTCTTGAGTGAGGACCCGTCCTACTCGCGAGCTCTGGACCGAGCGGCCTTCGGTCGGCAGATCCACGAAAAGAATCTTGTTCCCAAGAACGATATCGAGGAGCGATATCTCAGGCTGGCCGTAGCGACTCGGTTTGCAAGCCAGAATTTCGGCCCATTCACTTTCAACAAGGCTTCCGAAGTCGAAGAAGAGACCTTCCAGTGCGTCGTTCTTTTGCTTTTCGGCAAGGTATTTCAGTTCGCGCACGAGATCAGGCAGCGCAAAACCGGACGGCTTCGACTGTGTGAGGCGGTTGAACGCCTGAATGAGTCCGTATTCACAGGCCTTCGCATAGTACGGTTCAGAGTAAATGTTGGCGTTGAGGAACTTGCTTTGAAGTTCGGACGCGTTTCCGAGTCCGCAAGGGTTCCAGATGGCGCTCTCCTCGGGGTAGGTGGCCGAGATCAGGTAGACGTCCGACTCTCGTCCGACGGATTTGGCAAATCCCCGGACTTCCTCGTACAACTCCCGATCGCCCTTCGCGTCGATAATGAAGCACCCGCGTCCGCGCCGGATATCTTCAAAGATGAGGCTCTTCGTCGCCTCGGTCTTACCGGAGCCAGGAGAACCGACAATATGGCAGTGCCTCACCCGGTCGCTGTCGCGGAGCGCGATACTGCCGAGTACCACCTGGTCGGATCGCAGGAACCACAGAAGCCGGCCAAGCCGAAGCCCACGAACGACCAGGCTGAGGAGCCTCCACGGTACACCGTGCTCAGCGACAATCATGAGGAGAAGAAGAACTCCCAACCCTCCAGCCAGCCCGTATTGCTGCGGAGTCAGTTGCCAGTGCCACGGCCAAACGGGAGAAGAGAAATCGGGTAACACGTCAGAACTCCTTTTGTCCGAGCAGGTCGAGCTCGCCCTTGGGGCTATGAATGAGGGGTTGGCCTGATAGCAGCTCGCTCCAAAGGACGACACCGCAGGGTTGGTCTTCCGGCGCATCTTTCAGGTAGCGTTTCAAAGCCGTAAAAAGATTCTCGGTGGTTGCCACGTACAGAATGAAGACAATGGAGGGCGTTTCCTTCCAGCGCTCCAGTAGGCGCAAAAAACGGGTCCGGCCCTTATCCGAGTTTTCAACTTCTATTGCGATGCCGCGTCCGGTCGGAAAGAAGAACAGGCCGTCTGGGATCTCCGGGAACTCGCGAATCTTGATTGCCCTCTCCGGTACGAACTCGGCGTTCCAGAAGTCGAGAAGGCGCAAGCGGCACGAGGTAACCAGGGCGTCATGGAGGAGTGTTGTCGGATTGAGGGTACCAGGATCGCGAATTTCTCGTGCCCCGCTTGCCCTGGCAATTTCCCTTCCGCGATCAGTTAAACGGTAAATTGGTTGAACACCAAACTCAGGATAATTCTCTCGTTTCAGGACGTGTGCATCACATAGGATCTTCATTCGTCGGTTGATCCTTCGCTCTGCTGTGTTCGAAAAAGACCGGCGGATGTGCTCTTTGGTTAAGAAAGTCTGCTCCATGCAAACCTTCAAAATTCCTCGATCCCGGTCCGAAAGAACAACCACACCCCTACCTGTATTGCCTTGCGCGCGCACTTCGCGCGCGAGAGGTGAGCGTATTGCGATTGGCGAGCTGCGGACAGCGCCGACCCCGGCCACGACAGATGTTGAGGGGGCGGGGTCGGCGATGGGAGCAGTGAGCCCGAAATCGCAATTACCCGAACCGATGGCGTTTTCGCGCGCGCGGGTGGGCCTGGGGGTGGGCAGGGTCGGGCCCAGGTTTTGGCCCAGGGGCTGGCCCACCTTAGCGGGAGTCGAGGGCAAAGCGTTGCGGGCTGTTTCGATGGTGTTGGTATCGGATGAATGCTTCATTTTTGCGCTCCTTTCTCTCCGTTCTGCTTCTGCTGAGGGACTGGCTCCGAGACCAGTTCCGCCGGCTGCGTGATGCGGTAGACACGGTGGGGTTCATGAAGCGATCCGTCGTCGGCGACAGAGTCCTTTTCGACGAAGCTTTCGATCACGACAGGCGTCAGTCGTTGCTTCACGAAATCGGGAAGCGGAGCTTGCGAAGGTGCCAAAGAGCCGGCTTCGTTTGACGAATTTGCTCTCTCTTTTTCGGCGAGCCGATCCTTCGATTCTGGGATCTTTCCGTCGTCGTAAGTGAAGAGGCCGATGGCCCCTCCGAGCAGTGCGCCCGCCAATCCAAAGATCAGAGTGTTCAGTCCCTGGCTGTCCTTATCGGGGGCAAAGGTGGCCCCTGCGGTTCCGCCGGTGGCGGCGCCGATGCCAGCACCCAGAAGGAATCGCTTACGCGGGCTTGCACAGCCGGTCGCTAAAGTGAGGCAAAGGAGAAGAGTGAACGTTTTCAAAATCGGACCTCCTCATCGATGTAGACACTGACCGGGGTATCGGCTTCGACAACCAGGACCGGCTTCTCCTGGGTGGACTCTTCAATCAGGCGCTTGGATTGGTCGGCCGCCGTTTGGGCGACTCCCTGAAGGATGGCATTGCGTCCGGTGGGCTGGACTTGGGAGAACCCAAATGCTGTCGGACTTGTAGATTGCTGCGATGCCGCCAGGCCGGAAATGAAGCTCGATGCCATCGCGCCTGCGACGGCCAGGGCCTTCCCGGTGAAGACTTGTGCCTCCAGGCCGTAGGCTCCGGCCTGGTCCAATGCTCCCGCCTTGATCGCGGCGACCCTGCCAGACCGGAAGACCACGCGGTCGAAGTCAATCTGAAGGCGCCCGGGCGTACCGGACTGCCTGGCTTTTCCTAAAACCCGAAGACCCGAGAATACTCCTTGGCCGTTATCGAGCGCGACAATAGCTGGAGAAACTTCACCGCCGACAACGAGCCGAGTCAGCGTTTTTCCAAAGAGCAGTTTGCCGGCTGGAGCGCGAAGCCGAGCAAAAGAGTCGTAGACGTGAAAGAGTGACGGTGCACTCTTTTCCTCGGCGGCTGCTCCGATCGGACCTCCTGGGAGGCTTGCTGGATCGGGCTTAGGTGGCTTCTGTATTCCAAATCGCGCAAGCTCCTGGTCGATCGACTTCTCGCGATGTTTGACCCGAGCCAGGTCCTCGTTATAGCCGGCGAGACCAGCCTGACCGATCAGAAGGCTTGAAAGCGCGATGGACAGTGTAAGGCGATACCGCATTTATCTGCCTCCTTGTAAGGATTCAGCCGGCGCGTCCGGAAAGAGTGTCATTTCCATAGGAAGATCTCCTTCGGAATCCCTTTTCTTCTCGATCCGAATCTTGCGCGTAATGGTCCCGGCGGAGGTTTCCAGAATGAGGTTGGTCTGGCCTTCGAGCGCGGTGGGCTTGATCAGCACGCCACAGCCTGTTTCCTTGGGAAGCGCTGAAAGCTGAATAAGGCTTTCGTTTCCGACCGACGACAGCAATAGTCGGCCCTGACATTTGAGTTTCCTGACGTACCCCGGACGCAGGACAACGTCGATTGTGTCGAACGGGTTGAATGCCCATGCGCTTGCGTCAAAAACGGTCGCGACGATCAACAGCGAAACACACTTCTTCATCCGATTATTCTCCCTTTAACGATGCCAGCCGCTAGGGTGGCCTTTTGAACAGCGAACGATACTGCCTTGTGGCTTGGGTCGAGTTCCCCGGAGAGGGCACCTGAAACAAAACGGTGAGTAAAAGTGGGAATGGAGAGATAGAGCAGGATACTCAGCGCTTCGATTGCAACGATCCCGACCCCAACGCCACCGGTCGCCTCATGCGCGGCCCTTGCGAGCGGAAAGGCCGCGACTTGGATCAGCCGCAGGACCGGTATCCAGAGGGCCAGCTCAATAAAGAACAGGACCGAGTTGAACATGAACTTGGGAAAGATCGGAAAGAAGCCAATCGAGAGCGGCGCCAGGAAGGACAGAACCTTCCAGAAAATGGCTCGGGCATTTTCCAGCATGACCGCAACAACAAGAAATAGAAGCTCGGACAGGCTTTTGACGACAGCCCAGACGCCGGTCCTCCAAATCTGAAGTAGGATTTCGGGGATCGCCGCCTTTCCGCCCTCTGCGTCCGTGGTCGCTGCGGCCTTCTCGTATGCTTGCGATAGGACCTGTTTGATTCCGTCCGGATCACCTTTTTGGGCAATCCATTCCGTGAGTAATCCGGAAAGGTGGTCAAGGCCGGAAATAATGGGGATAAAGAACATAAGTCCCAAGAAGCCGATCGCGATTCGTTCAAACGGAATACGAAGCTCTCCGTTCCGCTGGTGGATCAGGAGCGCGGCTCCAAAGCTCAGGAGTAACAAAGCGCGGCCAATTCCAAGCAGGCTAGTGGGATCCAGGGCGACGGCGGCGGTGTTCATCGAGAGGCCCCCTTGGACTTGACCTTGCGTCGCTGCGTACTAACGACCGGCCTTTTCGCAATTCCACCCCTGAAATAGTCGTTTTGGGCCTGAGTAGACGCGTTCTGCTGGGCTAAGAGGGTCTTTTGAAGGTCCAAAGTCTCGGCCTGAAGTTGAATCAGGTGGGCCATCCCCTGAAGCTGAACTCCTTGAGCGAGCATTTGAGAGCTTTCGGCGGCAGCGGTGATCTGGGCCGCCCGTCCAGGTGACGCGGTTCTGGACTCCGCAGCCAGTGCGCTCCCGGTTCCGATCATTTCCTGGCCCATTCGGTACGAGGTGTCGCTCTGAATGGCCGCTTGGGAGATGGAGAGGTCAGCGAGGGCGAGTTTCAGCTCGATCACTTCTTCGGCCCTGAATGCGAGGAGCCGCATTTCCTCGATTTGACGATTGAGACTGGAAATGTCCCGAACCGAGCTAGGTTCGAGACCTTGAGCGCGGTTCACGATCTCTTCCACGGCGTCGATTTGAGCCATGGCCCGATCGATTCCGCGGTTAATCTCAATCAGTGCATTTCTTTGCTCTTCCAAGACGCCCACGGTTTCGGAGAGGCGTTCGAGTTCGGTGATTTGTCCGGCCACGAGCTTGACGAGGGCAATGTTCTCCTCGCCAAAGAGCGAAGCGTAAGCCGTACAGGTAAAAAGTGAGAGTGTGGCTGCGGCACAGGCGATCAGTGGACGCATGAATCCTCCTGCTGTTGGCGTTCTTTCACCACCTCCCGACGGATTGTGTCGGTCCGGTAGAGCTCGTGCTCCTCGTCGGTAAGCTCAAGTTTTCCGATTCGAGAGAAGAATGGGGTTTTGATAAGGCATTCAGCGAATTTTCCCTTTTCTTGGCGGAGATACCGGACCCGTTCGATTTCAGTTTGATTGAGCCCGAGATCGCCCGTGTATTTCGCAGGGTCTTCGCGCTGTCTCAAAATGACTTGGATCGGGGAGTTCTGAAAAATGGCCTGGCCGTTGCGGTCACAAAGAAGGTCGGAAAGCGATTGCGTGATAGCGACGGCCGCGCCGTCGAGTTTACGAAATTCGCGAAAAGCCCGCTGCACCAGGACAGGCTCGTCCTTCAAAACGCTCCAGCACTCATCCATGACGAAGTAGACCGGATGGGCAGACGGGCGGGATTTGAGGAATGTCTCGATTGAACCCAGAAGCAGTTTGAGTGCGTCTTTCTTCTCGGCGTCGAACAGTTCGGAAAGCTCGACGCCTTGAAATGTGCCGACCTGATTCAGGGGATTCAAGAGCAACGGAATGGCATCCGAAAGCTGTTGCTTTGTTTCGGGTTCGAGGTATAGCCCGCCGCGTTTCTTCACAAACCGGCGAAATGATCGGAGGTGGTCGATAAAGAGGACAGAAAGCGGTACCCCGGCGTCCGCCATCCGGCGGAGAATCGTGACCATGAATACGGATTTCCCGACGCCCGAAGCGCCGTTCACATTGATGTGGAGGGCTGAGAAGCTGGGGTCTTGGAAATTCAGGGCAAGAGGACGGCCGCGCAGTGTTTTAAGAAGTGCTCCCGCCCGGCATAGCGGGTCGCCAATATTCGGAATCAGATCGGCCCCGGTCACCGCCCGCATAATGAATGAGCGGTGGAGTCGCTTCCTGCATCCAAGGGCCGATAGGACGGCCAAGGCCTTGAAGAACGGCTTTGTCTCTTCGATGAAAAGCTCAGGATCGAGTGTGAGGGGCTCCGCTGATAGGATCACGACGCTTCCCTCGACCATCCACTCAGCGCCGCTTGAAAGTTGCTGCGCGACTTGAGTGGCTTCTTCGAAGGTAACATCGGAATCAATGTCGCTGACGGAGGCAGTTCCCCGCGCTGAGCGCTTTCGGGATGACTCGATTCTTGCTTTGATTTTGTGCTGGTCCAGACCGCGGAACGTCGAAATGATCCGAACGGGCGTCTTTAGCTGCTCGATCAGAGAGAACAGAAACTGCGGGTCCGTGGCGTAGGGGAGCGAAGCTAATGAATAGACGTGTTCCTGGTTTGAAATGAGACCCTGAGTCATCGCATACAGGCTCAAGCTCCATTTGGTGCCTGCCCATCCTGAACCAGCCTTGATTTCCTGGATTGCCGCTCCATCAGCTCCGATCGCGGTGAAAAGGGTATACCGCTCTCTGGGTTTTAAGCGCCGGAGCCGGACGCACAACTCTTCTTTGCATCGAATCAGGTCAATTTGATCCAAGGTGTCAGGCGGAACGACAGAGATTCCGGAATCCAGCAGTTCCGCCCGGACCACCTGTTGAGGGCGTCTCAAAACGAGCTCAATCCCAAAAAGGATCGATTCGTCCCAGCCGGTGCGCCCGATCCGAGCCAAGATGCGAAGTGCGGCATATCCGAAGACCGCTACTGCGAGCGTCGCCATATTTGCCGCGAAAGAGCCCTGTCCCAGAAATTGCACAACCGATACCGCGACCGCCAGGCCGAGGAGTCCCGAGAACGGGACTCCGAAGATCAGCGCGGGCCGGAGAAGGGTCTTTTTTGTTGGCTCAGAATAGCTTCGCATTGGGCGCTCCCGCTATTTCAACTGGGCTCTTAGGAATGCCCACACGGCATTTACTCCGAGTAGGGCGACAATTCCGATTGCAACCGTCTTGGCCTTGTCTTTTGCCTCGGGCTTATCCTGGGCAAAGGCCAAAGCCGTTTCGCCGCAGTGATATAGAGCGAATATTGGCATGATCCTTCCGAGTACTGACGTAACGAGGCTCGTGAGAGTCGCTTCGAAATCGGCGGCGTAAGCCAGCGAGGGGATGAGTGCTAAAATGACAATCCACTTTCCATTTTTCATGTGGCGGATGCTCCTTCTTCAAAAGAGTTAAAGTCCGGTTCGGAATTTTCAGGTTTTTGGCGGGCAGCGGGCAGTAGTCCGACAGGGCAGATCTCGTCGGCCAGAATCTCAAAGCCCGAAGCCCACTCACCAGAGTCACGTTCAAATTTGAAGGTCTTGAGCTTTCCGTAAACCGTGACCCGACTGCCCCTCTTCAGGCCTGCTTGGGCGCGGGCGGCGAGGGAGCCAAATGCCTTGATCGGAAACCAATTGGTATGCGCGTGTTCGTATTTGCCGGATAGCTTATTGAATTGGAAGACGCCCTCCGCGAGCGAAAAGCTCACGACGCCCTTGGATTCGGAGTTCTTCTTGTGCAGCTCGGGGTCATTCCCGAGATTTCCCGTCACAATGATTTGATTCGGTTGCATGGCTAGTCTCCCCATTTGCTTTCGTTGGTTGACCCCGAAGTGAAAGCTCCGGAGCGTGAAATCAGGACACCGTTCACATCGACGACGGGGTAGTAGGTCAAATACAGCGGACTTCGGCTGAAGCTCGACGCATTGGGCCGTTCGCCCGGTCGATACTGGTCCGGCGTAAGGTCAACTGCATTGAAGCCGTTACAGCCGTAGTATTTGGTGCCCTCGACAGTGGAATAGTTCATGATCCCGCAGGGGATGTTACGGCGCTCAGTGGCAACTCGATTCACGATCGAGAGAACGGGCTCGCCTTGGTAGCCATCCGGGAACGGCTTGCAGTAGTTGTTGTTCTTGACCTTGAAGCGGATGGATTGGCCGGAAACTTCCTTGAGCAGCGCAAGAGCCAAACAGTCCACGACCTTTCCGTCAGCCCAGCGGAAGCGGAGAGTCAGTCCGCTGATTACGTCCTGATCCGTATTTCCGAGAGGCGCATTCACTACATTGTTGTTAACGGGGGCCGGAGCGCTGAAGTAACGGGAAATCCGCAGGTCCGAGATCTGGTTTTTACAGATCGGCTCGTCCTGACCGGTTTCGCAGACCTGCTGTGTTTGCGAACAGTAGTCTCCCCATTCGTCGCAGCCGGTCGAACCGTATTCAAGGCAAACGCCAGGATCGGTGACCGGGATGCATTCCCGACGGACGCTGCACCCGCCGAAAAGCCCAAGGCTGAGGCAGCCCAGAACCGAAACGTCTGAAACGGTATTGCATTCATTTCGGGTGCCATACTTTACGCAGCCCGCCTTCGGGTGTTTGCAGAAGTTCTTGTACTCCGTGCATTGATTTTTATATTTGCGGCAGGCTGGAAGGGCTTCTCCCGGCTTGTCCAGGCAAACGAGGCCCTTATCCTGAATCTTGGGTTGGGCCTGTTCATCTTCAAATTCGTATTCGTGAACGACAAGGGAGGTCAGTTGAAGCTCATACTCTTCGCCATCACGAACCGTAAACACATCTTGAGCAACCCCCGTGGTGGGCGGCTTTGTCAAATCCTGTCTTTGCTCTCCTCGGATTGCCACGTTGGTTGAATTCAGGATCGGCTTGATGATGGATGACGAATAGAAAAGCTCCCCCTGGCGTCCGAGACTTTCATTAACGACGCGCACCGGGATATCGACGGCCTTAAAAGCAGCTTCATCCTTCAGGACGTAAAGTTTTCCCTTTTCGCCGGTCTTTTCGTCAAAGAAGAGGACTTTCATTTGAGCGAGGGCTGTGTTTTTTGCGCGGTCGAAAAACCGCTCACGAGCTGACCATTTCGCGAGGGCGTCCTGGGCGTAGGGGGCGAGGATTTGATCGGCCTCTTCTGACGTCAGCTCCTTTTTCGTGTCTGGCTGATCCGGCTTATCGGATTTCGTGACCAGGCGCTCCTTCAACTTGGGAAAGAGCTTCGCCGTCTTCACCTGGTAAACTCTGATCTCGTCGGTATAGCTTCCCGCGATTTCGTACATGGCCGCGACTTCGGCCGAGCCGTTGAAGACGTCTTCCGCCAGGAACCGCTCGATGTACTTTCGCGATCCGATCAAGGTGACCGTGAAAGGCTGGTTTGGCTGGCATCCGGTCGGGCCATTGGGCCCGCCAAAGACGTGAGGTGTTACGTCGTTATCCAGCCCGGCTATTTTGATTACGATTTTCTGCGGGCAGGAACCGAGACTCGTCAGCTCGTGGGCATACCCGAATGAATCTTGAAGCTCCTTTTGGATCGAGGCGCGTTTGGCATCGTCGAGATAAAGCGAGTCGGGAATTCTGATTCGACTGGTTGCATACGGAAGTTCCCGCTGGCTGCCGTCAATGAGAGCGATAGGAACTGTTAATGCGACCTGATTATTGGGAAGTTCCCGCAGACTGGCGCGGCCTCCATCTACACTGCCGATCACCAGGACTTTCGGCACAACAAAAGCGCTGCGTTCGAATCGCTCTGACCCTGCGATCTTATAAAGGGTGTAGCCGGATTTCGAGTTGAACCAAGTTACGTTATTCCGCGAGACCTCATTGCGAACCTTCTCGCGTTCGGCGGACGTCATCCGGCTGACCGTGAGATCGGCTAAGTCGCCATTGGATTCTGATTCGGTAACCCAACCGTCACCGAGCGGAGAGGGAGGGGTTACGTCTGCGCCCTTTTCCGGTGCAGTTACGGTTCCAGGGGATGGTGCTGCCGAGTCGGATGATTTTTTGCCGACGCTGCATCCGTTCGCGACGATAAGGAATAGCAAAATAGAAGACGAGAGCTGAATGGTTCGGTTCATTGTAAATTATCCTCCGATAATGGAATCCGTGAATTTGAGTTCGAGACGGGTCGCGTAGCTGTACTGCTTTTCAATAGGCGTTCGATCGGCCTTGCCGTCACATTCGTACCAACCGAGAAACCAGTCCGCTGCATAGCTGCCGTCGGCCTGCTTAATGCCTTTTGCGACGAATTTTCCGCAGGGGCGTGTGTCCTTGAGAAAGAAGCGCGACTGCGCATACAGGGTGAATTGATTTCCCGGAGGCAATACGCAGTCCTTCAGATCGGCAACGCGGATAACATCGCCATAAACGGCCAAGTCGGTCAGGACGCATGTTGCTCGATCGAGTCGCTCATTCTCGAAAGTGAGATAGATCTTTCTGAAATCAACATCGAGGTCGAGGAACTCCTCTTCGCGGTACGAATCCAAGATGAGGAGTTCATCAAAGTAATGGAGTTCGGAAAACTGGCGTTCAACCGTGAATTCCTGGCAGCAGATGGGCACGATATCGATCTTGGGGCCGCAAACCTTGCCGGGGCACGAGGGTGGGGGTGTTTCGCCCCACATCTCGTCATAGAATCCGTAGTCCTTCCCGTCGCCGGCTGTGCACTTGGGAAGGTTGAACTTGCCAAACAGGAGGTCCGACGCGGGAATGGGCTGCCCAAATCCATTGGTGCAGCCGTCCTGGCAGGTCGCCTTGTGGGTGACCTTGGTTGAATACGGCTGATCCACGCGGACGTTTGGCTTCTGATCGATCCGCGTATACCAGGGGCAAGTCACCGTTGCGCCGGTCTCGCTGGTCAGGACTCGCTCTGAGATAACTGGATTGTCGCGGCCTGGGTAGTTCACGAGAGCCGTAAGTCGATTGACTTCGATCAGGAATTCCTGACCGCGTTGAACCTTTCCGACGAGAGTCGGTGCCGGATGTTCGCCGTCGAAGGTTCCGCTGTAGACTGAGACCGAGGTCGTAGCGGCCTTGGCGGGCCGTGGGTCAGCGACTCCAAATGCGACAATTAGGCCTAGAATGGCAAATTTTAGATACACTCCGCCCCTGAAGGACGGAGATTTCCCTGCGCTTTGCATGGATACACTCCTCCAAACGCTTGAAAGTACGTTCGAAGTTTTTGGGGTCCACAAAGGCGGGAGGTGTGCTAGAAGAGATCCAGTTCTTAACGGAACGCTGGGCTCATGGCACCCTCTGTTATCAGCAGAGGTTCCCGCTGTGGGCCTTTTTTATTTTAAGTTGATTCGTGTCCGCCGAGTTCAGGGACACGGCTGCCCTCGATACCGGCAACACGAAGCTCGTGACCGCCGTTGGTGACTGCGCCACAAACGAGGGTGGCCTGTCTATTGGTGGCGGCTCCTGCGGTCTTCGTGGATCCACCGTTGCCACCTTGTCCATTACCGCCCTGTCCGTTCGTGGCTGCGCCTGCGACGACGAGTCCGAAAACGACAGTGGCGAGAATCACATTCAATTTTTTCATAAATTCATCTCCTGGGTTACGGCCTCCTTTTCGCGCAGGCTGGTTTTAAAGGCAAATTTTTTTTTCGCTTTTTTTTCTGGCTACGAAGTGCTACTTCGCAGCCGGGAGTTTTGCCATGAATTTTAGTGAGTTCCTGAGAAGTCTAAAAACGAAACGTGGTTTCGCGTCCGCGCGTGAAATGTTCGAGAAGTTGGGGGGTGATAAGAAAACGAAGATGTCCCTTCGTAATTTCCAGTTGATTGAGTGCGGTCAGCAGGCGCCGACCCCTAAGGCATTTGCTGCGCTGTTTCGCCAGCTGAAGCGTGAAGAGTATCGCGAGGCGGTGGTTTCGTTTTTCCAATCTGTTGTTGATCAAGACGACCACGAATTGATCGATTACCTGGAAGAGCATCTGACTCCGGCTTACGAAAGAACAGAAAAGAGCATCTGGGACAGCGACAGGCCGACAATGTTTTACTCCGAGAATCAGCTCGACTTCATGGTTCAGAACAAAGAGGCGATGCGGCTCCATCACAGGCTCCTGCTTTGGGAGAAGGTACCTCGGGCGCAGCTCAAGGGGCTAGAAGAGACGGCAAAGAAGCTCGTGGAATTCGATCTGGCCGAGGAAAAGCCAGACGGCCTATATCCGAAGCGCACTCTTTTCCGAGTTCCAAATTTCGAAAACTCGGCGCCGTCCGCTGTCCGACGCGGAACTCGCTATCTGATGAAACATTTGGACGTGTATATTTCTGAAGATGGGACGCCATCGCAGGAGGCAATCTACGCGATCCAGCTCGTTGACCCGGAGGTCGCGAAGCAGATCAACGCCGAGATGAAGAAATTTAAGCAATGGGTACAGCGGGTGGCTTCCGAAGGGACTTCGGATCACCTGGTCCCCTACATGATGATTGGGTTCGGGAAACAGCTCGATAAGAGGGAGTTATAAGCATGAGTACGACTGCTGAAAGAGAAAATCGGGTTTTGTCTCGAATCACGTTGATTACGGCTCTAGGCGATTTCCTGTCGTTTTTCGCAGTCCTTCAGTGGCTGAATCAGACGGGTGTTTCTGCAATTATTGGCGGATTTAGCGTTGTTTTGAAAAGCTTGGCGGTGGGCGCCGGCGGGATTCTGCTTCCGCTTGCGCTACGGAAGTTTTCAACGAGAACCGTCATGATCGCGAGTCAGTTTGTGTCGTTCATTACGGCTTCCGGGCTACTCGCCATGATTCTGCTGGGTCGGAACGACGTATGGCCGATCTTCACGCTGTTTTTCGTTCAGAGCTTGCTCAAGCAACTTTTCGACGGGGCACGAGAAAGCCACTCACAGGCCCTCGCTTCGCACGATGAGCAGATGACGCTTCAGGCGCAGTTATTGTCCTCGTTTTTCGGCGCGCAATTTATCGGGCCAGTCGTGAGTTTTATTTTGATTCGGTTTTTGAGGATCGAGATCCCGGTCGCGTTGGACGCGCTCTCGTTCCTAGTCGCCGGTGTAATGGCAACCGCTGTGGAGAAACGGCGGGTTCAGATGGAGGCCATTCATGTTCTTCGGCCTCTCAAGTACATCTGGTCGCGGCCCCTTCTCCGCGACATATTTTTACTCAGAAGCGTCGGATTTTGGTTTTCGATCGGCCTATTCAATTACCTGCTGTTCTCGGTCGTTAGTGAGCATTACGGTCTGACACTGGTGTATTCGGCCTGGGTGTACTCACTGATGGGGCTCGGCGCCGCCATTTCGGCGACATGGTTGCGCTCGCCCGATGGATTCAAGAAGACGCGTTTCGCGGGCCTAAACGAGGGCGTTATGGCGATGGTGGCTCAGATTGCTTTTGCGATTACGATTTTAGCTTTCATTCGTCTTCCAAGTTTTAGCGTGGCTCTCGTCGTTTTGGTTGGGACGGGGCTTGTTATGGGTTTGAACGCAGTGGCAACGCAAACCATTCGGCGGAAGTTGTGCGCTGCTGACGAATTTCCGGAGGTCGTCGGACTTGAGCTCGTGGTGGGCAGATTGAGTGATGGACTGGTATCGAGTATCGCGGGGCTCTCGATAGCGGCTGGTATCGTCGGCTATCAAGGCTGGCTCGTTGTGGCAGCAGTTGTCCTTTTCGGCTCGGCAGCGATGCATTCGCGCTTTATTCAGAAATCGGCTTGGCAGGTCTTAGTTGCCCCAGTCCGTGGGGATTAATGCCAATAAGTACACCTGGTGTTCCGTCGACTGGTATGTAACGCACTGTAAACACGGCTAAATAAGTAACGTGCGAATTCTAACAATATTGGCCGTAATTGTTGACTTATTTCGTTCAGTATTATAATCCGATGGTCGGTGGAGGCCAGACTACTATGGCGGACAAGCACACAAAAGTCACAATCCCTGCGATCGCTCTCGGAATTGCGGGCAGCTTGTTGAACGGCGCTCTAGCCGATTCACCGGTTAATCTCAAAATCTGTGATTCGTCAGCAGTCGAGACAGCCCGGTTTCTCGGAAAGCTTACCTCAAATCAAAGTCCATGGTCATCTGTTACCCCCAAGAACTTTCACTTCGTCCTGTATCCGACGGACGCCGATTCGTACACCTACGGCTTTACGGAAGGTCAACTGCTCTCCGCTGGAGCGAAGCCGGTAAGATGCTCCGAAGTGAACGGCCTTTTCAAGGCCCCGACTGCGCTCCGTATCGGGGAAGGCAATTACAATTTTGCAGAACCACCTGCTTGGGATCGTACGCAGTCCAGTTCACCTTTCGTGTCAAACGACCTTTTGGTTTTGCAAGCAGCGGCTCCCGTCGTTTTGATAAAGACGAACATCTTGCTTCCGCCCGATGCTGGACTTCCTCCTATGTCCGAAGCTATTGCCCGCTTCGCGGTTCACGAAATCTTTCATCGCTATCAAGCGCACCATTTCGTTTTTCCGAAAGAAACGCCTGATCGTACCCTCGAAGGCTGCTATAAGCTGTCCGCATGGCATTCTGACATTCTGTCAGAATTCAAAGAATGGGATGCGCTCGCTCCAATGCTAGAAACTGCACCGCCGCAACAGCTTTTAAAGGGTGTGGCCTCGATTTTAGCCCGGCGTACCAGACCAAACCTAACTCCCGAGGAAGCCCGCTGCTGGGAGCAAGTCGAAGCATGGGAGCGAATAGAGGGTATGACTCACTATTTCGAAATCAGGGCTTCGGCTCAAGCGCTCGCCAAACCAATCGATGACACTTGGGTCTTTGTCGGAAATACTCTTTCTTCTGGCTTTTTTGACACGTACTCCTTCAGTAGAGAATTCTATTACATTACGGGTGCGCGAATCGGCCGCATACTCGATCGACTGGACCCGGCAGATAAATGGCAAGACTCCGTAGAAAGAGGGATGAGCCCGGCAGAAGTTTTGAGAGGCTTTGTATCCTCAGGGATCAGCCATGAATAAGCTAAGACTAGCAGTGACTGTTGCCATTACCTGTTTCTGCTCTCTCGCTACAGCCGACGAGGGATTCTACAACTGGACAGAGCTTAAGCCGGAAAATACGCCAGCAAACGCGGATCGGCTGGCGCGTGCTTCGATTTTTATTACGCCTCATTGCTCAGGTGTTGTGATTTCTCCAGATGGATATGTCTTAACCGCACTTCATTGCGTAGAAAGCTGCTTCAGTAAGTTAGATGGAACTCTGGACCAAGGGCTTGCCGCAGTCGAACAGGACGATGAGCCTCGCCCTTTTTACTATATATTCTCGGTGCAGAATCAGCGGCCCGAAAAAGTGGTTTGCTCAAAGCTGTCTAGCCCTGGCCTCGGGCTTTCCAATCCCAGATTGGTAGCTACGGGCCGCGGGTATGCCTACTTCGACGATTCTAAGGCAATGCAATTTTCCCAATCACTTTTTGACCGATTCGTTTCGACTCAGGATGACTTTGCTCTGCTCAAATTTGAAACGGAGCTCCCACTGACTTGTGTGAAACCTGCTTCAAGGCCAGCCTCAACAGGCGACAGAATCTGGGCGATCGGCTACCCAAGAGCCACGACACGTTCAAATGGACACGGTAGCGATGGAAAGTCTCAGCTCGTTAGCTATGGCACGGTCTACGATGGACTTGAGCACAATACTGCATACCGAAGTCTCCCTCCGGCAGTATACGCCCGACTTCGAGAGTTCAATGGCACACAAAACATTATCAGCGGAATGGACATTTTCATCGGCAACAGTGGATCTATGGCGGCAAACGAAAGCGGCGAACTGGTTGGCATTAATGTAGCCGGCGCGGTTCTTGAGCTCGATGAAGCAAGAAGGCGATATTTCGACGGGTCTGCCGTAACTTTGCGCATCGAGCACATACAGTCCGAGCTTCAGAGAGTTGCACCAGGTCTCGGAAAAGAAGCTTTTGGCTGCAGGGAATGAGGTTCTCAACTATGGTCAATGTCTCGAGCGGGAAGTTGAGGTTGATAGCAGCAAGCATTGGCATGGCAATGACGTGGTCTGCCACGGCGTTGGGATACATCGGAGGATCTCAGCCGGGTGCGGGGTTCTCCTCTTCGGTGAGGATCGCGACGAAGTCGAGAGCCAATTGCACGGCGGTAAAGGTTGCAGAACGGTTCATTCTTACGGCAGCTCACTGCAATTTGTGGCACGACTTAGATCCCGGCCAATCGGTCTGTTTTACAAACCTTACCGGAACCTGCTCCCCAGGAACTTCTTCTGTTACCGAGATAAAGGCCATAACTTTTCATTCTTCTTGGATGGCGCTATTTCAGGATGGCGAGTTTCAAGGAGCAGAGGCAGATGACTTCGTAGACCTTGCGATCATCGAACTCGAAGGTGATCTTTCTTTCGCTGCGGCTGCAAAAATTAGCCTTCGCCCTGTAAGGACAGATGAGAGGATCGTTGTCGGGGGCTATGGACGCAAGGGCGAGAGCGTTATTGATTATCGCACTCTCACCATAGCCAACAAGGTGGTTGCCGAAGTCGAGGGACTTCATTTTACCACAGGCGTTGAGGACGACGATGGGACCACCTTATCCTTTGGAGCTAATGGTGATTCCGGGGGACCTGTTTATCGTATGAACGCTCTCGGCAACGAGTACAATGTGGTCGGGATTAATCACGCAGTAACCCACAAGGACGAGTATTTCATCGTCGATCCAAAGAGCGGCAAAATCCGAAGCTATTGGGGAAAGGCCCCGTTTCGCTTCATTATGACCCGCTTGGCCACCTTCGGGGAATCTAACGTACCGGATATTGGATCGTGGCTAAGAGCGAACCTGCCGGCAGCCGCCTTCACGGCCGATTAGCCCGCATTTCTCACCGAGTTTGAAGTTGGCCAGCTGATTTTCAGGCAAAACACCTGTACTTTCTTTGTTGCGACACGAAGAAAGGAGATCAGCTGTATCCAGGGCGTAAGAACGGTACTTGCTGACGAGGATCACTTTCCGCGGGTTAACCCATGAAGTATTGGCTCAGGGAGTTTCCAGGCAAACCGGTAAATGAAGTGTTCAGCTGCCTTCGTCAGAAAGATCTTGTCCTCGAATGCGGGCTCACGACCTTTGCTCCGAATTTGCTCGACCCAGCATTCGACGAGCGAACGAAGCAGCTGAGGAACCCGTGAAGCGATGGGATCCGACGCGCTGGAGTCCCAAGCACGAAGAACGATCACCTTGATCCCTTCTTGATCGCTGGTCGATACCCCGAGGTCCGATAGCTCGCGGGAGATCTCGAATGGCGTCGCCGTTTCAAAGAACGCCTCCGCGTCTTCTTGCGCGTCCAGCATTCGATCCCTGAGCATAGTGACCACCCGTTCTCGATACTTGCGCTGCGCTTTGCGTGTGCTCATGATCCGTCCTTCTCGTCGATTGCCCCCGACTTGTCCCTGGCGGCCAGCCGCGCCTTCTTTTGGTCGTACAGCCAGTGCACATAGGCGAATGGGCTCATGACTTCCTCGCCGTGGTTGTTCGCCGTGACGAGATACCGATAGTAGGCGGCTGGATCGAGCTGCAGGAGCTTGCAGGTCTCGATGATCGTGTAGTGATCGGCCGCAACGTCGGCACCATTGATCGTCTTTGAGCCGTAAAAGTTCTTCCTGCCAAGGACACTGTGCCGGAGCGAACGCTCGGCGTGGTTGTTTGTTCCGTCCCACATAACCGATCCCCTCTGACGGGGTGAAAATCCCAGATAAACGATCCCCTCCCTAGGAGGGGGTCCGGATAGGTGGGAATCCCACATATCCGATCCCCCCTCAGAGCCCCAAAATCCCAGCAATCCAGACCCCCTATCCAGGTGGGCTATGCTCGCGCCTCAACCATCAGAGAGGAGACGCAGCATGAAGCCTGTGACACGGAGGCGGATTTTGGATCGGATGATTTTGGAGAGATTGGGATTGGGGCGTGGGGTCGAGAAGATCTGCGCCGAGCTGCACGTCGGCAAGCCGCGAGTCCGCGGTGTCCGCGAGAAGGCCGTTGCGGTCGGATACCTTGACGAAAGTGGTAGCCGGCCCGGCAATGTTCCGCCGCCGCCAGCGCCACTGCCGTTGTTTCCGGACCCGATCGACAGACGGTCCGAACGGACGAGCGATCAGGATCAGGCCCTTTTAGAGCGGAAGGTCTGGATCCAAGAGCGCCTGACGGCGCGGGCTGGAAACCCATTACTGTCTTTGAAGAGCTCGAGGGCGCCGGAGTTCGCGGAGTTAGCCGGTCGGGGTTTTACCGATTTCTCGATCGCTATGATTTGGCTTCCCTTGCGAGAGCCGAGCGCGCGCCGTCCCTCATTGCGCCGATTATCCATCAGCCTGGCGAAGCTTTGATTCTCGATTGGGGGAAACTTCGCGATGTCATTGATCCGGAAACCAAAGAACGCCGGACACTGTGGGCTTTTGTGGGAGTACTCGGGCACTCACGGTACATGATGGTCCGTCTGGTCTGGACCAATGACGTGCCCACGACCTGCGCGGCGATAGAGAGTATGTTGCAGGAGCTGGGCGGGGTTCCCCGGCGCATCACGAGTGACAACCCAAAATGTTTTTCGATCAAAGCCGATCGCCATGACCCGATTCTCAACCCGGCATTTACCCGGTTTGCGGCTCACCATGGCTTTGTAATTGAGTGCCTGCCGCCGCGAGAGCCAAAAAAGAAAGGGAAAGTTGAACGTCTCATCCCGTTCGCGCGTCGCCTTTTTGAGGCCTATACCAACGATTTTGTCTCGCTTGAGCACGCCCAGACCTACATGGACCGGAAAACCGGCATTGCCAATGAGCGCAAGCACGGAACCACCTGCGAGAAACCCATTGAAGCGTATCTTGGCCGCGAAGCCGGGGCTCTGAAGCCGCTGCCCGCGTTATGTTACGAGCGTGAGGAGGTTGCGTATCCGAAAGTACGTCGCGACGGTTACGCCCGATTTGCGAACAAATATTACGCTCTGGCCGACGAGTGGATCGGCCGTGAAGTCGTGGTGGTCGCCACAGCGGCTCAAGTGGCTCTGTACGGCGCGGGACGGCTTTTAGAGATCTACGACCGGTTAGCGGCATCATCTCTCCAGACTCACGCCACGAAAGACCATCTGAAAAAACCCTGGCAGAAGCTGGAAGAGGAAAATCAGGGGTATCTCGCCATAGCTCGAAAGATCGGAGCCAATGCCGAAGCGTTCGTCCGGGCGACCCTCGCGCGCGGCGACGGTTTTGTGGATACCCGGATTATCTGGGGTCTCCTCTCACTGGATAAAAAATATCCGAAGCCCCTCATCGACCAGGCTGCCGGGATTGCCATGGACATGAACACCCTTTCCTCCCGGTTGGTCGAACGGCTGATCAAGCTCACGCAGTCGCCAGAAAACACCGCAAATGCCGCGGCTCCCGCGCAACCACCAAAATTTATCCGGCCAATGAGCGTCTATAAAAATCATCTGGGGTCGGCCGGATAGGCAGACGCGCCCCAAAAAAGCACCAATGAAAGAGAGAAGAGATATGGATGTAGAAACAATCAGAAACCAATTGAAGTCGCTGCGGCTCCCGACCGCCGCGCGCGAGCTAGAGGCCGTACTAACAAAACAGAAAAAAGCTGTGAATGTCTCGTGGCTCTCGGATCTCCTGGAGCGGGAGCTCGATTCCAGGCGCGAATCCGCCCTGAAGATGCGGATAAAAACGGCCAGGTTCCCGGAGGTCACATCTCTGGAGACGTTTGACTTCGCCTTCAATCCCGAAATCGATGAAGAGGCCATCCGCCGATTGGCCACACTCTCGTTTATCCCTCAAAACCGGATTGCGCTCTTTCTCGGAAACCCCGGAACCGGAAAAACGCACTTGGCCATTTCAATTGGAATCGCGGCCGCACGGGCCGGTTACCGCGTCTATTGCAGCTCTGCAAAACGTTTGCAGGCCCAAATCATCGAGGCGCGGCTGCGAAACTCGATGGACGCCCTGTTCAAGCGGATTCTGTCATCGCGGCTCTGGATCATCGACGACTGGGGTGTTGTTTGCCATCCCCGCGAGGTAGCCGAGGAGATCTTTGACCTGATGGACCGGCGCAAACAGAGCTCTGCGATGATTTTGACCTCAAATCGTGACGTCGAGGAGTGGCCCCAGTGCTTCCCGGACCCAGTCGTCTCCAACATCACGATCGATCGGATCTTCGACCGCGCGGAAACAATTCTGTTCAAAGGGGATAGCTACCGACTGAAGGGCAAAATTCGGATCGGCGACATTGACGAGGAGAAATTAAAGAACTAAACAGCCTGAACACCAGGGGTCCCGATTGCTGGGACCGACTCCGGATCGGTTATGTGGGACGTGACAGTTGTTCGATAATGGCACGCGGATGTCATCGAGGAACATCGTAAGCTCGCTCCAGTTACCCAGTATGTAACGAATGGACTTGCCCATCTCGTCCTCATCAAGGAGGTACTTGAGGTTTTTTTCTTCGAGCCACGCTTTGATCCGAGCGACGATCGGCCGTGACTTGCTTTCGCGAAGCTGCCTGAGCTGATCCCACGTCTTCGCTTCCCGCTCGACTGCAAACAGCTCGTCAACCATAAGGATGATCGCTCGACAGTCATCGCGATGATTGCCGCTGATCTCATAAAAGTTGCGTCGCGCGTGAGCCCAGCAGTGGCAGAGCGTACAGCTCATTTGAACCAGATTTACACTCTGTACTAAAGTTTGAAAAAATCCATGCAGAAGGAGTGAATCTCTTCTTCTTTCGAGTCGCGAATAATTGCCTTTGCGTTCTCAATTGCTTTTACCAGGAGCGATTTAATCCGTAATGCATCCTCTTTGGAGATGCTTACGCATGAAGAATAGTGGAGAGAATCTGAGGCGTCCTCTCGTTCTAGTGACTGAATGGCCTTCATTCTCCAGTTAATGTGATGTTTACTGATCATTGGAGAGTCGTTGCCGAGATGTATACGAGCAGGACCAACCGCGTAGCCGTTTCCGGATGGTTTTGCTAGCCCGATACTGGTTAGGAACTCCAAAAGCTCAGTCGATTTTTTCAATGAAATGCCTAGGTACTGCGCAATGGCTTCCTTGTTACGGTATTTGTCGATCGTAAGGAGGATGTGCGCGGCTGCATATTGCCAGGTGCTGTAGAAGACTGCCTGATCTTCGCGTGAGATAGAATTCTTGATGTTGAGCCGATCTTTTAAAATAAGGCGCTTTTCTCGAACCTTTTGAATCTGAGACTCTATGCGTGACTTCAGTTTTGGGGTGCCGGCACGCGAAAGCTGAACAAGAAGTAAGAAGAACTCCGATTGTTCTATCGTGTGTCCTAGGTAGTCGTTTACGTCTTCTGCTTGCTCCATCGAGAGATGGGAGATCTTACTGAGAACTTGCGAAACGTGAGAAACAGGGGCGTTAATCGCGGAAGCCAGAGCGGATCGCAGCCCACGTCCACGCTTTGGGTGGCCTATGATCCAATCCGAAAGGTATTCCCGATACTCCCTGTAATCAAAAATATCTTTGTCCATCATTTCAAATAATTATCGGCTGTTTTTCTAAAAAAATGAAACAGAAGCCCTAAGTTTCATGAAAATATCCTATTCTTGATTGTATTGATCAGGTAAAAGTTGACACAGGCGCCGCGCTTCTGCGGCGGCGAGCGGAGTGGAGAAGCTCCGAGAATGAAAGGAACTGAAATATGCAAATTGCTAAATTGTTTGTCGTTGGAACATTGTTGATTTCGACGTTGGCGCTAGCTGCCCCGGCGGAGCCTGTTAAGCAGCACAAATGGTCTGAAGGAACGGCGTACTCGCTTTTGACTACCCGGACCTTTTTGCCAGAAGGTAGCAACGTGCTCGTGCCTACTCAGGCAGTTCGGATCGCTATTCGGGGCGGTGCTGCTCAAAATCTGATCGACAATAATCCCGGCATCGTTTCGCTCACCGGCGCTTTCAAGGCGAGCATCTCCTGTACTCCCGGAAAAGTGAATGATCCAAACAGCGACGGGCAGCCGACTTGCGAAATTGAGTATCGTCCCGTTCTCGATTACGTCGGTCCTCGCTGAAGAATATGAGGTCACAAGAAGAGTAGGAGATAGCTCCTACTCTTCTTGGGGTGATGAGAGCTCAAATAAAATGGAATGTGTCAGCCCCGACACATGTAAAGAAACTGACGCCGTAATGAAGCGATTTACAGAAGCAGCTGTTCCTTGCGCAATAGAGGCTAATAGGCTGCGCGGCTCAGCTGTTGCATCATTTGTTGTACGGAGCGGTGGATGAGAAGATCCAAATACCAGGAGAATAGATATCGATTCAACTTTGGCATCGCCAAATTTGCGATTCTCTTTTGCCTGTTTACTGTTTTTCTGGCACCCGTCGCCTTTGCCGGTGGAGATAACAGCGGCGGAGGAGATGCAATTATCTGCTATGAGGGTATTCCTTATTTAACTGGGCGTAGGGTCTACCTTGCCGATACGTTCGATTTGGTACGCTCTGGTAAGCTTCAGCAATTAGCGCGACTGAATTTGGAGCAGCTAACGGAGGCAGTTTTCGATCATCTGGATACCCAACAGACAGGCCTCGGAGCAGCGGTTCGCGAGTCCAGAAAAAATCTAAAATTTGAGTACGTTGATAAGGTTCAAGAGCTTGAC
>Ga0208958_1001171_pt1 | contig 27473 bp, 21 predicted proteins | sample RifOxyB1_FD_184032 | JGI IMG/M metagenome (GOLD analysis project Ga0208958, IMG submission 184032) | Soil microbial communities from Rifle, Colorado - Rifle Oxygen_injection B1 (SPAdes) | ecosystem: Environmental > Terrestrial > Deep subsurface > Rock core/Sediment | place: Rifle, Colorado...
CCGCCACGGAGGGCGGCATCGGGTCGGTTGCGACCTCCGCCGTACCGATCTTGGCCACCACGCGCTCGACTTCCGGAAACTGCGCGATGCGGGCTTCCAGAGCCGTCTGCATCTCGATCGCCTGCCCCAGGCTGGTGCCCGGAATACGCAGGGCGTGAAGGGCGATGTCGCCCTCATCCAGATTGGGCACGAACTCCGAACCCATCCGCGATGCGCCGAACAGGGCGAGCGCGACCAGGGCCACGGCGCCGCCCACCATGAGGGTCCGGGTGCGCAGGGCGAAGTCCAGCGCCGGCTGATAGCCGACACGGGCCCAGCGCATCAGGAAGGGATCCTTCTCCTGGACCTTTCCGGTGACGAACATGGCCACCGCGGCGGGCACGAAGGTCAGCGACAACAGCAGGGCGCAGGTCAGGGCGATCACGACGGTGAGCGCCATCGGGTGGAACATCTTCCCTTCCACCCCTTCCAGGGCGAAGATCGGGACATAGACGAGCGTGATGATCAGGATGCCGAAGAGCGACGGCCGGATGACCTCGCTGGACGCCGAGGACGCCAGCTCGAACCGTTCCTCCCGCGTCAGCAGTCGGCCGAGGCGATGCTGGGCCTCCGAGAAGCGGCGCAGGCAGTTCTCGACGATGATGACGGCGCCATCGACGATGAGACCGAAGTCCAGGGCACCGAGGCTCATCAGATTGCCCGAGACGCCGGTCCTCACCATCCCCGTCATGGTCATCAGCATGGTCACCGGAATGACCGCAGCCGTGATCAGGGCGGCGCGGATGTTCCCGAGCAGCAGGAACAGCACGACGATGACCAGCAGGGCCCCTTCCGCGAGGTTCTTGGCGACCGTCTTGATCGCACGCTCGACGAGATCGGTCCGGTCATAGACGGGGCGCGCGATGACGCCGGCGGGCAGCGCCTTGGCGGCCTCCTCCAGGCGGGCGGAGGCGGCCTGCGCGACCACCCGGCTGTTTTCACCCGCCAGCATCAGGACAGTGGCGAGGACCGTCTCGCGGCCGTCCTCTGTCGCCGCGCCGGTCCGCAGTTCCTCACCGACGCCGACATCCGCGACCTCTGCGATCCGGATCGGAACGCCGCCTCGGGTGGTGATGACGATGTTGGAGAGGTCTTCAGGCGTGGAGGCCTGGCCGGGAACGCGGATCAGCCATTGTTCGCCATATCGCTCGACATAGCCGGCGCCGACGTTGGCGTTGTTGCGCTCCAGCGCCGACACGACGTCCGCCATGGTGACGCCGAAGGCGGCCAGACGGTCGGGGTTGGGCGTGACGTGATACTGTCGCTCGAAGCCGCCGATGGTGTTGACCTCGGTGACGCCGGGCGTGTTGCGCATCTGCGGACGGATGACCCAGTCCTGCAGGGTGCGCAGATCCTCAGGCGTGTATGGCGTTCCGTCCGGCTTGCCCGCGTTCGGTTCGGCCTCGATCGTGTACATGAAGATCTCGCCCAGCCCGGTCGCGATCGGACCGAGCTCAGGCGACAGACCGGGCGGAAGCTGGCCGAGCGCGCTTTGCAGTCGCTCGTTGACCAGCTGACGCGCCCGATAGATGTCGGTGCCATCCTCGAACACCACCGTCACCTGGCTCAAACCGTAGCGTGAGACGGATCGGGTGTAGCTCAGGCCCGGCACCCCCGCGATGGCGGTCTCCACCGGGAAGGTGATGCGTTGTTCGGCTTCAAGGGGCGAGTAGCCCGGGGCCTCCGTGTTGATCTGAATCTGGACGTTGGTGATGTCGGGCGTCGCGTCGATCGGGAGCTTCTGGAAACTCCAGACCCCGACCGCGCAGGCCACAAGGACGAGCGCCATGACGACCCAGCGGAACCGGATCGACAGCGCGATGATGCGTTCAAGCATGATGCCGCGCCCCCACTAGTGGTCGTGGCTCGCGCCGGACTTGTCGATGTCCGCGCGAATGAGGAAGGCGCCGTCCACGACATAGGTCGTGTTTGGATCGATACCGCCCAGGACTTCGGTCCACTCGTCCGTCCGACGCCCAAGCTCGAGCATGCGGACCTCATAGGTGTTACCCACCTTGGCGTAGACGACGGTGAAGTCCCGGAAGGGCTGAAGCGCACGGGTGCGGACCGCGAGCGGCACTTCCCCGGTTCCGACCTGGACCGTCCCGTCGACGCCCAGGCCCGGGCGCCAGACGCCGCCTTGGGCCGGCAGGGCGACGTGGGCGACGAGCGTCTGACTGAGCACGTCATCAGCCGGGAGGATCGCCTCGATGGTGCCGGTGGTGGTGTTCTCGCCGGCGGTGCTGCGCACCTGGACGCGCTGGCCGACCCGCACCCGTTCGGCGTCACGCGGATAGAGGAAGAACTCCGCATGCAGACGGGTCGGATCGCCGATCATCAGCATGGGCGTCCCGTTGCCCGTGATGGCGCCCGGATTGATGTTCTTGGCGGTGATGACGCCCGAGATCGGGGCGGTGACCGAATAGGTCTGCAGGCTTTCGCTCGACTCCACCCGGGCGACGACCTGGCCGCGGGACACCCGTTGACCGAGCTGGACGTTCAGCGAGACCACACGGCCGGGGTAGCGGGCGTGGACCTCGGCTTGGGCTTCCGGAGCCAGCTCCACCCGGCCGGTAAGGGGCAGGGCTTCCGCCAGCGTGGCCGGCCCGACCTGTTCGGTCGTGACCCCGCCCGCCCGTGCGGCCTCCGCCGTGATCTGCGTACGGCCCTCGTAGGACTGGTAGGTCCACCTCGAGGTCTTTCCGCCCCGCACCGCGTTCACCGCGACGTCGAACGAGTGGGGCTCGGTGACGACGCCGGGGCTGGCGAGGTAGGCGCCCTCGGGGGTGAAGGTGAACCGATCAACCTGTGGCCCCAGACGCGTCAGCGCCATGGTGAGCTGAACCTGCCGGGGATCGAGCGGCTTGTCGTTCAGATACGGATAGATCCGGAAGAGGGGCTCAGGGCCTTCTTCGTAGATGGTGACTTCCAGCGAGAAGTCGCCGTCGCGGAGGAGGCGGCCATTGTTCGGGCCACGCTCGTAGTCCCCGGCGGCCGCCGCTTCGGCGCCCTCGGCCTTCTCGGCGCGCTCACCGCCGCCGCCGCAGGCGGCGAGCACCAGAGCAAGGCTGGTCAACGCCGCGCCGGAGGCGAGGCGCAGTGCATGTGTACGGGTCATGGTTGGGTCTCCAGGCCGAGCAGGTCGGCATGCGCGCCTGTCAGACGGTCCAGTCTGGCGCGGTCGGTGTGGAAGGCTTGCAGGATGGACACGCGCCTCGCCCGGGCCTGCAGCAAGGCTGTCTGCGCGGACATCACGTCGTTGTAGGTGAAGCCGCCGCGCCCGAAGCCCTCGCGGACAAGGGTGACGGCACGCTCCGCCTGAGGCAGGGTCTCCTCGGCGATGCGGCGCGCTTCGCTGGCCTTGGCGGCCAGCTGCACCTGAAGCCTGAGGATTTCGCGCTCGCGCTCGATCTCGAAAGCGCGGCGATCGGCCTGGGCGGCTACGCCCTCGGCCTGGGCGCGGGCGATTGCGCCTTCATTGCGGTCGTAGCGTTGAAGCGGCATCGATCCGCCGAACACCAGGGCAACTTCGTTGTCCCAGATGTGGCGGACGCCGAGGCTCACCGTCGGGTCGGGCACGGCGCGCGCCTGTTCGACCCGCACCTGGGCGTCGGCGATCAGACGGCGGGCATCGAAAGCCGCGAGATCGATCTGCGCCACCGGACCGGCTTCCCGGCGAGAGGCGCTCGTGTCCTCGAAGGCATCAGCCCCGAGGGTGAACTCTGATCTGCCGAACCAGAATTTGGCGAGGTTGACCCGCGCCATACGCGCGCCGACCTCGGCCTGGTCGAAGTCGATCTGCGCCTGGGCGAGCTCGGCCTCCGCCCGGGCCCCTGCGAACAGGGGATCTCGTGCGGCGTTGACCCGTCGGGAGACTTCACTCTGGAAGGCCTCGGCCAGATTGAGCCGCTCCCTGGCGATTTCGAGCAAGGCCTCCGAAGCGAGCGCTTCGGCCCACGCCGTCTGGACCAGCTCGAGCCGGTCGAGCTGCGCGGCCCTGGCGTCGGCGAGAAGCAGATCTCCCTCGGCCCGGGCGAGCGCCGTGCGGGCCGGACGATCGCCGCCCCGTTCCAGACGTTGCTCGTACGTCAGCGTGGTCTCGGTTCGCCCGAGAATATCGCCGCCGCCGAGCGTCGGCAGGTTCTCGACCATCAGTCCGACGTTCGGATTGGGTCGGACATCGGCCTGCCGCACGCCGGCTCCAGCGGCGCGACGACGAGCTTCGACACCGGCGAGCGCCGGGTCTGACGCGGCGGAAAGACTGAGGGCTTCGCGCAAGCTGAGTTGCGGGTAGCCGTTCACGTCGGCGGGGACCGGCGCCGCTTGGGCGAACACCGGGGCAGGGGCGAGCGACGCCCCAAGGGCGAGCGCGAGCGCAGACACGGCTGCGGCGCGCACCCGCCATCCGGCAGCGCCGGATGCAGGTAGTTTCAAGGAATTTCTCCAACAGGACGCGCACGGCCCGGAGGCCGCGCAGGATCAGCTTTTCAGGCGATCAGGCGTTCTGTTTAGGAGGGTCGAGCGGGCTTTCCGGACGCGTTCCCGCCAAAGGCGGAGTCCGGGCCGGGTTGAGCGCGGGCGCAAGTCCGCTGGAGGGGGAGTTCGGCTGAGGCAGGCCTGCGAGCGCGATGTGCACGTCACCGCCGCCGCCATGGTGATGGTGCGGCAGCACCGGCATTTCGCTTTGGTCGGCGGTGTCGATCGCCGTGTCTGCGGCGGCAGAGGCTTCAGCGTCGACCTCGTGGGCGTGATCGTGCCCGTCGTCGTGATGATCATGGTCAGCCGCGGAATCGCTGAAAGCGACGCCGGGGAACTGGAGAGCATGTTCTATTCGATGTTGACCGTCACGTACCGCAAAGCCTTGCAGCGTGACCATAAGGGTCACGGCCAAGCCGATGCAGATCTGGCGGACAAGTCGCGACAAGAGAGTACCCCGTACTCCCCCGGACTATCTCGACACCCCTGATTCAAGCAACATCAAAAGTGTCGCAGTTCAGGCGGGGAGAGGCTCGGAGGGGTCGATTTCGATAGTGATATGCTTGAGCTCGTGCACCGGGACCAGCCGCGCTCGAAGCGCCTCCAAGGTCGCGCTGGAGGTCGCGACACTGATGATGGCGGCGTGAGCGTCCGGCCCAACCCGCCAGATGTGCAGATCGCGGATACGGGCATCGCCTGGCGTCTCGATCGCCTCGCGGGTTTCATCGGCGACGTGGGTGTCGGTTCGGTCCAGCAGGACGGCAGCCGTATCGCGCAGGAGACCCCATGACCATTTCGCGATTACCGCTGCGCCGACCAGGCCCATGATCGGGTCCAGCCATGTCCATCCGAGATAGTGACCTGACAGGAGCGCGACGATCGCAAGGACCGATGTCAGGGCATCGGCTAGGACATGGAGATACGCGGAACGCAGATTGTTGTCGCCGCCGTGCCCGTGGTCGTGGTGGCCATGATCGTGATGATCATGCTGGTGGCTGTGGTGATGCCCTCCCGAGAGCAGAAGAGCGCTCACGACATTCACGACAAGGCCGATGACGGCGACAATCGCCGCTTCGCCGAACAAGACCGTAGTCGGCTCGAACAGACGTCGGATGGATTCCACGCCGATGCCAATGGCGAAAAGGCCCAGAACGAGCGCGGATGCAAACCCTGCCAGATCGCCGACCTTGCCGGTGCCGAAGCTGTATCGGGGGTCGTTCGCGTGACGGCGTGCGTAGCTGTAGGCTGCGGCCGCGACCCCAAGGGCTCCGGCGTGGGTGAGCATATGTATGCCGTCCGCCAGCAAGGCCATTGATCCCGTCAGCACGCCGGCGACGATCTCTCCGACCATCATCACTGCGGTCAGGACGACCACGATCAATGTGCGGCGGGCGTTCTCGTCATGATTGGCGGCCAGAAAGACATGATCATGGGCCGGTGAAGCGGCAGGCTGGATGGTCATTTATAGCGTCCGATAATGGATATGAGCTCGTCGGCGCCCTTGCGACGCGCGGCTTCATCAAGATGAGGCGCAGCGACATGGTGCTCGAGATGCTGAAGGATCAGCGCTTCGACCAGGCCGCCAAGAGCGCCGCGCACGGCGGCGGCCTGCTGGAGGACGGCGATGCAATCGACATCATCATTGATGGCGCGCTCGAGAGCGCTGACCTGCCCATTGATGCGGCGGACCCTGGCCATAAGTTTGGGCTTGTCAGCGGCGATATGGGCCATGGTGGAATCCTTCTCGAGACGACGTGTTGGGTCTCATTAGTCACTCGCCCCGGCCTTCGCACCCAAGGCGGTCATTCGCCGGGGGAGCTCCCGCTCGATGGCCTTGCGGCGGAAGGGCGACAGCTTGCACCATTGAGCCACTTCCGGACGCGTTCGGCCGCACCCCACGCACCAGCCGGTCGCGGAATCGAAGATGCAGATGTCTATGCAGGGTGTCTTCACCGATCGGCCCGTCACCGAGCCGTGGCGCAAGCCGTCACGAACCGGTTGGGCTGATATACTCCCTACCAGTATAACATCAAGGTTTGCGTGAGTGATGTCGCTGTGCCGCCATCGCTGGCGGCGTCGTGCCTTCAGAGGGGGAAAGGCTGGGTTTCGAGCCGCATCAATCCTCGTCGCCCGCGACCGCCAGGACGGGCTGAACCCATCCGTCGTCTCCGAAGGCCGCGAGAACGCCCTCGAAGTGGTTCAGGTGGCGGACCTCGTTCAGCCCGTGAACGAAACGGTTTCGGGCGTCGATCGACGGTTGGCGCCCGGCGTTTCGAAGAAGACTGAGTAGCAACCCGCTTGTCGCCGCGGCGGCATAATTCTGACCGTTGCCGACTATGGCGTCGAGCACCTGATCGAGCTCGGCCTGCGTCAGAGAACCGGTGTAGGGAGCGATGAAGTCACTGAAGTTGGCTTCCGAGCCCCTGAAGCTGCCCGAGCCCGCATAGCGCGCGACAGCGGCCGGCCACAGGTCAGCAAGCGGAGTGGCAGCGATCGTGCGGGCGAAGGTCTCGCGGTCCAGTCGCGGTATCGCGGCAAGGAGGGGCGCCCGGAACCGCTCGAATGTGATCCCCATCATGATCCGGACATCGGCGACATTTGCGGGGTCGAGGTTGTTGACGGTCTCCTGCAGGGCGGTCTGCGTCGCCTCCTGGATCAGCGGCCAGAAGTTCGGGAAGGCGGCGATGAAGGCGATGGCCCGCGGCCGATCAAGGGGCGCCAGATTGTCGAGGAGCTGCACAATGGAAGGTGCGAGTTCGGGCCACGCCGCAGGGGTCCGCTCGCGGACCGCCACGAGGGCCGAAACGATTTTGCCGCGCACCCCGTCGAGATGAGGGGGAATGCCTTTGAGCAACGACTTGGCGAGAACAGTGCCGAAGTTGCGGATGTTCTGGGACCGGACGCGGGCGAGGTAGCGCTGCTCGACGTAGTCGAGAATCCTGGCGTGATCGCTCGGGAATCCGGGCGACTGAACATCGACATCGAAGACCTCGAAGATCGCTCGGCCCTGAAGAGGTTCCTGGGCCAGCACGAGATCGACGGCGTTGACCAGATGCATTCGCACCAGTTCTGGCGTGGGCTCGAACAGCAGGGCTTCGGCCGAGAAGGCAGGATGGGCGCACAGATGGCGGTCCTCGCGCAGTCTCTCCAGCTGTCGCCGGGCGATCTGGCTGATAGCCTGGGTGTTGTCCGCGGCGTCCTCGATGATCCGGCCCTCCAGCTGGAGGAGCTGGCGAATGTCACTGATCGCGGTCGCATTATCCCAGGATTGAAGGAAGGTCGTCGCGGCGGCATCGCCCATCGCGCCTAGCTCCCGGTACTTTGCGATCAGATCATAGGCGAGCGCGACCCATGCCGCCGTCAGCGATGCGCGAAGGGCGCCAGCTTTGTAGGCCTTCACCGCGTCGAGGAAGTAGATGCGTGACTGGGCGTTGCGCACCTTGGTCAGCAGGATGTCGAGATCTACGAAGCTGGAGTCCACAGGGCGTACCGAGGAAATGAGTGGGGGGGGGGCGAAGGTCGGGCAGGCGACGTGGCCCGTCCATCCAACCGTGAGGGTCTACTCGTAGGGGAGCTCTCCGAAGAGGCCTATCATGAGATCTCCCTTCAGCTCGCGGAAAGGAATCTCGACAAAATGGTCGGGGTGTCTGGGCTTGGCCCGGCCATCCCCAGGACCGTTCTTTGTGTGGCCGCGAACCTGCTCGCCGCTTTCCTTGACATAGGGAAGGACAACGAGCCTACCGTGGTTGGTCGAGAGGATCGTGCCCTCGCGCCATAGCGTCGACCCATCCTCACCCTTGTCGCTGGTGGTCGCCTTGACCGTCCAGCCGAGTTGACCGTCCGGCTCGTACCAGAACACGATCCCATTGCTGACCAGAACATGCTCGCCACGGGCCAGAGCCTCGGCGAGGAGGCGTTGAACGCTGGCGAGCTGAAGAAGCTGATTGGCCCGCGGCAGCAGTTCGGCACGGATTTTGGCCTTCACCTGACCCCAGTGCTGATCGTGGTGAAACTTGAAGCCGTTGGCGATCCGGGCGCGCATGGCTTTCTCCGCCGATTTCTCGCCGGCGGGATAGGGTTTGCTCCAGACGTCGTCAGCGTTGCGATACAGAACGACCTGCCGTCCGCGGCCATCGAGAAGAGCCATCCAGAGATAGGGGTAGGTTTGTAGCTCTTGCGCCAACGCTTCCCGATAGGGCTCGGCCTCAGTGTGCAGCTTGATTTGATCGATCGGGATCCGGGGCGTGTCGGCGTGGCGTCGGATCGCCTCGGAAAGCATCAGGGCTTCCTCATCCGCCAGACGTTGCCGCGACTGAAGCGCCTTGCGGACCTTCAGGGTGAGAGAGGTCTTCTCTGTTGCGTCCATCTGCCTCGCCGCGAGCGCCGCCGCCAGCGAGGGATTCAAAGCCTCGGCTGCGGATACTGCGGCCTCCCGATCCGGATGGACGTCCATTCTGACCCATCCCTCCTCGGACGGGATTCGTCGGTCTCGCCAGCGAACGCCGCCGTCCTCGGTCTCGACCAGCTCCACCATGAACCAGCGCTCATGCAACGGGCGATAGCTCGGCCATATCGCGAGGATAGGATCATGATCCCTCCGACTGTCTCCCCACTTGATCATGCATGCCTCCCGACTCGGAGCTGATCTGATCGACAGGCGCATATTGACGCAATGCCTGATTGAAGCCTGGCTGTGCGCAACAAAACTTGAGATGGCGCCGCGTGGCACTGGCATGGGGCGAGGGGACTTCCCGACTCAACATCCCCAATCGATGGAGCGTGAGATCATGGTGAAGGTTGTCGGGTTTCCTGCCCCCGTAGATATCTCCGGCCTGAAGCCCGGGTCAGCGTTCCAGGTCGGTGATACAGTTCCGCCGCTCTATGGGATCACGGTGAAGGCGGGTGACCTGGTGACGGCCATCCTTCTGGGTCAGGTGAAGGGCCAGGCGGCTTCCCCTGGCTATCTGCAGAATCAGCACCTCCCCGGCGAGTGCTACGCCGTCGACGCCGAGCTCGTGATCGGCAGAACCGCGAAGACGGAGCGTCGCGAAGCGCTGACGCATGGCGCGCTCGTCTTCGACGGCGAGAACAAGCCGTTCCTCGTCATCGAGCAAGCCGATCCCTTCCCACGCCTGTACCTGTCGATGGAGACAGGCGAGGCAAAGACGGACGGACCAGCGGGCATGCTCCGAATCTACGGCAACTGGGTGCTGAGGCTTGAGGGGGAAGGGAAGACGCTGACCGAGCTCACACTCAATGGCTAGGCTCAGGACCCATTGATGTGAGGCGTTCGGTCTGATTCAGGCTCCTGAGGAGTCTGGATATGAGCGACCTGTATTGGCTGACGGACGAGCAGATGGCTCGGCTGGAGCCCTTCTTCCCAAAGAGCCACGGCAAGCCGCGCGTTGACGACCGCCGGGTGTTGAGCGGGATCATCTTCGTCAACCGCAACGGCCTCCGCTGGCGAGATGCGCCGGCGGCCTACGGGCCGCACAAGACCCTCTACAACCGCTGGAAGCGATGGAGTGAGGCTGGCGTCTTCATCCGGATGATGGAGGGCCTCTCCGGGGCTCAGACCGAACGCCGCACGGTCATGATCGACGCGACCTATCTCAAGGCGCACCGCACGGCTTCGAGCCTGCGGGTAAAAAAGGGGGTCTCGGGCGACTGATCGGACGCACGAAAGGCGGCATGAACACCAAGCTGCACGCCGTGACCGATGCGAACGGGCGGCCCATCAGCCTCTTCATGACAGCGGGTCAGGTCAGCGACTACATCGGCGCTGCCGCTCTCCTGGACAGCCTGCCACGCGCCCAGTGGTTGTTGGGCGACAGGGGCTACGACGCCGACTGGTTCCGGGACGCCTTGCAGGCCAAGGGGATCACGCCGTGCATCCCAGGCCGCAAAACCCGCACCGAACCCATCCGCTACGACAAGCGACGCTACAAGCGGCGAAACCGGATCGAAATCATGTTTGGACGCCTGAAAGACTGGCGCCGGGTCGCCACCCGCTACGATCGCTGTCCGACGGTCTTCCTGTCCGCCATCGCCCTCGCCGCGACCGTCCTGTTCTGGCTATGAGTCCTGAGCCTAAGAAGGTCTACACGCCCTCCGAGGATCTACTGGACGGCCTCAAACAGGATGTCCTCTACCTGTTGCTCACGATCCTGGCGCATCGCGAGAAGCAACGCCTCCCGAACCTGGGAAAGATGTCTCGGGAAGACCTCGTGCTTGAGCTCGCCCTGTTGGAAAGCGGGACGAGGGATATCATCGCGCGACTTACAGCGCTGGACGACGACGGTTCCGGGTCACGGTCGTTCCCGAATGCTCTCGCTGCCATGAATCGCGAGGGACTAGCGGCCAGGAAGGCAGAAGAACTGAAGGCCCACGTCAAGGCGTACCGGGCGGCGATCAACGATCTCAAGGTCAACCATCGCAACAGCTACATCAGCCATGTGCAGGAGTTCGCCGAAGTTCTCCCGCGCGTCCTTGATAAGCCCGTGCGTTTCGAGATGGCAGCGAGCCTCTCCGTCAATGTTCTCGACGCCTTGATGGGGCGACAGGTGGAGTATCGGTTCCGGGTCGGCTCTCAGGAACCCGAGCTTGATCTGCGCGCGCGTCTTTCCGGTCCGTAGCCTAACCACGAAGTCTTGGGTCCTGACGTACAGTGCGATGCCAAGCCTTCCTGCGGAGGCTGCGACCTTACACAAATGCTTACACAGTCGGCTGGCTTGTGGTAGATTCTCACGAAGTATCAGTGGTTTGATGCTGGCGTGTGTGACTTAAAATCTGCCGGGCGTAAGCCCTTGCCGGTTCGATCCCGGCCGCCCGCACCAGCTCGGCGTCCCGATCAGGACGAGAACCCGAGGTCTGACTCGAGCCTGACTCCCGCGCTTCGGCCTTCGCCTTTTTACAACGTCAGATTTGGCGTCTGAGTAGTCTCGCGAGCAGGCGGACTTCTCTTTCCATTCGCCCGCAGTTTTTCGCCGGTTTGTTTTCTTACCGTCACCGTTGAGCCTTAAAGCCCCCAGCCAGCGGGGTGCGGATGGCGGTTCAGGATCCAGGGGCAGACGGCGCTTTGGCGAAGAACGCCTTGCGTCTGCGCGCCTTCGTCCGAAGCCGCGTCAGGACCGACGCGGACGCCGACGACATTAGCCAGGAAACCTATGCCCGCGTCCTGGCGCGTTCGCGCGGCGGGCCGCTGAAGGATCCGGTGGCCTACGCCTTTCGTGTCGCGCTCAACCTGCTCAGCGACAAGGGCCGCGCCGGCGCGCGCGGCGGCGAGGAGGAGATCGCCGACGACATGGCTTCGGCCGATCCGTCTCCGTTCGAGGTGCTGGACATGAAGCAGAGAGCCGATCTGTACGCCCGCGCCCTGCGGGCCATGCCGCGGCTGAGGCGGGAGGTCTTCATTCTTCGCCAGTCCGCCGATCTCGGCTATGCGCAGATTGCGGCCCGACTGGGCATCTCGGTCGAGGCCGCCCAGAAACACTTCAGCAGGGCGGTCATTGACGTGCGTCGCGCCATGGATACGGAGCGCGCCCTGTGACGGACGACCGGCAAACCCTCGAAGAGGCGGCGGTGCTTTGGGCCGATCGTCTCAGGCGCGGTCCCCTGGACGCGGACGAAGCCCGTCGTCTCGACGACTGGCTGGCCGCAGGGCCGGAGCGACTGCAGATGCTGGATCTTCACGAGCGTCTGCTGCGCGACCCCGCCCTGGATGAGGCGATGCGACGGGTGGCGGCCGAAGGCGCGCGACCGGCGCGCCAGGCCTGGCGTCCTCCGGTTCGGCCGGTCTGGGCTGCGGCGGGTTTCGGGGCGGTCGCCGCCGGCCTGGTCGCGGCGGTTCTGCTTTGGCCCTCACAGGGGCGGCTGGTCCACGAGACCCTCGCGGGGACGGCCGGTCAGAGCGTGCAGGCGTCGCTGGACGACGGATCGGTGGTCCGATTGAACGGCGACAGCCTGGTGCGGACGGCTTTTGGCGCCGAACGTCGCGACGTCTATCTGAAGGGCGAAGGCTTCTTCGCCGTCGCCAAGGACGCCCGGCGGCCCTTCTCGGTCTTTACCGCGACCCATCGGATTACTGCCCTGGGCACCCGCTTCAACGTCGACGAGCGTAGCGGCGGGGCGGTCGAGGTCAGTGTTCTGGAAGGACGGGTCGAAGTCATCGCCCTGAAACACCCGGGTCAGCGGCGCGTGCTGAGCGCCGGCGCCCGCCTGTTGGCTCGCGACGGCGAGTTGACGTCGGCGGCGCTCAAACGCCTGGGTCCTGCGGCCGTCGCGCCGGACTGGACGGAAGGCTGGATCGACGCGGAGGACATGACCTTGGCGGATCTGGTGGTGGAGTTGCAACGCCGATCGCCCGGCTTGCGGGCCGACTTCTCCGATCCGGTCCTGAGTAAACGCCGCATAAGCGGACGGTTCGAGGCGGACCAGCCCGATCAGGTTTTGGCGGTGGTGGCCGAGATGCAGGGCCTGAGCCTGCGCAAGGACGCGTCCGGCCGTCTTCTGATCGACCGGTGAACCCGGCGTGAAACCGGGGCGGGCATCTGTTCTGGGCGCAGCTCTGCTGGCGGGCATTGTACTTTTGAGCACGCCGGCTTCGGCTGGAGAGGTGCGGCGCTTCCAGATTTCGGCGGGGCCTCTGGCCCAGGCCCTTCGCGATCTGTCGCGCCAGGCGGGGGTCGCGGTGATCGCCGACGCGGATCTGGTGCGCGGCCGCATGGGACGCGACGTGAGGGGCCGCACGACGGCGGCGGAGGCCCTGGCCGGTCTACTGGCGGGCCATCCCGATCTGCGCAGTCGGACAGTGGGCGACACCCTGATCGTTGAGCGCGCCGCGCCGCCGCCGACCCCCGCGCCGCCGCCGACCGCCGAGCTGGAGGAGGTCGTGGTCCTGGGGCGTCCCGGCGCCATCCAGGAGGCGCTGGAGCTGAAGCGCGATTATGACGGGATCAGCGACGTCGTCAGCGCCGATGATCAGGGCCTGCTGCCGACCAGCAATCTCGCCGAGAGCCTGGCCCGGCTGCCGGGCGTCAACGCGGTTCGCAACCACCAGACGGGCGAGGGCGACCGGCTGACGGTGCGGGGCATGTCGACCGAATGGAACGCCTATCGCATCAACGGTGTGCGGCTGGGCGGGGCCGGATCGCGGGCTGACAAATTCTATCGGGGAGTCCGTCTCAGCTATCTCCCGCCCGAGGGGGTGCAGAGCCTGGTCGTGCGCAAGACCCTGACTCCCGATCTGGACGGCGACGCCCTGGGCGGGCTGATCGACATCGAAACCCCGACAGCCTTCGACTCCTCCCGCGACTACGTGCGCCTGTCGGCGGAGACCGGCTGGTTGACGCGGTTCGATCAGCCGGGATCGGAAAAGCTGGCCCTGGCGGTGTCGCATCGCTTCACCGATCGTCTGGGTCTGTTCCTCGCCGCCAACTGGAGCGACGCCCGATCCCAGTTCGAGATGGTCGGGGGCGACAGCGACGACCTGCCGCCGGTCTGGTACGAGACCACCTATTCGACCGGCTGGGACTTCGACAGCTTCGTGATGCGCGGCATGGAGCTGGCCGCCGGCGAGACCCGCGTCCGGCGGCTGGGGCTGAACGGCAGTCTGGACTGGCGGGGCGACGGGCAGGATCTGCACCTGCGGATTCAGTACAATCGTTATGAGGGCGAGGAGTATCGAAACCGTCTGAACTTCCGCAACGACGGTCTGGCCGGAACGGAACGTCTGGTCCAGGTCGACAAGAGTCTGGCCGGCCTCGCCCAACCGGATGAGATGGTGATCGGGTCCGACCCGGAACTGGGCCGCATCTACGCCTATACGACCGCGCAGGTGAAGGACGCCGACGGGGACGGGCGGATCACCGACGCCGACCGCACCGCCCGTTCGGTGTACAGCCTGGCCGGCGCCTCGGGGGTTTGGGATCCTACGGGGTTTCGGCTGCGACGCTTCTGGGAGGCGATCGAGGAATCCGGCCTTCTGTCCTCCGTCACCCTGGGCGGTCGTCGCTGGGGCGGTCCCTGGACGCTCGGCTATGATGTCTCGCTGTCCCGGTCGCAGGACGATCTCGACAACGGCGCGACCCTGGAGTTCCGTACCGACGCCGTCGACTGGCTGGGCAATCGCGGCGTCGAGGTGGTCGAGACCGGCGATCCGCGGTTCCGGCTGTGGAGCCTCAACGAAGCGGGAATGAAGGCGGTCCAGGACCCCGCCGCCTATGAATTCCGAAGCCTGGGCGCCGATTGGGAGCGGACGTCGGAAACCCTGGCCCAGGCCCAGTTCGACCTGTCCTATGCGGTCGGCGGCGAGGTTCTGGAGACGGTCCGGCTGGGCGCTCGCTACATGTATTCGGACCGACGCAGCGCCGCAGGCTCCCACCCCGATCTGATCGGACCGGAGACCATGGCGGACCTGGAGGGTCTGTTCGGCGCCCCGGTCACAGACCTGTTCGACGGTCGCTACACCGGCGAGCACCAGCTGGGCGTGGGGCTGGACAGCCGGCGGATGCTGGCGGAGATCGAACGCGCCTATCGCGGCGACAGCGCCTATTTCGTCATCGACCCCGAGTATGAGGCCGACGCGGATACGGAGAATTTTCGCCTGAAGGAGCACGTGGCGGCCGGCTATCTGATGGCCACGGCCCGCTGGGCGGAGACCGAGTTAACCGGAGGGGTGCGGGTCGAACATACTCGCACAAACGTGGAATTCCCGGTTCTCGACGCGATCCGCGGCGACGGACGCGCCCGCCGCCGCAACAGCTTCGTCAATGTCCTGCCGTCGCTCCATCTGCGACGCGCCCTGGGTCGCCAGGGCGTGCTTCGCGCCGCCGTCTGGACCAGCTTCGCCCGCCCGGACATCGCCCGCATGACCACGGCGCGGCAGTATGTCTATGATCAGGACCCCGACGACGACGGCGAGACCAATGCCAAGACCGACTGGCTGCTGCTGGAGGTGCGCGAGGGAAATCCCGATCTGAAGCCGATGGAGGCTGTCGGCTACGACCTCTCGCTGGAACACTATGGGCGATCGACGGCCTGGTCGGCGGCCCTGTTCCACAAGGACATCCGCAACTTCCTCTACCGGGCCTCGACCAGTTCGATCCGGGACGGCGGTCTGGTGGAGCGGGGCGACGAGGACGGGGTGCCCGTCAGGGCCTATGTCAACGGGCGGCGGGCGCGGATCAGCGGCGTCGAACTGGCGATGCGCCACGGCTTTGACTGGGCGCCGGCGCCGCTGGACGGGCTTGGCGTGACGGCCAATCTGACCTGGCAGGTCAGCCGCGCCGACGCCAACATCTCATGGCGGGTCGGCGACGAGCTCCCGTTCACCGAGACCCCGGAGACCCTGGCCGGGCTGGAGCTGTTCTGGCAGGGCGGCGGCTGGGAGGCGGCGGTCGGCTGGAGCCGCCAGGGCGGCTTTCTGGAAGGCATGGATAGTTTCGCCAACGACCCCTACGAACAGCCCTACAGTTTCGTGGACGTCAGCCTGCGTCGGCGGCTGGGCGGGGACGGCCTGGCCTCGATCCAGATCCGCAACCTGCTGAACAGCCATACCTATTGGTACACCTTCGGCTCGGGCTCGGAGGATCTGCGCGAATATATCCGCACGGGACCGACGGTGATCCTTGCGATCAGCCGCAGTTTCTGACCGGCGAAGCCGGAGCCCCCGCAGGGGCTCCGTTTCGGATCAGAAGTAGATGCGAACCCCGGCCGTGACGGTCCGGCCCGACAAAGTCTGGGCCAGCACCGCGCCGCTGGCGGGCAGGCTGTCGGACGACACGGCCGTGATCGCCGTCTCGTCGAACAGGTTGTTGGCGTTTACCGACAGAACGACCCGCTCGATCGGACGCACCTGGAAGAAGGCGTTGACGGTCGCATAGGCCGGCAGCTTCAGCAGGTTGGTGTCCTGGGCGTAGCTTTCGGTCGTGCCGACCACGCTGGCGCCGACGGTGAACAGGTCGGTCTCGTACTGGGGCATCAGCTGATAGATGACGTCCGCCTGGCGGCGCGGCGTATTGCCGACCAGGGCCGGGTCTTCGGCATCCTTGATTTCGGCGCTGGTCACCGTGGCGCCGGCCGTCAGGCTGAAGGGGCCGCGACGGATTCCGCCCTCGAACTCGGCGCCATAGGCTTCGTAGCCGCGCTGAACGATCACGCGCTGGGTGACGCCGTTGGCGTCCGGCTTGATCTGCTGGTTCGTCTCATTCACCTCGGCCCAGAAGCCGGTGACATTGGCGAACAGGCCGTCGGTGCGGAACTTCAGGCCCAGTTCAGCCTGTTTGACCGGATCATAGCCGGCTTCCGCATCGGTCAGAGAGCCGTCCACGCTGCTGATCGCCGGCGAGAACAGCAGGGCCTCGGCGCCGGCCCGCGCGCCCTTGCTGTAGCGGGCGAAGGTCGAGAGGTTCTGCGACAGACGATAGTTGGCGCTGACCGAGTAGGAGACATAGTCGTAGCTGTAATCGACCGGCGTGGCGTTGGCCGCAGGGGCGAAGGCGAAGGTGCGTTCGGCCTCGGAGATGACGCCGTCATTGTCGACGTCGATGGTTCGCACATTGGTCGTGCCGTTGGCGGTCGTCTGACCGCTGACGTCGCCGTTGTCGAAACGCACCGATCCGCCGACCGACAGCTTGCCCTGGCGATAATTCAGCGAGCCGTAGGGGGCGAAGACGCTATAGGTGACGTCGGTGCGCGAGTTGCCGTTGGGCGTCGGGCCGTAGAAGTTGACGACGCCGTCCTGCGTCCGGGGCGTGCCGTTCAGGTTGAAGATGTCGACCAGAGCAGACTGGCCGCCGCCGACCACGTCCTGAAGGAAGGGGATCAGCTGGCGGTCGTACTTCAGGTCCTGCTCGGCGTTGTAGACGCCGATCGTGGTCGTCAGCTGGCCGCCGCCGACCTCGAACACGCGGCTGGCGCGAAGGTCGTTGGTGAAATTGTCCATGCTGTCGATGTCGGTGTGGGCCAGCATCGAGTAGGACAGCAGACCGTTGCCGTTGACCGTGGCCGGGTTGATGGCCTGTCCCGCCTTGGGGCCGCTGGCGTAGGCGAGGGTGCCGGGCCGTCCGCCCAGGGCGAAGGGCGCCAGGGTCGCCGGGAAGACGGCGAGCGAATAGTTCATGTCCGCCGAACCGGACTGGTCGGCGTAGCGCATGTGCTCGGAGATGGTCCAACCCCGCAGGTTGAAGCGGGTCTGGAAACCGAGCGCGCGGACGCGGGCGTGATTTCCGTCGTTGAGGTTGACCTCGGTCAGGTCGCCGTCGCCGTTGATCAGCGGGAAGCGGTTGATGTTGGACGCCGTCTGGGTGTCGCCGGTGATCGAGAAGTTCGGGACGTCGCTGTAGCTGGGATCGTCGTTGCTGCCCGACACCAGCAGGGGCGCCGGCCCGTAGCCGATGACCGTGTCGTCCAGGTACTTGCCCCAAAGCCGCACGAAGCCGCCTTGGAACTCCTTGGTGATGTTGGCCTTGATCTGACCGCCGTGGTTGCCTTGGAAACCGGATTCACGCGGCCCCTCGCCCTCGCGATAGAAGCCGCCGACGTGGAAACGCAGGGTGTCGCTCAGGTGGCCGCCGTAGTCGAAGTCGCCACGGTAGGTGTCGTAGTCCAGGCCGGTGGTGGCCAGGAAGGACCCGCCTTCGACCTCGCCGGTCTGGGAGATGAGATTGATCACGCCGCCCGGCGCATTGGACGCGAAGGTCGACGAGGAGCCGCCGCGGATGGACTCGATCTGGCCGACGTTCAAATCGTACCGAAGGAAATAATCCGGAGCCATGCCCAGCACGTCGCCGAACTCCAGAACGGGCAGGCCGTCTTCCTGGAACTGAACATATTTGGCGCCCGAGCCGACCATGGGCAGACCGCGGATGGTGTAGTTGCCGTTCACCTCGCCCAGCGAGGCCTCGGCCCGGATGCCGGGGATGGTGCGAACCAGGTCGCTGACGGAATAGGCGCCGATCTTGGCGATCTCGACGTCGTCGATGGAGCTGGTGGAAGTGGCGCTGTCCAGACGGTCGCGGGCCTTCGCCACTCCAGTGACCACCAGGTCGTCGCTCTCGCGGGTGCGACTGGCTTCCCAGGCCGTCTGCCGAGCGGGCGCCGAGCCTGTTTGAGCGAGAGCAGGACCGGCCAGAAGCAAAGGCGCCAAGGCGGCGGTCAGGTAAAGCGATTTCAAAATAGCCTCCGAAATTCTTTCGTAAAGGCCAGAACTATCCATCAATACTTTATTGAGGAGTCGTTCTGACCCGATCGTTCGATGTTCGGGGGATTATCGCCTTGGTCGCTTAGAAGATGATAAGGAAGATCTACGCAATTTCACTGACACGATTTCGCCGTCAGTTTAACGGATCGGCAACAGTGGTGCGGCGCTCGAAAACTGGGTCAGGGCAGCGGGGTTCGGCGCGGCTAGGGCGTCTGCAAGCGCCCGGCAAACCGACGTCTGAAGGCGCCGCCGACGCGGGACACTGAGATGTCGTACCATCCGTCCGCCTGGACGGGGATGCGCAGGTGGGGGCGTTCGCCGGCGAGCACCCTGGAACGCCGCGCCGTTCGGCGGCCGCTCTCGTCGACAAGGCAGAACCAGCCGGTCTGCGGGCTCGTCAGGCCCAGGATCAGGCCCAGGCCCCGGCGCGCTGGAATCAATTTTGCCGAGGTCGACCCGTCTGTCTCCAGACCTCCGGCGAAACGCCGGTACAGACCGTCGGGCGCAATCAGATGGAGATTATAGAGGTCGGCGGGCCGTGCGAGCGCCAGGCTGTTTCCCGCCTTCAACCGGTAGCGCTGGGCGCTCGGCGACGCCGCACGCCCGTCGTACAGATGAAACACGGCCTCATCCGCTCCGTCGTTGCGGATTTCGAGCTGCAGCAGGCCCTGGTCGAGATCGATCCGGTCTTCGATCGACAGCGGGCGCGGCGCGGTGTCGAGCCACGTGATCGGCGCGTCCAGAGCCCAGGCCGCTTGAAAATGACGTCCGTCGAGCGGACGCGTCACGGCTTCGGTCCAAGACGGCAGGAGGACAAAGCGCGTCTCAGATCGCTGGGGCGGTCGGTTTGGATGATATTGGCGTCCAGATCCAGCAGAGCCCGAAGCCGGGGACAAACCTCGGGCGTGTCTGCCGCCACCGCCGCATCGACCTGGCCCAGACTGTTGACCCAGACGCGCGCGCCCAGGGTTCGAATCTCCGACCTCAGCGGCGGCGTCAGCGAGTCCGTGTCGCCATGAACCACCCGAACCGGCGCCAGGCCTTGGACCGCTTCGGCCAGACCGTCGGCACGGCTGACCCGGGGCATCACCTCGGCATCGGGCGCCAGACCCCGCACCTGCGCCAGCACCGCACTGTCGGAATCGAAGAACAGCACCTGGTCCGTCATCCCCAACCCCTCGACGACCGCGACCACCGGGGCGACGCCATCCGTCTTGAGGTCCAGGTCCACCATCACCCGGCCGCAGGCGCTGCGCAGCGCCTGCAGCAGGGTCGGCGGCGGGGAGCCGTCCGCCAGTCGCAGCGCACGAATCTGGGCGTAGGTCAGGCTTTCCGCCGCGCCTGCGCCGCCTGTAGTGCGCGCGACCGTCTGATCGTGCATCAGGAAGGGAACGCCGTCTGCCGACACCTTGACGTCGATCTCGATCAGATCCGCGCCCGCCTCAACGGCTTCCTCGACGGCGGCCAGGGAATTCTCTGGCGCTTTCAGGTGACCGGCCCGATGAGCGGCGATCAGCAGACCGCCGCGCGGCCGGAGCCACTCGGCCTGGAGCTGCGTCATGCGTTCGGTCTGTCCGCAGACCGGCTCGGCCAAGGCCGGCGTCGTCGCCAGCCCCGCCAAGAGCGCCAGGAGCCCGACAAGTCCCTCGCGGCGCATCACTGCGGATCCTCGCGCCGCAGGATCAGCTCCGGCGTCGCCGGCCGCAGATCGGTCAGACGCGCCGGATCCTCGCCGGACTTGTCCAGGCGGAAGGCGTCGTAGAGGGCGCCGTCCATGGTCCAGGCCCGCACCGTCAGCCGGTCGCCGGTCACCTCGATCTGCTGGAACACCTGCACGCCGCTGGCCTTGCGGTCCGTCCAGTTCAGGTCGCCCAGCGGATACTGTTTCGGTCCGACGTTGGAGACCATATAGACCGGACCCTGGTCGTGAGGACGGCCGCGCCCATAGGTGTGGTCATGACCGGCCAGCACCAGGTCGACGTGATGACGGTCGAACACCGGCTGCAGCACGGCGCGAAGGTCCTCGCCGCTGCGGCCCCGGGCTGTGGAGTAGAGCGGATAGTGCAGGAAGACGACCGTCCAGCGCGACGGGTTGTCGGTCAGCTGGCGCTCCAGCCAGGCCACCTGATCCCGCGCCGCCTGGGGGTCCTCGTCGAACATGTCGGCGTCCAGCGAGATGACGCGGACGCCCTGATAGTCGACCCGGTAGACCGTCTCGCTCAGGGTCTCTGACGGCCCGTTCTCGGGCAGGGCGAACTGAAGCCGCCACTGGGGCGCCAGCCTTTGCCGGGTCTCGCCCTGGGGCTTCATGTATTCGTGATTGCCCGGCGTCATCAGCGACGGAGTCTCGGCCAGACGGTGGGCGTCCATGTCGAACCATTCGCCCCATTCGGCGTCATTGTCGGCCCGGTTGATCAGGTCGCCGGCGAACAGCATGAAGGCGGCGTCCGGGGTCTGGCGCAGGGCGCGGCGCACGGCCAGGCCGCCCATGGAGCGGATGTCGTTCTGGACGTCGCCCATATAGAGGAAGGTGAAGGGGCGAACCTCGGCCGCAGCGGTCTTCACCTGACGCCAGGGCGACCATGCGCCCTCCTTGCCCACGCGATAGACATACTGGGTGTCGGGCGTCAGGCCGGTCAGCCGCACGCTGTAATAGTCGGCGGCGACATTCTGCTGGTCGCGCGTCGTGAAGGCGGCGGGGGTGCGCTGCGCCGGCAGGCGGACCGCCTGGGCCGGATAGGCCGGTCCCGGCGTCAGGACCGCATATTCGATGAAGCCGTCGCCGGCGCCTGCTTCGGCACGCCAGTTGAAGGCCAGGCTGGTCGCCGGCGTCTCGGTCAGGTTGACGATGACGCGTTCGGGTGTCGCAACCGTCTGGGCTTGGGCGGCGAAAGCCAGGACGCTGCAGGACAGGGCGGAGGCGGCGAGGCGCAGGGACAGGCGCATGGATGATCCTCGATGTCAGGAAAGGGCGCCGCTCGCGGGAGATCTCCCGCGAGCGGCAGGGGCGATCAGAGCCGCCAGTTCAGGTTCAGGCTCAGGTAACGGCCGTTCTCGATGTAGTCGCGGACGCCGCCCTTTCCTTCACCGAAGGTGTAGAAGTAGGTGTAGTTGTCCAACAGGTTCTGCACCTTGAAGGTCGCCGTCAGGTTCGGCGTGATCTGACGCCGCGCCATCAGGTCCACGAAGTGATAGTCCTGCTCGTACGGGTCGTTGCCGTAGTCCTCGATGTCTTCCAGCGACACGTCCTGATAGTTGTAGGCCACATAGGCCTCCCAGCCGTTGCGCTCCCAGAAGAGTTCCAGGTTCACGATGTGGTCGGGCGTCTCCATGAAGGGCAGGGTGTAGCCCTCGGGGTGCCAGGACAGGCCGGTCTCGGCTTCCGAGCGCTGGATGGTGGCGTTCACCGCCACGCCCAGGCCGTCGAACGGCGCAGGCAGCCACTGCAACTGCTGGCGGGCGTTGATCTCGACGCCGCGGATCTCGGCCTTGCGGCCGTTCATCGGCATTGAGACCGAGACGCCCGACGGATCGTCATATTCGCCCGCCGTGCCGTCCTGAATGACCGAGGAGGACGAGCGGAACAGGAACTTGTCGATGTCCTTGTAGAACAAGGCCACCGAGTAGGCGCCGGTCCGTCCGTTGTAATATTCCGCCGACAGGTCGTAGTTGACCGATGTCATCGGCTTCAGATCCGGATTGCCCTGGACGATGCCGGTCAGAACCCATTCGGTGGTGGGGTTGGTGACGCCGTCGCCGTCGGGATCGCTGTCGTAGCTGTATTCCTTGACCGAGGTCATCCGGTTGATGTCCGGACGCGAGACGCTGGTCCAGATGGCCGCGCGCAGCTTGGTGTTCCGATTCAGGTCGTAGTTGACGTGGACCGACGGCAGCCAGTTGGTGAAGCCCGAGGTATCGGTGGTGTAGTCCTCGCCCCGCACCGGGTCTTCGGTCCAGGCGCGGATGTCGTTGCTGGTGTCCTCGACCCGCACCCCGGCGATGATCTCCGCCGCCCCGAAGCGCGCCGTACCCATGGCGTAGGCCGACACTACCTGCTCGTCGTAGAACCAGGTCGAGGCGTAGTCGATCGAGTCCGCCTCGTTGAGCGTCAGCAGGGTCGAGTTCCCCGCCTGGGCCCGTTTGATCTCGGCCATCATCTTGTCGGTGTCGATGACGGCGCCCAGCTGATACAGGCCGGTGTAGCGGCCGTCGAACATGTCGGTGACCGCTTCCCCGAAAAGGGCGGAGTAGTCGGCCATGGTGCCCTGCGGCTCCAGGTCGATCAGCGACCCTTCCAGACGCTCACGCTCTGACTTGTAGTATTTGGCCCCGACGCGCACCTGCTGCAGCCAGGAGCCGGTCGGCTCGTAGCGCAGGTTGAACTGGGCCTGGTTCAGGGTCTCCTTGGCCCCGCCGTAGCTGCCGCTCAGGCTGGAAGCGGTGTACTGGGACAGGTCCTGGATCGCCGCCATGCCGGCGGGGTTCAGCACCCATTTCAGGTATTGGGGATCGCCCTGGCTGACGATCTCGATGCCTTCGTTGCCGTTCCACAGATAGGCGTTGCGGCCGAAGTACATCTCATAGCTGTCGACGATATTGTCCTCGGATTCCGAGTGCGACAGGTCGTAGTCCAGGGTGAAGGCGCCGAAGCGGCTTTCGCCGCCGAAGTTGACCATCTGCAGCAGGCCTTCGGTCGTGCCGCCTTCCCAGTAGCGCCGCATCCGGAAGCCCTTGGGATCCCAGGCGCCGGAGGCGCCGATCAGGCTGTAGTAGCCGGTCGTGCGCTTGTCGGCGTCGGTGATCACGCCGTCGCCGTCGCGGTCCACGATCTGGGCGGTGGTGTAGCTGTAGATGGCGCCCTTGGCGCCATAGCCGACGATCGCGTTCTCGGGCTGGGCCAGGCCGCCCGCGGTCTTGTCCACCTGCTCCAGGCGGGCCGAGGCGCTGGTGCCGCCCTCGTTGCGGAAGTTCAGACGGTTCCTGAACTGCGTCTCTTCGTACTCATTGTACTGGCCGCGCAGATGGAAGTCGTGGTGCTCGCCGCGCCAGTCCAACGAGCCGTTGAAGCCCCAGCGGGTCACGTCCGTGTCGCCTGTGGACATTTCCAGGCCGCGGGTGACGAAGGTCTGGGGATTGAAGTCCAGGCTCTGGGCGGTGCTGTACCAGGTGCGGGGCATATTGTCCCCGGAGTTGCCGATCTGCTCGAACTGAGAGGCGCGCTCGGAGTAGTTTCCGGTCACGAACAGGCCCAGGCGATCCGAGAACTGCTTGCCGAAGGCGACGTCCGCCGCCCATGAGGTCCTGTCGTCGCGCTGTTGCAGCAGGGTGCCTTCGATCGAGCCGGCGACGTGGGTCGGGTCGTAGTCGAAGGCTGTCGGCGTCTTGATGTCGATCGTGCCGCCGATGGCGTCGCCGTCCATATAGGGCAGCAGGCTCTTATAGACTGTGATCGCATCCACGCCCGAGGTCGGCAGGAAGCTGAGGCGGACGCCGCGGAAGAAGTTGTCGTTCGGCGATCCGGTGCCGCCCATGCGCACGCCGTTGACGGCGTAGGCGTTGTATTCCGTCGCCATGCCCCGGATCACCACCCGGTCGCCTTCGCCGGTGAAGTGGTTGCGCACCGCCGACACGCCGGGAATGCGCGAGGCGGCCTCGGTCAGGTTCGACGAGGGCAGCTTGCCCATGTCGTCGGCGCTGACGCTGTCCGAAATCATGTCGTTGTTGCGCTTCTCGTCGATCGAGCGGCGCAGGCCCTGAAGATAGCCGGTGACGACGACCTCATCGAGCACGGCCTCCGGCGTGGCGGTTTCGGCAGGCGTCGCGGCGGACTGGGTCTGGGCTGCGGCCCAGTGCGGGAAGGCGGCGACGAGCGCCAGACCGCCGGCGGCGGCCATATAGCGAGATTTGGTTTTGAGCATCTGATCCCCCTTTGATCTGCATCGGTGCAGACGGGGGAGAGACGGCGGGCCTGTCTCTGGCTGACAGGCGTCATCAACATTTCATTCGAACGTCGCCGATCTGCATTTTTTGGAATAAGCCCGCCCTGAAATCTGTGGAGCGAGACCAGACTGAAGATTTTCTGTCACAAACGACTTCTATGAGAGCCGCTTATCGGCGCCGAAGCTTGATCCAGGCCGTCGTCGTCCGCCGCCTTCTACGGACAGCCCCATGCCCCAGATCGACCGTCGCGGCCTGCTGGCCGGCTTGGCCGCCGCCGCCGCCTTTCCCTCGCTCGCGCGGGCCTTGAGCATCGCCCCCCGGGTTCGGACCGGCACGATCCAGGACGTCGAACATGTGGTGATCCTGATGCAGGAGAACCGCTCCTTCGATCACTACTTCGGCACGATGAACGGGGTGCGGGGCTTTTCGGACCCGCATCCGGCGCCGGCGCCCGCCGTCGACGGCCGCGCCCGCGACGTCCTGCTGCAGCATGACGGACGCGGCGAAGGCCCGGCCTGGCTGGCGCCCTTCCCGCTGAACACCCGCCAGACCTTCGCCCATATGCGGGTCGAGGGGACGCCGCACAGCTGGTCCGACGCCCAAGCGGCCTGGGACGAGGGGCGGATGGGACGCTGGCCCGAGGCCAAGCACGCCCATTCGATGGGCTATTACGAGCGGGCGGACATCCCCTTCCAGTACGCCATGGCCGACGCCTTCACCCTGTGCGACGCCTATTTCTGTTCGCTCCATACCGGCACCAATCCCAACCGCGTGATGATGTGGTCGGGCACGAACGACGGCTCGGGAGAGCGCGGCGGCCCCTGTATCGGCAACTCCCACGACTCGCTGCCGGAGCCGGGCGAGGACCAGGCGCCGTATCGCTGGACCACCTATGTCGAACGGCTCCAGGCGGCGGGGATCGACTGGCGCGTCTATCAGGACATGGCCGACAATTTCACCGACAACCCCCTGGTCGGGTTCGAGGCCTTCCAGAAAGCGGCCGCCGGCGCCCCGGGTTCTGATCCGGCCCTGGTCGAGCGGGCCCTGACCACGCGGGCCCTGGACGGGCTGAAGGCCGACGTGCTGGCCGGTCGTCTGCCGCAGGTCTCCTACATCATCGCCACCGCCAAGGGGTCCGAGCACCCCGGTCCGTCCAGCCCGGCCCAGGGCGCCGACTATACGGCCCAGGTGATCGACGCCCTGACCGCCGATCCCGAGGTGTGGGCGCGCACGGTCCTGCTGATCAATTTCGACGAGAATGACGGCTTCTTCGACCATGTCCCGCCGCCCGCCCCGCCGTCGCTGGACGCCGACGGGCGACCGAAGGGCGGTTCCACAGTCGATCTGACGGGCGAGTATCATCTTCAGCCTGCCCGCCATGACACCCAGCTGGACCTGCCGCAGTATCGGGGCCGGCCCTATGGCCTGGGGCCGCGCGTGCCGATGTACGTCCTCTCGCCGTGGAGCCGGGGCGGGCGGGTCAATTCGGAGGTGTTCGACCACACTTCGGTGATCCGCTTCCTGGAGGCCCGGTTCGGGGTGATGGAGCCGAACATCTCGCCCTGGCGGCGCGCCGTCTGCGGCGACCTGACCTCCTGCCTGGACTTCAGCGGGGCGGATGTTCAGCCGGTGGCCCTGCCCGCGACCGGGGCCGACGCCACGCGCGCCGCCGCCCTGGCCGGACGCACCACCCCGCCGATCCCGGTCAGCCCGGCCCGGCCTGAACAGGTCGCCGGCTTCCGCCCGGCCTGCCCCAGCGTCTACGCCCTGGAGTGCGAGCCGGAGGCCCTCGCCGACGGCGGCGTACGCCTGACCTTCGTCAACACCGGCGCCCGGGCGGCGGTGTTTCACGTCTACGACCGCCTGAACCTGGAGGCCGGCCCCCGCCGCTACACGGTCGAGGGCGGCAAGCGGCTGCAGGACGTCTGGAGCGGCCAAGGCGGCGTGGATCTCCAGATCATGGGGCCGGAGGGCTTCCACCGCCGCTTTGTCGGCTCAGGCGCGGTCGCGCCCGTATCCGCCCGGCTAGAGTGGCGCGGCGCCGAACCGGTCCTCGTCCTCTCCGGCGAAGGGGAGGCGCGGATCGACATGGGCGACGGCGAGCGGGCTGTTGCCGTGCGGGGCGAACACCGCATCAGGCTCGACCAAAGGGACGCCAACCGGACCTATGATCTGTCCGTCGAGGCCGGCGAGTGGCGGAGCGAGTTCGCCGGTCGCGCCCCGCTTCCGGCCTGATCAGCCGCCGCGTCCGTCCGCCAGATAGGCGGCCACCGTCGGATAGGACTTGCCCTGCGGCCGCATGTCCTCGCAGGCGAAGGACTTCAGGCCGCCATAGATCCCCCCGGAGGGCGTGTCTTCCCAAGGAGTCTCTTCGGCGTACCGGTCGGTTTCCGCCCCGTCCGCGCCATAGGTAACGGTGACCGTCGTCCGCGACTGCCCGTCCGAGCAGCGGATCGCCACCTCTTCGACTTCGTGGCTGAGGTCGGTCGCCTCGCCCTGGGCGGGTACCCGGGCGAACCGGACCGTCGCTATGCCGTCCGTCGGCGTGAACGTGTCCTGATCGACCAGGTAGACGAGGGTGTTGCTGGCTGAAAACCGCGTCCAGGTCTCGGCCGCGGCCGGCGAGGCGGCGGCCAGGATGGCGAGGCTGACGACAGTCGATTTGGCGATTCCGCGCATGATGCTCCTCCCGTGAGGGGAGGATTTGATACCCGTGATCGCCCGATTTCAAGCGGGTTCGATCAGGGGCGGGCGCGGCTCGGCAGGGCCGCCACATCTTCTTCGGTGAGTGACTTGGTGACGAAGGCGCGGCAGGCGC
>Ga0208958_1001175_pt1 | contig 27388 bp, 28 predicted proteins | sample RifOxyB1_FD_184032 | JGI IMG/M metagenome (GOLD analysis project Ga0208958, IMG submission 184032) | Soil microbial communities from Rifle, Colorado - Rifle Oxygen_injection B1 (SPAdes) | ecosystem: Environmental > Terrestrial > Deep subsurface > Rock core/Sediment | place: Rifle, Colorado...
GATCTGGGTGTTTGTCCTGTAAACCTACCTTTTAATATATAGATTGAAGAATATAATTGTAAGAAAAGTATAAAAACCTGAGAAGAATATGTTTTTTATGAACTTAAAAGGAAGCTTAACTGAAAAGAATTTATTGAAAGCATTTGCTGGTGAAAGCCAGGCTAGAAACAGGTATACTTTTTTTGGAAGTGTTGCTAAAAAAGAGGGATTTGAGCAGATTTCATCTATATTTTTGGAGACTGCGGACAATGAAAAAGAACATGCTAAAGTATTTTTTCAATATTTACAAGGTGGAGATTTAGAGATTACTGCTAAATATCCTGCTGGAAGAATAGGAACTACATCTGAAAACTTATTAGAATCTGATAATGGTGAGAAAATGGAATATTCTGTTTTGTATCCTGAATTTGAAAAAACAGCTAGAAAAGAAGGATTTAATGCTATTGCTGATTCTTTCAAAGAAATTGGTGAAGTTGAAGAGAAACATGAAGAAAGATATAGAAAGTTATTAGAGAATGTTACTAAAGGAAAAGTTTTCAAAAAAGATAAAATTGTAAAATGGAAATGCAGAAACTGCGGTTATGTTCATGAAGGAAAAGATGCACCTGCATCATGTCCTGCCTGCAAACATCCGCAAGCTTATTATGAAGTTTTAGAAGAGAATTATTGATTCTTTATTGCTTCTATTTTAATACTTTCAAGATTTATACCTTGATATTGCTTTTTTGAAATTTCTTTGTCTTCATTTAAGATATTATGTTTAAATCCTGCTTTTTTTATTAAACTAAGATAATCATCTTTTTTGACTGCACCTGCTACACAACCTGCTATTAAGTCTGGATTGTTTTTTTGCTCATTTGTTAAATCTCCCAACAAAACAATATCTGAAACATACATTTTTCCTTGTTTTTTTAGAACCCTATATGCTTCTTTGAAAACTTTTAATTTATCTGGAGATAAATTGATAACACAGTTACTGATAATTATATCAATTGTTTCATCTTCTATTGGCAAATCTTCAATATGTCCTAATTTAAATTCAACATTAGAAAAAGAATGTTTTTTTGCATTTGACTTTGCTCTTTCAATCATTTCAGGAGTCATGTCTACACCTATTACTTTGCCTAACTTGCCAACTTTTTTTGATGCTAAAAAACAATCAAAACCAGCTCCTGAACCTAAGTCCAAAACAACATCTCCTTCTTTTATTTTGCTTATTGCTATTGGATTTCCGCAGCCTAAACCAAGATTGCCTGGTGTTTTTAATTCTTCATTGGAATAACCAATCATTTTTGCTATTTTTTCCTGCTCATTTTTTTTACAACTACAAGTACAACAAGAAGATTCATTTTTAGCGATTTTACTGTAACTTTCTTTTACAATGTTTTTGATTTCTTCTGATTTCATATTTTTGTAAAAGATGAATAGAATTTAAAGTTAATGTGTAGGAAGTATATCTTTTCATTAACATCAAGTTTATTAAATCTAAAGTCTTTGATTTATTGTGGTAACCACTATTGAAGAAAACCTAAGAAAAAAAGTTTCTAAGGAACGAAATTTAGAGATGAGAAAATATGGAAGAATAAGAACTTATGATAAAATAGCTACTTTTCTAGATGGAAACAAGAAAATAGCTTTTTCCTTGGTTAATCATGCTTTAGCTATCATAGATGACGAGGTTGATACGAATGCAAACATAACCCAATTAGACAGAGCAAAACAAATATTAAATGATTCTTTCAATAACCGAAAAAGTTCAATAAAACTAGGTTGGGAAAAAAATATATTTGAATTAGGAGCAATATTATTAAAATTAAAAAAAGAAAATTTTGAATATACCACAGATTTCTTTAATGAAGTTATAAACTATTGGGATATTGAAAAACAAAACCTTAAGAGAAAAGATAAAATTCTTAATTCTTATGATCTGGACAAATTAAATTCAAAAATTGGAAAATCTGTAGGAATTCAATTTCTTTATCTTTTATGTCCTGAATTAGACAAAAAAACTATAAATTCGATTGCTTATTCTTATGGATTTGCTATTAAACTTGCAGATAATGTTTCAGATTTAAATGAAGATTTAAATAATGGGTTTATAAATATTTCAAAAGAAAATATCAAGAAATATAATTTAGACTTAAAGAACTTAACTGAAGAAAAGCTTAATCCTTATATTCAAGATGAGCTTAATAGAATTAAAGATTATTATAAAAAGGGTGATGAAGAATTAAATTTAGTTTTAGTAAAATATCCTTCTTCTAGGACTGGTGTTTTATTATTTAAAGAAATTGCATATTCTTGGTTTAAGCAGGTTTTAGAGGTTTATAAAAAAATAAAACGCCTGGAGAGGGACTCGAACCCACGACCCCATGGTTAACAGCTTCACATTTCCTGAGGAAATCCTCAAAAAAACATGTGCTCTACCAACTGAGCTACCCAGGCACTAATATTTAAGCTAAGAATTAATTTAAAAGAGTTTTCTTTTGAGGTAAGGGCTCCGTCCTTCACGAACCTGCTAAAGAAAGGAAAGAAGAACCTTAAAAACATCATAAAATGATAGACTATTTATTCCACAAAGAAAAAAAGTCATGCAATTCTGCTTCTGGAATTTCTCCTTGTTCTAATCTTGAGATTAAACTTTGGGCAGAAGGAAGATTTGTTCTTGGAACATTTAATTTTCCAAGATGTATTTCCTGCATTTGTATTTTTCTTATTAAATCAGGAATTTCTCCTTTTTTTCCTTTCTTAATTCTTTCAATGCATTCATAATATGCTCTTGAATGTAAAACAATTAAAGAATCAATTTGAGCTATTTTATTTTCTGTTTTGTCAGAGTAAACTGTTTCATGACCAAATAATATTGAATTTCTTCTTTGTTCTATTATTAATTCAACTGAAATTCTGTCATTCCAGTAGATTCTGGCTTTAAAATCTAATGAGGTTCTTGCTTCTAATGCTTCTGTTGTATCATAATTATCTCTTACCAAATGAGAGCTTGCAGTATACATTTGAACTCCAACCAATAATTGATGGGTTCCATCCCAAAATGGAAGCAAATGTTCTCCTGCATTAAAATAAGGAGTAAATTTTCTTAATTCTCTATTAAAGACTTTTGCACGAAATAATGGCTTGTCCTGAAATTGATAAACTAAGCTAATAAAAGGAGTATTAGAATTTACATTGTAAGGAGAATTTTTTGTATATTTTCCTTTAAAATCTCTCCATTCCTGTTGATATTTCTCATATTCTTCTGGTGTTAAAATATCTTTTGCCGATTTCATTTTAATCACTATAAAATGATTATAGAAATTAGTTAAAGTTTATAGCGATATATATCGTGTTTTCTTTTATTTGTTGAAGAAAAATGGAAGAAGTTTCTGCTCTGCTTTTCTCAAATGAGCATGATAAGTTGAGAAAGACAACTTTGAAATCTTGGCTAAATTTTTTATTGAAGTTTTTCTTGGATATTCATAGTAACCATTTTTAATTGCAAGCTCCATTGCTTGTTTTTGCTTGTCTGTTAGCTCTGGATTTTGCTGCAATATTGAAATATTTTTTACTTTTTCTTGTTTTAAAAAATGTAGTTTTATTTCATAATTTTTTCTTAATGTTTTTAAAAAATCTTCAATTATTTTTTTATTAAAGGAAGATATGTATAATGTTTCCCAGCCATTCTCATCAATTAAAGCGGGTGAAAGGTGAATTATATCTTTGTTGTAGATTGTTTTTGCAAATATGGGCTCTTTAATAGTTGCTATAAAAAAATCTTTATTAAATTCAATATTGATTAATCTTCCTGAATTTTTCCAGTCTTTTTCAAAATCTTTCTTGTTTTTTTCAGAACCTAAAATAATTCCTGTAAGATTTACTATTACCCAGTTTTTTTCATAATAATAAGAAAGAGGAAAAACAAACAAATTTACTTTATGCTTTAATGTCCTGCTTCCTATTAAAGCCGATTTTCCATTGAGAGAAACTTTTAATGTCCACATGATACGATATGTATCGTATTGATTTAAATTCTTTTTTATTAAGCTTTTTCTTTAGAAAAGAAAAACCTTAAGGAAAAAGAAAATTAACTAAGAAAACTTTTACTCTAAAAATTCCTTGTTTTTTATCTTTTCAGGAAGATAGTGTTCTGAAATGAATGAAATGCCTTTTGCTGATAAGGACTGAATTTCTACTTTTCCATTTAATTCTTTCATTATTTTAAACTGGCGCTGCCATTCCTTGTTGTCTTTAAACCAATCGTATTCTGTTACTTGCTTTATTCTTGCTATATCCTGCTCTGTTAATTTGATTAAGTGCCTTTTCAAATCATATTTAATAACATCATCCATTGTTATTCCAATATATTTAACACTTGGAATTGTCAATCTTTCTGATGCATGAGCTAATGCTATTGAACCATATTTAACAACTGAATAAATATATGCTCCGTAGACATCACCATCACATAGAACATAAATTGGAAGAGATTCTTCTTCTGCTAATCTTTGAAGTAATCTTCTTATTCCTCTAGTTGTCTGGCCTTGTGAAGTAACTAAGATGCAATTATTTTTTTGCCAGAATTTATCTTCATTTAATCTTTCAAAAATAGCTGCTTTCTCCATGTATAAAACGTATTTTGCACTTACTTTTTTTAATTCTAGTTCATCTGTAATTGAAGGAATGGAGTAACCACCTTTTCCTAATTTTGAGCAATCTATAACATCTCCTGAATCTCCTAAAATAACATTGCCAACCATGCTACCCATTTTATTTGCTGATACATGAAGCTCTTCTCTTGAAAGTCCTGTAATAACTTCTAAATCTTCTATTGCTTTATCAGTTTCTGTTTGTTCATCTACTAAATTTACATTTGTTTTAGGGATAGTTCTTTTAGTCATATAGAAAACACCTCTAAGATGCTCGTGTTTTCCTGATTCTAAAAGTTCTTTTTTAATTACAGAAGCGACTTCTACTGTTTGGAGAAATTTTTTTGCATGAGCTAAATTAAAGAAACTTCTTGAAGATGTTTTATCTCCTAATTTCAATGTTCTTGTTTTTTTATCATAAATTATATTTGTTAAATTTCTTAATCTAAAAACTATTTCCGGGTTTTTTCCTTTTTTTACCTGGTCAACTAGTTTTTTACCTAAGTTTTCCAATACTTCTTTTTGATTTGATTTTGTCATTCTATTTCATCCATTATTTTTTCTTTTTGCTCTTTTGCTGGCTTAGCTTCTATGTTATTTTCTAATAATAAATCTTTAAGACCTTTCTTTAGTATTTTTTCTAGATTTTCTTCTATTTCTGATTTTTTTTCATTGCTTAAATTGCTTAATGCATTTGCTAATTCTGGAATATATTTTTCAAACAAATCAATTTTTTCTCTTTGTTCTTTTGCCCTTACATTTTTTCTTATAAAAGAACCGAGTTCTCTTCCTGCATCCTGCAAGGCAAGTTTAATTTCTTTTATTATTTCTGGATATTGGGCTATTGCTTCTTTACTTTCTGATGTAAATGGAACCCAGACAGATGTAATTTCAATTAACAAAACCAAAGGACCTACTGGCAATGCTCCTCTACTCTGGCTTAAGCCATAATTAACCCATTTTGTTTTTACAACTGAATTTGTTGTTGCACATGCTGATTGCTGATATAATAAAGGAACTCTATTTGCAAATCTCATTAAATCTACTGGTTCATCTTTTGGAATATTTCCACCATAAGCCAAGCCAACTTCTATAATGAATGGATTTCCTCTATAGACTGATGTTGGCCTTGTAACTGCTGTATAAAAATCAGCTTGGATTTCTTTTTTCAATCCTTTCAGTATTAATTCTTCTCCTAATGGAATAACTGAATCAGTAGGAGGAGACATTATTTTTGTTGCATTAATTGCTTTGTATAATGCATCTGCTTCTTCTCTTGCTATTCTATCTGGATGTGATTTTTCATATAATCCTGCTGTCTGACAAATTTCATGGGCTACTTTTGATGAAACCCTGCAAAAATCTGTTTCTAAAAATGATTGGAGTGTTTTTGCACTTGTTTCTCTAAGCATTTTTATTAAAATGCCTAATTCTATTCCATGAGGATGAGGTTTGATTTCTTTTGATTCTTTTGGTAATTGATTAGTAGCTCGAGGAAATTCTTTAATTTCATTTTCTGGATTTTTGTAAATTAAAAATAAATGAGGATTTACTATTGCTGTTTGCTCTAAATATTCATCTATAGATTGCCTTCCTTTCTGGTATTTTGCCTGGAGTTCAATTTCAATCCTTGTTCCATGCTCTTTTTCCCAATCAATTATTCTTTCTGCTGCTATTTCTGGCTCGTTCTTTTTTGTGTCTAAATGAAGTTCGAAATAATGAGCTGGCTTGTTTTTTCCTGTTTTAGAAATAATTTTTATTGGCTTTCCTGTTGTCAACTGACCGTACATTGCTGATGCTGAAATTCCTATTCCTTGCTGGCCTCTTGAAACTCTTAGTCTATGAAATTTGCTACCATACAATAATTTTCCAAAAATTTTTGGAATCTGCTCTTTAACTATTCCGGGACCATTATCTTCTACTACTATTATGAACCTGTCTTCTGTGACTGGATTTACCTCTACTTTTATATCTGGCAATATTTTTGATTCTTCACATGCATCTAAAGAATTATGACAAAGTATTGCTCCAACACCTGCAACAAAGTTTTCACAGTTAGGTACTGAAACATCATATACCCATTCATGATTATATTGAATCTCTTCTATGCTTTTAACTCGCAAAATACCAAGGTCACTTTCCAAAAGAGTTTCTACTCCTTTGTAAATGTTTATGCTTTGAGCGCATAATCCATTTTGCAAGACTTTGAAAGAAATATTATTTTGATTGCTTCTATTTATAGAATAGCTGATTTTTGAATCTGATGTGTTAATTATTGTATCTTTAATTGGCAGTAAGTTCAAATGACTACTTTCACGATTTGTATAGATATATATTTGATAACTTTTTCCATACAATGTTTTAATATTGTTAATTACTCGTGGTTTTTCTTTTGTCATGCCTGTGCTATAACTAAAACCCATGGAAGATAATAAGTATTGTAAATCAGTAAATAGCTGAAAACTTGCTGTAGCGCAAGTTATTTTCTTTGCATCGATTTCATCCAATGTTAAATCATTTTTTAATATTTCAAATAATTTCTTACTTGGATAACCATCGCCAGCAAGATATGCCAATAGGAATGAATATCTGAGATTATAACTAAAATTATGCACAATATCCGGTATTCTCTTGGAGTTTGCGTAATCTCCTACTTTAAAAATGTGCTTAAAAATAAAACAAATTATGCTGGAATTAGCAATAATATTATATGCTGTACTATGGGCTTTTTTGATTTTCGGAGAAACTTTAAAAATCTTTTCGAATGAATCAGACAAATAATCTACTATTTCTTTTTCATGAATGCCAAAGGAAAAATGAATTCTGTTTAATGATTTTAACATAGACCCTTCTGATACATAAAATCCAAGTAATTCTGCGAATTTATTATTTACTTTTATGATTACTGGTATTTTATGAGGACTATATAAATAACCCAACTTGGAATCTGAAAGTTTATTAATATCTATTTTAAGTTTCCTAAGAACATTAAATGGAATATAATTGAATCTTCTAAAATCATTAATTCTGTATCTGGATTCTGAAAAAAGCTCTTTTAATTGATTATTTATATCATCTGTAAAAATATTATTAATTCCATGGAGAAATATTTTTTTAGTGAGATTTGGATCAAGCATTAAAAGTTCTTCAATTAAATTTATTTCATTTGTATCATAATTACTGTTCCAGCTTTTTCTTGGGACAATTATCGGAGTACCAACTTTAATGGCAGATGTTGGAATAGAAATTATTTCTCCCTGGTTTATTGTAAATATTGAATGATAAGCAGTAAGGTCTATATATCTTCCTGAAGTGAGCTTTATCCTATAGATTTTGCTATTTACTTTATGCCTAAATAATGTTGAAACAGGATGAAGAGACAATTTTAATGTTTTTTTATCAAAAGCCAAGACTTCGATAGTTTCCTGTACTGGAAGTTTTTCTAAATTACCTTTTCGTAATGTATAAACCTTATTTTGAGCTTTTTCTAGTTCAGTGTCGATAAGTTCTCCTATCTTTGTTAGTAATATTTTTCCTTTTTTTCTGATAAGAATGGGCATATCATATGTCAAGCTATTATCTACTGCTTCTTTTATTGTTGTTAACAATGCTTTTCTTGGATTATCAAAACCGAGCAAATGCTTATTTTTTACAAAAAATTCTGAGATTGAAATTTCTCTTTGTGATTTTGCCAGGTCTTCTGCTGTTAATGACATACTTAGAAATTTAAGATTGGGGTTTATAAATTTTTATAATGTTTTTTAATCAATAAGTTTAATAATTTTTCTTATTAAAAATTTATATGAAGCGACTAATACGGGGCTTGGATGATTTATGCAGGCAAGGAGAAACTGGAATTTTTGTCATTGATATGCAACCTGATTTTTTAGACCAAGTTTTTTTCTTTACAGAATTGATGTTGCATTCTAATATAAGATGCGTTTTAGATTATGCTATTGATAATGATATTCCTTTGATTGAGGTGCAAACTGAAACCGAAGTGGATAATTATGGTGAAACTATTGGTCCAGTGAGAAGAAAAATATTGGAAGCACCAAGGCATTTCCTATTTACTAAAAGTAAGGATGATGCATTATCTAATCCTGATGTACTTAGACAAGTAAGCAAATTAAATTTATCTCGAATTTTTTTAATGGGAATATATGCTAAGTTTTGTGTTTATGCAACTGCACGATCTTTATTCTATAATGGATATAAAGTTTTTACATCAAATCAAGTTTTAGGAGAATGTAAATGGGGTTATTTGAATCTTGAAAGTAAGGAAAGAAGAGAAAGACAAAGATGGTATAGAAAGAATGTTGATTTTATTTAATTAGTTTTTATCAAGAAAATAGTTTTATGAAAAAACTTTGGATTGATTCAAAAAAATTGTTCTTTTTTACTATTTTTAACTCATCTTGGTTTAGAACACTATTTGAAGTTGCTATTATGCTGTTTGTATAATTGTTTTGAATAATTTCTATTTTTGGATTCTCTATTTTTTTAGGTTCTATTGGAATCATTCCAACTCTTAATGAATTTGATTCTTCAGGACTAATTACTATTGCTGGGGGATTTGAAATAATTACATTATTATCCTGCTGAACTACTTCTGGCATTTCTCCATTAATTTCTGTGTTACTTGGAATGTCTACTACAATATTTTGCTCTGGTATTGGCAGTTCTATTCGATTTGGTGCTGGGTCAACTGGTGTAGGTATACCAATGAATTCTGATGCATCTGCATTAAATACAGATAATAAAAAAAATAGTGCTAAAATGTAACTGATTTTCATGTTTTAATAAATATAGATTAATATTTAAAATTATTCTTTTGCTTTGATTTCTTCTTCATCTAATGACTTTTTTCTTTTATCAATAAAAGCATAAACATTTCCATGCTTGCTTCCCATTATTAAGTTGATTAATGCCTGCTTTGCAATTTCTGCTTTTTCTATTTCTCCAATAATTGCAACTGTTTTTCCATAAACTGAGATATTTGAAAATGTTAAACTTTCAATTGACCTTCTTGCTTTTCCTCCAGTACCAATTAATCTTGACCTGGCTGTTAAAATCTTTTTTTTGTTATTGCCGAGATAATCTTCCATATTGATTATTTCTAGAATATTTTCTTCATTTAGCAATCTTAATGCTATTTTTGGATTAAAACCACGGCCAATTGCTTTTATAATATTTAAAGTAATAAAACACTTTAATTCATCACCTTCTATTAATACATCGCCTTCGTCTGAATCAACTCTTATTTTTGTTCCTGTTTTTGTTTCTAGTTCTCTTTTGGTAGAACCCACTTTACCTAATAACATAGCGATTCTTTCTTGAGGAATTTTTAATTCTTGCATAGTAGGGATTGCATCCCTTACGACCCTGCGTAAGATGCTTTAACTTAATTTTTTTTAAAACTCTTCTGTTGATTCCAATGTCTTCAACATGCCTTTTTTCTTTAACCACTCAACCTGGTTTGGACGATATTTGAAAATAATATCTCCTTTTGTTTCAGGAATATACTCCCATGGTTCAACTATTACAACATCATTTTCTCTTATCCAGAGTTTTCTTTTTAATCTTCCTGGAATTCTGCAGTTTCTTACTTTTCCATCAAAACAGCGAACTAACATTCTAGAACCACCTACTCTTTGCTCTACTATTCCTAAAGATTGCTTTCCTTTTGGCGTAGGAACTCTGGTTACTATTTCTTCTTCCTGAACATATTGTTTTTTTCTTTCCATTTGAATTTTTAGTTGTTATTTATGTTTTTTAATGCTTCCTATGTAAGGGTTGCACCCTTTACGAACCTGCTACTCTTACTTTTTAATCTTCTCTTCGTTTTCTTTCTAATCTAAACAAAACTGTCAATCTATAAACTCTTCTTCCGTCTTTCATTCCAAATAATGTTGTTGAAAACAATGGTTTAACTTTGAATCTTTCTTTTACTAAAGGTGCTAATTTCTTTGCAAATTTGAGCGAGTTTATATACAAATCTATGCCATATTTTTTTGTTTCTTCTTTTGAGATAAAAACATAATCATTTTTTTCTATCTGATTTTTTATAAATGTCTCTAACTCTTTGTCTTTTGGACGAATTTGGATTATAGCTTCATAGTATTGGTTATCTGTGTATAGTGTCATATTAAAAATAATTGAACATGCGGAATTTTATCATAATATTTTATGTCTTCTTCTGTTATTATTTTATGTTTTAATAATAATTCTATTGATTCTTTTCCTAATGCATTAATATTTTGAGCTTCTTTTAATACTTTTAAATATTTTTCTTCATATTTCTCACCTTCATAAAAAGCTTTGCTTATAGTTATATTGAATAATTTTTCCCCAATCAAATCACTATCGCACAAGGTCAAGATTTCTGTATGTTCTGATGAATGAATTTTTATTAATATCATATTTTTGTTTTTATAGGATGTTTTGCACCGCAGACCATGCATTTTATGATTGTAATGCCATTTTCTTTTTCTAGCTTTGTATCTGGTTTCTTGCATTCACTGCATAAAACAGCTTCTTTGCAATATTGTTCTATTTTTGCATTAATCAAAGAAGCGCTTAACTTTCTTCCAAAGACTAATCTTGGGCCATCTATTATTGCTGGTGTTGCTAGTTCTCTCTGCAAATATTTCAATAAGTGGTCCTGGCTTCTGTTGAAAATATCACAAATCTGAACAAAATTTGAAATTACTGTTTTATTTCCCTGAATATGACCTAATGCTTTAGGGATTTCAAATCTTTCTGTTGTAATTTTTCTTTCTGGAAGCTTTCCATAAGCTTGTTTTAACATTTCTTCGTAATTCATAATATATATTCGAGAAGCTTGATTTAAAAGAGTTTTCTTTTTACAAAAAGAAACCTCGTAAAGAAAATAACCTCGTAAAGAAAAAAGTTTTAGATAAGAATTTAAGGTTTTATGTTCATCTTTATAGATGCAGTATAACCCGCCTAGACCTGAAAGAATTATTTCGGAAGCTGAAAAATTTTATTGCAGTGCGAGAACAATTTTTGCTTCTTATTTTGGATATGAGAAATTTAGGACTTCAGAAATTACTATTGAAATTAGAAGAAGAGCTATTAAAGATACTTTAGTACAATTTATTGAAGCAGCTAAGTTAGATTCAGAATATGATGTAAAAGGAATTCCATCTTTAGAAGAGGTTGCAACTCTTTCTCCTGATAGAATACATCAGGTATATGGGCTGTTTTTAGATATGTTTGCTTTTGGTTTGTGGAAAGTAAAAAATTATGATTAATTATTTTAAAACTTTATATCTTCCAGGAAGAATTTCAAATATTTGACCTTCCATTAATAAGTTTTTAATTGAAGGCATTATATCTCCTTCTGATTTACTTAAACTTCTGCAAATTTCTTCTATTTCAATGCCGTTGTCATTTGAAGAATCAATTATTGAGATAATTTGCAATTGTAGGTTTGAAGGGGACATTTCTGCAATTGTTTCTGTAAATTCTTCATTTCTGAAATCTTTTGTTGAGATTACAGGCAATCCTCTTTCTTTTGTTAATTCTAATCTTCTGACTAGTTCCCAGTTTAAATTAACTTTTTTTACAACTTCTGGAATAATATACATTTCATTGTTATATTCTCTTAATTTTCCAATAATTAGGGCTGTATCTGCTATTGAGACATTATCTAATATTTTTACGTCTTCTCTCCAGGCTTTAACTCTTATTTGGGATGTTGAATCATCTAATGTCAGGAAACCATAAGCTTCTGTTATATTTTTATTAACTATTGTTGCTATTACATTTACTCTTGATATTTTTTTATCTTTTACTAAAAAATAACTTGGCTCGAATTCTTTTGAAGATTTGACAAAAGTAGAATCATCTAATTCAGATAACCATATCTTGAATGCTGTTTGTCTTTGAATATCTGGCATGAAAATAAGCTTTGTTTTTTATTTATATAGGTTTAGATAATTTAATAGTTATATTATTTGTTGTAGGGATTTTAATAAAATAAAATTATTTGCTTGTTTTACTTATTATGCCTTGTTTTGGCTCAAATATCTCGCCTTCTTTTCTTAGCCTATTAAGATATTCTTCTACTTTGTTTTCTTCTAAACCATGTTCTAATGCTTCTTTCATTATATTCTCTATTGGAATATTTTTCCCTATTTTTTTCTCTAAATCATTTATTATTTCTCGGACTGTAATTATTTTTGTTCTTGTTGATGTTGGTAAACCTGTATATAATTTGTCTATATCAAACTGGCCTGTTTCTTTATCGAAACCAACCTGCATTAAGCAATATCTTAATAATTCGATTGCTCTTTTTGCATCTTTTCTTGTTACTTTTTTTGATAATCTTAATCTGGCTGAACCTTCTGCTAATCTTACTAGTGCTTCTAACTGTCTTGCTGATATTGGAATTGGTTTTATTTCTTCTCCTGTTCCACCTGAATTGCTATTTCTTAAGTTAACATAAAATTCTTTTATTTCTTCTATTGCATGGTCTCCTAATTTTGGGAAAACATGCTGTTTTGCATAGGAAATATATTTTTTATATAATTTAGCTGGAATTTTTGGCTGGATCATATCTGGATTTTTGTGGATGTTTAAAACATGGGATGCTATTTTTTCATCTTGTTCTCTGTTTTGGATATCTCTAATTGGAAAGATTAAATCGAACCTGTTAATTAATGAAGCTGGTAAATCAATTTGTGCTGCTATTGGAGTATATGGGTCGAATCTGCTTAATTTTGGATTTGCTGCTGCTAGGACTGTTGTCTCTGCCTTCAACGTGGCCTGGATGTTTGCTTTTGATATACTAATTCTTTGCTGTTCTAATGCTTCATGCAATGCATTTCTATCTTCTGTTGACATTTTATCTAATTCATCAATAAATAAATAACCGCCATTAGCTAAGACAATTGCTCCTGCTTCTAATGCCCAACCTTTTAGAAATTCATCTTTTACTACTGCTGCGGTATTATGAACTAAAATTCCATCTACTATGAAATTATGAGAATCTTCTACTGTTAAATCATAAACATAATCAAATTCTGATTTTTTTTCTTTTATTCCTTTAATTTTTTCCCAGAAAATATCGCTGTAAACCAAATCTTTCAGGTTTTTATCGGCATTTAATGATTCTAAAATCTTTTGGGCTTTTTCTCTTGATAAATTCTCAGTAAATTTTGCTTTTTTCAATGAAATCTTATTTTTTTGCAATATTTCCTTTAATTTATTTGAAATTCCAGGAATAATATCTATGTTAGTATTTGATTTTAAATTTTTACTTAAGATTTTTTTTATTTTTTCTGCTTTTTCAGGATGTCTTAATTGAATGTTTTCTGAGAACTTTTTAATATTTTCAAAACCTCTTATTTCCAAAACATGTCTTTTATAGTTTCCTTTTATTTTTCCTGTTGTTGGCTCTCTTGTTCTTAATGATGCATGAATATTGTATCTTAAGAAAACTAGTTGCAATTGCCGTGCTAATTTTTCAGAGCATGTTGTTAAGTCTATGCAATCTGAGCCTTTTGTTTTTCTTAGATTTATTGAGCCATCTGTATCATATAAACCAGAGATATATTCTGATAGCAATTCATTTGAAAAATGGAGAAGTGTTTCTGACATCTTTATTTTATTTGATTTTGGAGAAATACACAAACCTAATTTAAATAAAATTTCTGCTAAAATTTTTGAATGTGCTCTTATAGCTGTGGGTCTTTTCTCATTTCCTGTTTGAGAATCTGTTCTCAAAGCAAATTCATTTTTTAATGTTTTTTCAAAAATATTTCTTAATTGTTCATTTGAATTTGAGAGTCTTATGCTGAATGTTTCATTTGATTTTCTTATGTCACCATCACCTGCTATTAATCCTGAAATATATAAGAAATCTTTTGTTATAAACTCTGGAATTTTATGAATCTTGCCGTTGTATAAACTTATTTCTTTAATTTTTGGTTTGTAATCAATATTTACCTCATTACAGAGCTTTTTTAAATTTATTAATTTTATATTGCCTCTAGCTTTTTCATTTGACCAATGAAAGTATAACTGATTTTCTTTTATTTCTAATATTTTAGAAGCTTCTCTTAATGTTTTATATTTATTTACTAATTCTTTTTTTATTTCCTTTACAAATGGCTTTATGTTATGAATTACTGGATTTGAATCAACTAAGTCTATCGAATATAATTTTTCTATATTTCCGGATATTAATGTCCTGGGAGTAGCTATATATTCTTTTTCTTTTATATCTTTACTCTTTTTCCATGTTAAATTACCATTTTTTATTGTTAATAATTTTGTATTTTCTGTGAGTTCTATTTTTTTGCCTGAGGATAGGGTTATTTCTATCATTTTTTTTGGTGCTTTAATTTTCCAGATTGATGAAGGTGCTTTTGAATGAAGTTTTAAATCATGAGAAAGACTTTGAATTTTTATATCTGAAATATTGTCTTTTTTTAATGCATAATCATTAATTTCTATTTCATTTTTTAATCTTGGTTCTACAATATTCTGGATTGTTTCTAAATTACCTGGATTTGTGATTACTAAACTATTTGGAGAGACACATAATCCTGCACCACTTGCTGATTTACCACCTGTTAATCTTGATTTGGGAGCTACTTTTGCTAATGATGCTATTAAAGAAGATTTGGCTGTATTATGAGAAATTATTCCATTTGCAATAAATCTGTGAGATTTTGGAACTTCTACATCATAAACATCTTCTGGTTTTTCATGATGAATTATTTTAATTATTTTTTCACTTCTTTTTGGTTTTATTCTTTTAAATAATTCTGCATCTTTTTTTAAGTCTTTTAGTTTTGTTTGTTTTTTTATTGAAACAAATTCTATATTATCAGCAAATTTTATGATATCTTTTCCTCTTCTTATCATAAGTGCATTTTCTATAATTCTTGAGTGGATACTAAATCTTAAAAGAAGAGTCTGAACATCCCTAAGCAGTTCGAGATTCTTAGCTTTTAGTGAAATGGCTCTTCTTCCTCTTCCATTATTAAAAACAGTCCCATCTGCTTCAAACAACCATTTTAAAAAATTAGAAACAATTTTATTTCCTGATTTTAATATTAACTCTGGAACTCTTTTTTCTCTTAAAAAAACAAGAGCATTGGCTATATCTGAAGAATTTATTTCAACGTAAGTAAGACTAATTTTTCTGCCTTCACGAGGCTTTCTTTTCATTATTTTTGGAATAGTATTAAAATTTTTTTTACAGATTTCTATTAGAGGATTTAAAATATCTATTTCAGGTTCAGCCACTACAAAGCCAACTTTATATTTAGAGACCCATCCATCTCCCAAAACATAACCTAAAAATGAAGCTAATTCAGAATTAAGGTATTTGGGAAGTTTTAATTTAAATCTTGGTCCATATTTTCTCTCATTAACCTTAAATCCGGTTGCAATATCTTTTTTAATTGTACAGGGTATGTTTGTGACAACTGCAACTTTATCTCCTATTTTAAATTCATCAAGCCTTTTCCATTTTCTTTTTAATTTATCATTTTCTTTAGATATACAAAGAAGAGGATGGTTATAAGTTCCTTTTATGGATTTTCCTGATTCAGTTATAATCTCGATTACTGGTTGTTTTTTGTATTCATGGAATACTTTTGCATAATCTCTTTTTTTACTGCCTTCGCCTGTTAATAGTTGTACATTAATTTTTTGAAGATGTTCTCTTCCAAGTTCTTTTATTTTAACTATTGTTCCATTTCCTAATGCAATTCTTTCATCTGCAACAAGACATCCAGGGTCTCCTACTAACAAAATATGCATATCTCCTCTTGTTTTATTTCCATCTGGCTTTGTTTTTTTTACTCCACCCATTAATTGGAGAACTAATGCTTCTTTGATTTTATTATGACCATAAATTGAGGGAGCTGTAGATGAAATGAAATCTTCCATTAATGTAGGTGATTTGGAAATTTCTATTATTGCTTTTTTATCTTCATCTGTTATTTCTAATTCTCCAAATGTTTCTTCTAAAGGCAAAATAAAATTAGATTCTATCATTAAATCATATCTTGTTGACTGACCGCCTGATGATAATGGAATTGCAACTTCTTTTATTACTCCAAAAACCCTGACTTTGCTTCCTGGTGTTGTTTTTTTCTCCATTACTGGCTCTACTAAATCTTCTTTTAGGAAAATAGCTATTCTTTTGGGCTGTTCTCCTCCTTCTAATAATTCTGGGATTTCTTCTAGGACAATTCTTTGGGCATCAACTAATTCTTTGCTTAACATTCTGAACTTACCTCTTCTTCCACAAGAACATCTGCTTGGTTCTTTGAATTTTGTGTCTAATTGAGGTATTGTTAGAACATTTCCACAAGAAGGACATTCAAACCTTGCTATTGTTACCTGGGGTCTGATATCTGAAGACTGTCTTACTAATCCTTCTGTGTAAATAAACTTGCCTAAATGAACGCTTCTAATATCTCTAATCATAGTAAACTGAACCTGGGGCAAGTTATGGAATCTTGCTTTATACTGGCCTAAATCAAATGATTCAATTGCCTGCTCCATTGCTATAACACCATCTTCTGGTGATTCTATTATGAAGTCTGCTAATTCTGGAGAAAAAGTGATTATATCCTGAAAATCTATTATTAGTGATTTCTTTCCTTTTGTAGCTGCATCATGAAGCTGTGTTTTATAGCTTGTTTCTAGAAATTCCTTACATTTGCCTATTTGTTCATGAACATCCATAAAAAAATGAAAGAAAAGAAGTTTAAAATCTTTATTGCTATGGTATATAGGTTTTATTTATAATTGTATTCCCCTATTTGAACATTTATTTTAAGGGGGACATATAAATAATTTTTATTATAACTACTTTTTACTGTTTGAAACTATTATTGGCAGACGCAGACATCTCCTTCTGTTTTTATTATTGCTCCTGTTGAATCGAAGGTAGGTATCCATTTATTGATTACTCCCTTATTATGTTTATTCCATTCACTAATGGTTATATTTCCTGCTGAATCACGAGTATATTTGATTGTTTCATCAATTATTCCATCACTATTAACATCTAAATCTATTTTTTTTATTCTTCCTGCTGAATCACGAGTATATTGGTATATATAATCAATTACTTCATCACCATTAACATCCCATTCTTCTTTTATTACTCTTCCTGCTAAATCACGCGTATAATTAGTTACTGTATCAACTCGTTCATCATAATAACTAGTTACTGTATCCATTACTGTAGTATTATAACTTACTTCTTCACTTTCTCTTTGAGAATTTTGAGAGCAAGATGACAAACTCAAAATAGAAGCTCCCATGCTCAATGCCTGTGCTCCTAAAACTATTCCTGCTAATGTTTTTCTTGCAATTGAACCTAAACTTGTTTGAGTTGTTCTCATTTTGTTTTATCTATATTTTACTTATTACTAAAAAGTTATAAATGTATTGGTTTGAGACTTTCTCTTTCTAAAGAAAAAATAATAAAAAGCAAAACTTTTCAAATATTCAACAAATTGGACACTTCGAAAATGAGAAACTTAAAAAGAAAAAAACTACTTTACGTTTTTCAAAACCTTAACTAATAAAGCAACTGCTTCTCTTAATTTTACTTCTGATTTTGTTCCTGTACAGACTATTTTTCCATTGCTGAACAATAAGAAGGTTGCATGGGTTCCTTTTAATTTGAAAACTAAACCTGGGAATTGCTCTGGTTCGTATTCTGTGTTTTCTAATTTTAATGCAAGCTCATTCAAATTTAAGTCCATTCTTATGTTACCTGAAGCAACCATGTTTTGGACACTTATTTGTGGTTTGATTTTAATTCTAATATTTATCTTTTGCAAATTCTTTATTATTTGCTGGATGCTTTCTTTTACTTTTGTTAGTGATTTAGCTCCTGTACAGACTACATTTCCTGATGAAAAGATTAAAGCTGATGTCTTTGGTTCTTTTATCCTCATTACTAATCCTGGAAACTGCTCTGGATTGTATTCTGTATTTGGAAGAACTTCTGCTAATCTTATTAATGGAATATCGTGCTTTAAATCTGTTGTAGCTACAATATTCTGAATTTTGATTTCTGTTCTATGTTTATTCATTGTTAAATACCCCCTCTTGTTTATAAACAACTTAAAAAAAGATTTATAAAGGTATTTAAAAGGATGTTTTAATCTTCGAGGGGTTAATTTGAATAGAAATCTTTATATATATGGAGTATACATGGTATATATGGTACAAGCAATGATAGATATAAATGAAAAGGCGAATCAAGTTCTTAATATAATTAAAGCGAAATATAATCTAAAAGACAAATCAGAGGCAATAAATATTATGGCAAAAAAATATGAAGAAAACTGCTTAGAGCCTGAATTAAGGCCGGAATATGTTGAAAGATTAAATAAGTTAGAAAAAGAAAAAGGAATTCCTTTTAGAAATATGGCTGAATTAAGAAAAATTATTGAAGGCTGAAACTAATGCATAATTATGAAATAATTCCTACTTTACGAGAAATTTTTAATAAACTTTCAAAAAAAGACAAAAGTTTATATGAACAAGTGCTAAATAAGATTGAAGAAATATTAAATAATTCTGATATTGAACATTATAAAAATTTAAGATATGATTTAAAGGATAGAAAAAGAGTTCATGTTGGACCTTTTGTTTTAGCCTTTAAATTTATTAAGGAAGAAAACAAAATTATATTTTTAGATTTTCAACATCATGACAAAATATATGAAGATTAAACCTGAATACTTAAAGAAACTTGAGAAAATAAGAAAAGGGAAATACTTCAGTTATGATTCTATGGAAGAATTTATTGAGAAACTTGAAAAATAGTTACTTTACAAAAAGTATTAACCAGATACTAATACATATTGTAATTACTGCTAAAATTATTAATATTATATTGCTTATTTTGTTAAACTTTTTTGCAAATTCTTCATTTCCTGTTTCTTTCCAAAACTTATAATCTGGACTTGTAGTAACTAAATTATTCTTATTATAATCAAGATTTAAGCGATAAATTCCTATTAAAAAAAGACATATTCCTATGGTAAAAAGAATTATTTCAGTGCTTGGCTTATTTTGGTTATACTCAAATATCAAGAAAATTAAAAGCGAGATTACTAAAATTTTAAAAACCCAATATTTTTTCCAATGTTCTAAATGTGATTTGAGATAAAATTCGAGTACACTTTTATTTCTTGTATCTTTATTTTTTACACCTAAAGTACTTAATTTTTTTGCTAATATATAAATGAGGATTATTGATATTAAAATAATAAAAAATATTGAAACTAAAATTTCTAAACTTAAGGTAAATTTCATTTAAATTATATTGTTTAATATCTTTTAAGTTTTTCTTACTTTACAACATTCAATCCAATCTCAAAGTCTTCTTCTTTTACTTTGAACTTGTCTAAATGCTTTTTGCCTTCTAGTTTTGATAACTTTTTTGCATTTGTTTCTTTATAATACTTAAATTAAACTAAATGTTAATAATAGTTACCCTAAAGTTAAACTCCATATTAATAATAGTAAGGTTTATAAATAGGCAGATTATAAAAATTTCATGGTAGAGTATATTGAAAGAGAGATAAAAAAACAATTTGACAAGCTTAAAGAAATTTATCCTATAATTGCTTTAGTTGGACCAAGACAATCAGGTAAAACAACTTTCTTAAAGGAGCAGGCAAAAAATCTGAAATCAAATTATGTTCTTTTTGATGACCCTGATGCAAGAAATTTATTTGAAGAAGATATAAAGAAATTTGAAAAGCAATATGTAGAAGGCAATGAAATAACAATTTTAGATGAGGTTCATTATTGCAAAGAAGCAGGAAAAAATTTAAAGTATTTAGCAGATAAAAACTATAAACTTTGGGTTACTTCTTCATCTGAATTAATTTTGGGAAAGCTTGTTTTATCCTATCTTGTCGGAAGAGTATCTATTTTAAGATTATATCCATTTTCGTTAAATGAATTTATCCAAGCAATGCATCAAAAAGAATTTAATAAACAAATAACAGAAAGGTTAGTCTGGGAACATTCTATTTATGGCGGTTATCCCAAAGTAATAGCTAATAGTGAAATAGAGATCAAAAAGATTATTCTAAAAGATTTATACGAAACAATGTTGTTAAAAGATATTGCTCAAAATTTTTTAATAGAAAATATAAAGTCTCTAGAGGAGTTTACAAGATATCTTTCATTATCTGTTGGTGGCTTAATATCTTATCATGAAATTTCAAAAAATATTAATCTTTCATTCCAGTCAATAAAAAAATATTTATGTGCTTTAGAAAAAAGCAATTTAATCTTCGTAGTAACTCCTTTTTTTAAAAACAAACTTAAAGAAATAACCAAACAACCAAAGATTTACTTTGTTGATTCTGGAATAAGAAATTATACTTCAAAAAAATTTGATTCTGAAATTGAAGGAGCATTGTTTGAAAATTATGTACTAAGTGAACTTATCAAAATAGGCTTGCTTCCAAAATACTGGAGAGCAAAATCGGGTTCAGAAGTCGACTTTATTATAGAAAAAGAAATAATTTTACCTATTGAAGTAAAAATGACAAATCCGGAAAAAATTGGGAGAGGACTATTATCTTTCATTAGAGAATATAAACCAAAAAAAGCATTAGTTGTATTTTACAAAGGTGAAGAAAAAAGAATAAAGAAAGAAAATTGTGAAGTAATCTTCACTAATATTTTCAATTTATCAAATTATGTAATTAGTGAATGTCTTTCAAAGAAAGCCTAAATGCTTTCTCTTTTTTAGTCAAATTTATAATTTCTTTATCTAATTCTCCTTTAATAATTGCAGGACCTATTTTTAAATAATTAACAGATGAAAACTTATCATAAAACCCTTTCTTTTTAATCAGCTCAACAAAAAAAGTTTTATCTTCTGGATAGATAACTTTAGTATATTCTTTAATTGAGCATTTTTTATTTGTTCCAAATAAAATATCAGTGTTTTTTTGTCTGGCTAATTCAATAATTTTTCCCTTTAATTCTGCTTCTTTTGCTTCTACTTCCTTTTTTAAGTTTTGCAGTTTTTAAAATTCATCAACTAGTCCATTATCGTTGTTCATGTTAATTAAGTTCTTCCTTTATTTTTTACTCTTAAAATGATTGTTAAGTTTTTTCTTAATACTATTGATTTTGTATAACTTTTCTGTTGTATTTTTATAATCTTATAATGTTAAATCCTATCTTAAATTTTATGTCTTTTACTTTAAAATCCAGCATATATTCTTTGTTATCTGGATTTTGTGAATAAATTTTAGCCCCTACTTTCTTTTTTAAATGAGTGAGGTCTAGATAGTCATCAATATTTTCTTCATTTATTGTTATTCCTAAATTAATTTTATCTGATTTTTTTAAACCACTTTCTTTCCTAAAATTTTGTATTTTTCTTATTACTTCACGCGTATAACCCTCTTTTTCTAATTCTTTTGTAAATTTTGTATCTAACTCTAGTTTGTAATCTTTTGAAGATTCTACTAGAATTTTCTTAATATTAACCTGATTTTTTAATAATGATTCTAAATTTGAAATTGCTTTTTCTGTGTCTTTATCACAAAATATTTTTAATGAGGATAAAGGCCATTTTACGCCTATTCCTACTTTGTCTCTTTCTGCTAATGCATCCTGGATTATTTTTTGAAGAATTTCCATTTGTTTTTCTAATTCTGGATTAATTAATTTTTTATCTGGCTCTGGATATTCTTCCAGGAAAATTGATTCTTTTTTATTTGAGATTTCTAAGTATAATTTTTCTGTCATGAATGGCAAAAAAGGTGCTAATAATTTTATTCCATCTAAGAAACAAATATGCAAAACAGCCTGTGTATTTTTATCATCTAAATTATCTCTAATGAATTTTCCATAACCTCTTGATAAGTCATCTATCAAGAATCTTTGCAAAGCTTCATGAGCTTTGTGAACCTGTAATTTTTCTAGGTTATCTAAAACTTGTAATTTAGTATTTTCTAATCTTGAGAGAATCCAGCGATCTTCTACTCTTAATTTAGTATACTTTTTTGATTTACAATAAGTTTGAACATAATTAGCCAGGTTCCAAACTATTTTTAATGTGTTTAAAACTTCTTTACCTACTGAATATCCAAAATTTACATTAAATTGGGGATTTTGGGAAGTGTAAATATAACGCATTACATCTGCACCCATTTTTTCAACACCATCATCAAACCAGATTGCATTTCCTGAGCTTTTATGCATTGGCTTTCCTTTTTCATCATAAACTTTTTCATAGACTAAAACTTTTTCATAAGGTGTTTTATTTTCTAATGTTATTGACATGAATAACATTGAATAAAACCATAATCTGATTTGTTCTCTCATTTCTACTATTAATTTAGCTGGGAACCATTTTTGCCAGTATTTTTTATCTGTTAAATAATTTAATGTTGAATAAGGAACAATACCTGCATCTAACCAGCAATCACCTACATCTTTTACTCTTTCAACTTCACTAGAACAAGAAGGACATTTTATTTTTATTTCATCTATCCATGGTTTATGGAATTCTGGAAGTTTGTCAACTAATTTTTTATTTACTGCTTTTTCTTTTAATTCTTTTTTGCTTCCTATTACTTCTAGATGACCACATTGACATTCATAAAACATTAAAGGCAAGCCCCAATATCTTTTTCTTGAAATTGCCCAATCCTGCATATTATCTAACCAGTCTTGCATTAATTTTGAAGCATGTTCTGGATACCAGTAAACTTTTTCTGCTTCTTTTTTCATTAAAGGACGAATTTCATCACTTGAAATAAACCATTCACTTACTAATCTGAAAACTAATTCTTCCTTGCATCTCCAGCATTTTGGATATCTGTGAAGATATTTTTTAATTTGGAATAATTTTCCTTCTTTATCTAAGGTTTCAATAACTTCTTTGTTTACTTTTTTTACATGCTTGTTTGAGAACTCTCCAAAACCATCTGCATATATTCCTGCTTCATCTAATGGAGCGATTTCTTTTAATGAATATTTTTTACCTAGTTCGTGATCTTCTTCTCCACATCCTGGAGCTACATGCAATAAACTTGTTCCTTCATCTTCGCCTACACCTTCAAATGGAATTATTTTATGCTTATTGCCTTTATTTATTGGTAGAGAATCAAAAGGTGCTTCATATTCTATGTTTACTAAATCTCTTCCTGGAAGCATGTCTAGAATTTTATGGTCTTTAAATTCTTTTAAAACTGATTCTGACATTTTTTTACCAATGTAAAAAATTTTCTTGTTTAATTTTACTTTTATGTAATCAATATTTGGATTTACTGCAACTGCCATATTAGCAGGCAAGGTCCAGGGAGTAGTTGTCCATACTAAAAGATATTCTTCTTTGTTTTTTATTTTAAAGAAAACATAAGTTGAATCATGCTCCATGTCGGTATAACCATCTAATAATTCATGATGTGATAATGATGTTCCACATCTATAACACCAGGGCATAACTCTGGTGTTTTTGTATAACCATCCTTTTTCATGGCATTTTTTTAAGAAATGCCAGATATGTTCTATATTATTATCTGTTAAAGTATAATAAGAATTATCCCAATCATTCCACTGACCTAATCTTTTTGATTGTTCTGTCTGAACTTTTGAATATTTGTCTACTCTTGCTTTGCATGCTCTTGAGAATTTATCTAGGCCATAATTTTCAATTTCTTTTTTTGAGTTAAATCCGAGTTCTTTTTCTACTTCTACTTCTACCCACAAACCCTGGCAGTCAAAACCATTTTGATATCTTTGGTCGTAGCCCTGCATTGCCTTGAATCTTTGAAATAAATCTTTGTAGGTTCTACCCCATGCATGATGGACACCCATTGGATTGTTTGCTGTAATTGGACCATCTATGAAAGAATAATGTTTTTTGCCTTGATTTTTTTTCCTTAACTTGTTGAAGATTTTATTCTTTTCCCAATAGGCTAAGATTTCTTTTTCTACTTCTATTGGATTATATGATTGCATAAGAACGAGAAATAATCAAGTTATTTAAATATTGTGCCCGGGTTGAACTGGATATTCTTCTTGGTTGATTCCTGGTCTAGGCCTTAGTTTTAAACGAAAGCTTCTTTCTAATGAATCTCTTTGCTGGTATAATTTGTTAGCTCTTGAACTTATATCTTCTAAACTTTTAATTGTTGTACTATCTAGACTATGAATTGTTCTTTGAAACAAAACTTGTGCTTTTAGATTTTCTATTTGTTTTCCTTGTGTTTCTAATTGAGAACCTCGAGAATAACAAATTAAAGTGCTAAATATTAATGCTACTCCTGTTATTAAACTAAGAGCACCATAAAAGCGTCTGGTGGATGTGGAAATATATTCTCCTTCTGGTTTTTTATTGTCTTCTCTCATTTTATTTAAAAGATAGAAAATCTTAAAAGTTTAACTTTTTTCGATTATTTTCTCTGACATGAAAGAATATTTGTATTCCTGGTAAGCAAACAGGATTTCATATGTTTTTATGTAATCACTAAAATATTCTCTTAAATCCTGAACAAAAGCATGGATTTCTTCTTGTTTTTCTGTTATTACATAGATTAAGTAATCAAATTCACTGAATAATTCTGTTGCCCATAAAACTGAATTTGAATTTTTTAAATAATTTTCAAATTTTTTATCTGATTCTTTGTCTCTATTAGATGATTTGATTAAAACTGTCTGGACTTTTAGATTTAAAACAGAGAAATCAATAACTGGGCGAAAATTTAAGATAATATTTGAGGAGATTAATTTTTTTATTCTATAAGAAATTGCATCTTTTGTCATTCTAAGATTTTTACCTATTTCTATTAATGATAAAGATGCATTTTGGGATAATAAATAACATATTTTTAAGTCAATTAAATCTGGCTTATAATCTGATTTTTTAATGAAATCTTTTTGAAAAGAAGGGTCGTGTTTTATATTTTTTATTGTTAAATCTTTTTCAGATTCTACTTCTGGAAGAATTTTTGAGGTAATTGTTTTTATCAATAATGACGGGAAGTAATCGATTACTTTTAATTTGTTAATTAAAGTAAAAAACTCCTGGGTTGCTTCTTCTGGATTTTGGGCCATTATTGAAATTTCATAATTATATTTTCCAGAGTAGCTAATTAAAGCATTGACATATTTGCTTTTATTACAATTATTTATTAATTCTTTTTCTGATTCTTTTGATAAATTAACAAAAAAATGAAATGAAGAAAATCCTAATTTTTTTATATTTATTACTGCTCTTGAGCCTGCAATCAAATGCTCTCTTTTCATTACATTTATTCTATATTCAACTGATTGTCGAGACATTTTTAATAATTTAGCTAATTTTGAAATAGGAATTCTGACATTGTGGGATAATAAATGAAGGATTTCTTTATCTTTTTTTTGAAGAATAACTTTACTATTTTTAATATTTTCTTGATTTAATACTTTCATGTTATTAAAATAGATGAATTTATTTAAATATTTTTGCTTTTTTACTAAGAATCAAATCTTTTGTTTTATATAATTGTGTTTACTTGTAGTATTAAGTGGTGATGGAGGCTAAAATGAGAATGAAATTTTATGGGGTAAGAGGTTCAATACCAACTCCTGGAAAGGAGACTGAACAATATGGCGGAAATACAACATGCATTGAAGTTACTTCTAGTCACGGAGATGAATATATTTTTGATGCTGGCACTGGAGCAAGAAGACTTGGAAATGATTTAATGCAGAGAATGCAAGGAAGAGTAAATGCAAGTGTTTTTTTAACACATAAGCATTGGGATCACATACAAGGATTTCCATTTTTTACACCTGCTTATGTACCTGGATGCAAGATAGATATATATGGGTCTGATGCAATAAGAGAGACTTTTGCAGGACAGCAAGACAGAGAAAGAGGATATTTTCCTGTAGGCTTGGAACAGATGGCTGCTACAATGAGGTTTATGCCATTTAATGATGGGGATGTTTTTCAGAATGGTGTAAATATTAGAAGTTTAAGACATGAAGCACATCCACAAGGAATGTTAAGCTATAAAATCCAGGAAAATGGTAAAACAGTTGTCATTACTGGAGATTATGAAAGCGATGAAGCTGAGAATGATAAAAAAATGATTGAGTGGGCCAGGAATGCTGATATCTTGGTAATGGATGGACAGTATACTAATGATGAGTATGCTAAGAAAAAAGGCTGGGGACATTCAAGCATTGAAAGAGCATGTAAACTAGCTAAAGCAGCTGGTGTAAAAAGATTATATATAACACATCATGAGCCTATGCATGATGATGAAACTTTAAAACAACTTGAAGCGAGTGCACAGAGATATATGGAAGATACACTAGGAGAAAGAATGATACCTGTTTTCTTTGCCAAAGAAGGCAAAGAGATTGAAGTGTGGTAGTAGGGATTGCATCCCTTACGACCCTGCCTAAATAATGGCACCCTTTACGAACCTATAAAAGATTTTCTTTTTCTTTTTTTAATATAAACATTTATTTCCAACAATACTTTTAAAGTGAAATGTTTTTCTTCTTTTATGAATGAAGCTTTCTTTGAGCTTTTCTTTAAGAAAGAAAACTTCGGAAAAGAAAAACAAAAGGAAGAAACCTTCAGGAAAGAAAACTAAAATGAATGATATTTTTATTGAGAAGTATAGGCCGAAATCTTTTGAAGAGGTTAAAGGACAGGAAAATATAGTAAGAACAGTAAAAGCATTTGTTGATAAAAG
>Ga0208958_1001176_pt1 | contig 27376 bp, 38 predicted proteins | sample RifOxyB1_FD_184032 | JGI IMG/M metagenome (GOLD analysis project Ga0208958, IMG submission 184032) | Soil microbial communities from Rifle, Colorado - Rifle Oxygen_injection B1 (SPAdes) | ecosystem: Environmental > Terrestrial > Deep subsurface > Rock core/Sediment | place: Rifle, Colorado...
TTCCCTTTACAACTTTTTTCATGTTTTTGTTATCTTCCCACATAAATTTAGGGGGTGTGTATAACACAAATGCAGGTTAATGCACACCCTCATGATTTTATTAACTTCTTTAATGCTCCAAATTTATACACTTTATTTTTACCATCAATAATATACACATTAAAGTTTTTTAGACTTTTTTTAGGTATTATACATTGATTATCATTTAAATGTTCATTTAAACTAACACCTTCAACCAAAGGCAGAAAACTCGGAAGAATGATAAAATTTTTACTTTTGTATTTTCCTGTAAGAAAGCACTTATACTTTTCAGCTTTTATATTCTGGGAATCCCTTAATGTTATAGCAGGATGCAAATGCCCCATAATAATATAATCTATATTCTTGCCAAAAACTTCTTTGATTTCTATATCACCATGAATAAAAGCCACTTCGTTTTCTACATAATAATTAACTAATTTTTTGTCAGCTATCTCTGCCATTTTTTCATGATTTCCTTTTAAGACAATTATGCTTTCCTCATTTATGTATTTGCCAATTAAGCTTTTTAGCTCAAGAAACAGATTTTTTTCCCCCTTATTATAACCAAAAAAATGCTTTATATCTCCTAAAAAAATAACTTTGTTTAGCTTGTACCCTTTTTTGTTCATTATATTAAATATATTTTTAATGTCATCTTTAGTCTGTCTAAATTGGGTGGCAGGCATAAGACTTCCTGTTTCTCTTATCATGTATTCATAGCCTAAATGCAGATCTCCAATTACCAATATGCCTTTTTTCGGAAAAAAAACAGCCTTATCAATAAATTCATATTCCATTCTAAATGCATATAATATTTTGTTTTTAAAACTATAGAATATAATACAAAAGAATATAATACAAAAGAATATAAACTTTGCAATCTTAATTTTAATAATTAAAATGGAGCCTGCTCAAGAATCTTTAGGTATGGAAGGACCCATAATTTGGACTCTTTCTAGAAGTCATTTGCGAACCTTATACAATGAGTCTATATATAAAGATTCAAGAGTTGAAGCTGGAAGGCAATTAGGCTATTCTGAAACCCGTATTGCTTTTAATGAATTTTTAAGAGGATTGGAAGGAAGAATATACAGAATTTTTAATCCTTTGTCCCGAGGACATTAATTTGATGAATTTCCAGAGAATTAATTTTTAACAGCTTTTTTTATTTCTACACTATCCTTTTTTTCTTTTTTAGATGTCCTGTTTTTTTCAAGGAAAAAAAGCTCCAAGGCAAGAATTAAAAGAAGTACTAAACTTATTGTTGATAGGATTATTGCGATATTCATATTGTGAACTACCATTTGTTATTTTTAAACTCTTTTATTTGAAATAAATTTTTATCTGATAATTTTTTAAGAAAAAACTTCTTGGCGAGAGAGTCTTTTCATTTCATTCTCAATATCAGCTTTCAACTCATCTGACAGTGAACTCATCTCAATTGGAGAAAGCCTTATTGAATCTTCAGGAGATAAACACCAAGTACCTTTTCCTCCAATTTTTCTTGCATACCATCCATCGCCACACTTACTTGGACTTTCAGCAACTATTAACATAGGGGTTACTGATGAACCATCATTAAAGTCATAAATACCAAGTGGTTCTATATAATTTCTATTTATGTCTCTGTATGATTCAGAATTTTGCGGATTATTTTTTGCCATTTAATTTTAGGAATCTTGTTGTTTTTAAATATTACTATTTTTCTCCACCTATAGCCTTCATATGAAGCTCGTGCATTCTTTTCAGAAATTGCTGTTTGTCTTCTATTTTTATCAAGTCGCTGTGGCCCTGTAAAATAAGATTAAGTGTAAAAGGACTTGGAAGCCTTACCTGTTTTATCTCTATTTTAACCTGATTTGATTCTATTAAATCAAGAACTTTTTTTGTGTTTTCTATGTCTAAAACATCTTCAAGAACTTCTCTTCTTGCCTCGTTAAGTATTGGAAAATTTTTAGAGACTTTTCTTACTGCTGCTAAAAGAAAATGAGATCTCATCTGCTGTTTTCCAACTGTTTTACTATGACCTTTATAAGTACGAATAATCATTAGGGAGCGGGTTGCACAATGTCTGAATCTTCTGGCCAATAAATCAGTTTTTTCTATAGCTTCAACTAATACTTCTTTTAAATTTTTAGAATTTAGAAATTTAATTGCTTTTTCTATTTTTAATGATTCACCTGCAATGTAAAAACCAGAATCTGTAACTCCTAATTCAATATCTCTCCCACCTGCCTGCCCCATTAAATAGCCTAATGCTCTTGAAAGAGCATCATTTACCCTGCGTCCATACATGCTGCTGAATAAAAGATAATTTTTTTCCCCTTTATACTGCTCTATAATTAATTTTTTTGATGTAGGTATTTCTGCAAATTTATGCTGTTCATAATAAAAATTGTAGATTGCTTTTGCAGTTCCATCTTGAACATATAAATGTTCTTTGATAAATTGTATAATTTCTTCTTCTTTTTTCTTCTCGAATTTTTCCTTTATTAAAAGTCTGAATCGGTTTATTTCATTAGCAGTATCAAAACTCAATGGCAGCTGCTCTGAAAACCAGGATGGAATTGTTGGATTTTTATGCAATGCTGACCTGACATAGAGATTCATTCCTTTAACATACCCATATTCATATTTGCTTCCTCCTAAAACAAAAACATCTCCCCTTTTCATTCTTTCCAAAAATGATTCATCTATAACCCCTATTTTCTGTTCTTCACCACCTCCAGCTAATTTCACTGTTATAAATGACTCTTCAGGGATTGTGCCAATATTTGTCAAATAAATGACTCTTGCTAATTTCCCCCTTTTTCCTATCATCTTTGTTTCTGGATCATACCATATTTTTCCATAAACACTTGATTTTTCAAGAGCATATTCTCCTGCAAGGTAACTTATAATATCATAAAAATCATTTTTGCTTAATTCATGATAGCAATAGCTTTTTTTTATTAAACTAAAGATATTTTCTATATCCCATGGTTTGTATATCGCCATGCCATATATCTGTTGGGCCAAGACATCAAGAGCATTTTTTGGTATTTGTATCTTATTAATCTTCTTTTCAATCATTTCTTTCTGAATTATAGAGCATTCTACTAAATCTTCCCTGTCCATTACAATAAATCTTCCCTTTGCAACTTCATGCAGCTTATGACCTGCTCTTCCAAGCCTTTGTAATGCTCTTGCAGATGATTTTGGCGAGCCAAGCATTATCACTAGGTCTATGTAACCTATATCAATTCCCAATTCCAAGCTAGTTGAACATACAACTACTTTTAATTTTCCATCTCTTAAGCGCTCTTCTATGTCAAATCTATGGCTTTTACTTAAAGAACCATGGTGTGCTGCAATATTATCATCTCCATAAATTGTCGGAAATTTATCTTTTAGATGGGAAACGACTCTTTCAGTTGCTGCTCTTGTATTTGTGAAAATAAGTGTTGTTTTGTGCTCTTGAATTAATGAGTCAATTAAACTGTAAAGATCATTTTGTATGTTAATGTCTTCTATTAAATTATCAGCTGGAGATAAAACCTGGACATCTATTTTTTTTCTTAATGGAACTTCTGCTATTTCCACTTGTCTTTCTTCTGAAATTCCAACCAAAAATTTTGCTACCTCTTCTAAAGGAGATATTGTTGCACTTAGCCCTACTTTTACTGGAAATGTTCTGCTTACTTCATTTAGTCTTTCAAGTGTTATACTTAAGTAAGTTCCTCTTTTATTATCTAAGGCATGTATTTCATCAACAATACAAAATTCAACCATGCTTAGATAATTTACAAATTTTTTACTTGTTAGCATAATTGCCAGAGACTCAGGTGTTGTAATCATTATGTGCGGCGGGGTTTTTGCCATTTTTGCCTTTTCAGAAGCAGTTGTATCACCTGTTCTTAGGCCAATACGGATTTTTTGAAGTTTAATGTTTTTGCTTTTTGCTAGGTTTTCTATTTGCTCTAATGGTTCAATTAAATTTTTATGAATATCATTACTTAATGCTTTTAATGGGGAGGTATAGACACAATAAACTTTATTGTCAAGTTCGCTTTTTTCAGCAAGAATAACAAGATAGTTTAGTATTGAAAGAAATGCTGTTAGTGTTTTAGTTCCGCCTGTCGGTGCGCTTATTAAAATGTTTTTCCTTTCCCATATTGCAGGCACCCCATATTTTTGAGTTATTGAAAATTCCTTGAATCTTGAGAAAAACCATTCTTTTACCAGTGGGTGAAGTGTTTTAACTATTTGAGCATCTGTTCTTTCTACAGCTGATTTAACTTGGGTCATTTTAGAATAAGTTATTCTTGGTATAAGAACTAATTAGGAAGTAGTTTATTAATTTTTTCCTTTCTTAAATTTGATAATCAATTTGTGGATGTTCTTGGATAGCGGGATAGTCTTTCTTTATTCTTTCAATGTGCTCAATATAATTGGCCCACCTACTCGTTGGTATTGGTGGCAAGTTTTCTGAAGTGTAGCATGTTTCCCCATCAATTACATCACTTTTTCGGTATTCTTCTGTAACCTTGTCTATAATTTGGTTATGATAGTCCATTAATTCTTCTATTTCCTCTCTGGTAGCTCCTCTTTTTAATCCATATTTTCCATATAAAGCTAAACTAATTAACCATTTTTGCCTGTTAGATTTTTCCTCTCCAAGTATAATTTCAAATGCTCCAGGTTTTACATTATTTCTTCTTTTCATTGGCTTTTAGAATTTGTATGTTTTATAAAGTTTTCTAATACTTTTTACAAAAACTCTTTTTCTATTTCTTCTTCTAGAATCTCTTGCTGTTCCTCTGAAATTCCTGTTGCATTTTTTTCAGTTATTCTTTCTTCAGTTTCTTTTATCTCTTTTATCTTATCTTTATCTTTTATAATAAAGGAAAGTAATTGTTCTTTTTCAACAAGCATTTTTTTATGTGTTTCTAGTTTCTGTTTCACCATATTATTACCCTTAAAGCCATGCTCAAGGTCATATGCTGTGTTTTTTATTTTATTCCTAAGCTCAGCTATCTCTTCTGCTAATATTTCATGTTTTGGAATTTCTTCTATAGGTACCATTATTTTAGTTATTTTGTAAGGTTTTTATATATTTGGGTTTAGGAAAAGCTGCAATAAAGGAAAAGTTTTAAAAATTGATAATACAGCCTTTTTCTATGAAATTTAGAGTAACAGAATCAATTTTATCTTATGCTGGTTTTAGTGAAACAGCACACGATACTAGCAGGGATTATCCTAATTTACAAAAACTAATAGATGAAGCAATGAATTTAGGATTTAAAGCATATTATCAAGGTGAAGCAGAGATATTTAATATGAACTCACAAAGAGACTTTTTTCCTGCTAATGTTATTTTATTCAAAAGATTGGAAGATGATGTTATTATAGCTGTTTATTCTAAGAAAACTTCAGGGCATGCTCTTCCTTCAGGATACACTTTAGCTATTTGTGAAAATGCTGATTTAGATACAGAAATTGCTGAGGCATTAAAAAAATTCTAAATGTAATTTATCTGAGTAATGTAATAATATTTATATCCAATTACCTTGAAGATTTAAAGGTTGCTGAGAAGTAGTCATCTTCTTTCATAAGTTAGATATCTTACTACAGCTCTACCATCATTAATTTCACTGATATCATCTTTTATTTTTTTATATTTTTGATCTGAAATTGTAACTGTCTGTGCTCCAGTAGAAAACATTACATATTCTTTTAGTGTTAGCTTTTCAGAAGATTTAGTGAGATATGCCTGCCCTTGACTATCTGGATGGACAGATATGCCTAACTCTAAATCAATTCTTCTTGATAATGGTGAATCTCTTTTATCTCTGAATTCCATTATTGAAATGGTTTATTTGAGTTTAAAAGCTATTTTATGTTAGATTATATATGATTTTTGAATACTTTTAAAAAGCATCCCTTATTCTCTTCTTTATTAAAATAATGGAAATGAAAAATGAAAATCAGACAGCCAATACTGACTGTAGCAGGTCATGTCGATCATGGAAAAACATCTATTTTAGATGCTCTTAGACGCAGTGCTATTGCAGAAAAAGAAGCAGGTCATATAACTCAAAAAATAAGCTTTACTGATTTTCCAGCTCAAAATTTGAGGATGAGGTGTCCTTTAATTGATAAATATGACATAAAGCTTGAAATTCCAGGTTTTTTATTTATAGATACTCCCGGGCATGCGGCTTTTAATAATTTAAGAAAAAGAGGAGGAAGTCTGGCTGATTTAGCTATTTTAGTGATAGATATTAATGAAGGGATAAAACCTCAGACAGCTGAAGTTATACAAATACTGAAATCAAATAAAACTCCTTTTATTGTTGCACTTAACAAAATAGATAAAATACAGGGATGGCATAAAATTAAAGATGAATTTAAGGATAATTATAATGCCCAGCCTATACATGTAAGACAAGCATTTGATGAAAAGTATTACACTTTAATCGGAGCTTTACACGACTTTGGATTTAATGCAGAACTTTATTTTAAAATAACTAACTTTTCAAAAGATTTAGTTGTTGTGCCATGTAGTGCAAAAACTGGAGAGGGCATTTCTGAAATATTAATGATGATATGCGGTTTATCCCAAAAGTTTCTTAGAGAACAGTTAGTATTGGGAGATAAAGCAAAAGGAGTTGTACTTGAAATAAAGAAAGAAAAGACTATGAATTATATAGAAGCTGTGTTATATGACGGGAGCTTATCAATTGGCCAGGAAATCGCAATTGCCAAATTTGACGGTTATTTTACCTCAAAGATTAAGTCTATTCAGGTGATTGAACCTCTTTCATTTAAATTCAGGAATTGCGACAGTGTAAAAGCCGCAGCTGGAATAAGAATACAACTTGCAGACAAACTGGAAATTTTGCCTGGAATGCCATTTATGAGTTATACTAATGAAAAAGAAGTTAAGGATTTTTTTAAAAAAGATGTTGGAGAATCTATTAAAACAGATAAACAAGGCATAATCATAAAAGCAGATTCTTTGGGAAGCCTTGAGGCTTTGATTGTTCTTTTAAAGCAGGCAAATGTTAATGTGGTTAGAGCAGGTATAGGAAGTATAAATAAATCTGATATTCTTGATGCTAAAACTAATTTAGACATTAACCCCATTGATGCTGTAATACTTGGATTTAATGTAGATGTTGATGATGTTGTAATTCAAGATAAAATTAAGATAATCACAGATAAGGTTGTCTATAAACTTATAGAAAACTTAAAATTATTCAGGGAGGAAAAATCAAGGGAAATAGAAAAAGAAAGACTTATGTCCCTTTCCAAAGTTTGTAAGCTGGAAATTTTGCATAGTTATGTTTTTAGAAATACTAACCCTGCAATTTTTGGTGTTAGAGTTGTTGCCGGAAGCTTGGTCAATGGACAGGAATTTATTGATGAAAACAATGAGAAAATTGGAAGGATAAAAAATATTCAGTCTGAAAATAAACGTGTTGAAGAGGCTACTGAAGGTATGGAAGTTGCTGTTTCCATTCCAGGGATAAATTTTGAAAGAAAATTAAAAGACAAAAAATATCTTTATTCGGAAATTTCCTTAAGACAGTTTAAAACTTTTAAAGATAATAAGGATTTACTCTCTAATTCTGAATTAAGCGCTTTACAAGAGGTAAAAAATATCAAACAATCCAATGACAAAAGTTGGGAAGATTAGTCATATTGTTACAATAATATATTTAAACTAGTATTGATATTTTATTTTAGATGACAACTGAAAGTGATCCTTCTTGGAAAGGAGCCTTTACCATTTATGCAGAAACCATAGATACTGCAAGATATTCCTTTGTTTTTGGAAGTGATACGTCTAATATAAGAAGATTGGATTTTCCAAATCGCCAATTTCAAAGCTTTTTACGGTATAATTTAGGTAATTCTAATTTACTTAATGGAGAATTTGATTTATTTTTTGTTACAAGAGGTTATTCAGACTCTTTAAATCATATTGAATCTTTACCTGGTAAAATCACTTTTTTAGAACCTCATCGTTTTTCAAGTGAGCAAGATTTTTTTAATAAGGCTTCTGCTTATGTCGAAAATTTTGGCAGAAATTATTGGATAAGAAACAAAAAATCTTCTTTTGTCCCCCTTAATACAGGAACTCCATTTTATTTTTTCTCTAAAGATGATCAAGAACCTTTTAATGAAGGTGTTTTTAATAATGTAGATATACCCAAATCTGTGGAAGATATAATTATTCACTCCAGATATCATGTTCACAGAGAAACTACAAAATCAGACAAGATCAATTCCTTTGGAATTCCTTTTATTAAAGGTTAATCAGCATCCATATAAAGGGTTTCCCATCTTCTTAATAAGTGCTCAGGCACTTCTATTTTATGAGTCTTTTTTTCCTCTTTTTCTTTATTTATCCTGAATATTATTCCAAAAATTATCCCAAATGCTATTCCTGAAAGATGTGCTATATGCCCTATATTGCTTGGAATGAAAACTCCTATTGCGTCTATGGCTACATAGATAATTGCTGCAACAAACATAGGTATTATCATGCCAAATGCCCACACGCTCATTAAAGGCTTTAGTATTGCCAATGCTCCTATAATCCCCATTATTGCTCCAGAAGCTCCAAGTGAATTTGAATAAAAGTTTATTGCAATAAGGTTTGCCAAAATCCCTGAAATTAAATACACTGCCAGAAATTTTTCACTTCCTATTGTTTTTTCAAGTATAAATCCAAATAACAGGAGGGCGAATAAATTGGCTAATAAATGTGATAAGCTTCCATGAAGAAATATAGATGATACAAATCTCCATGGTTGTAAGAATGATTCATTACTAAGGATTAATACATCTGTAAATCCAGAGATAAAAGACTGCAGTGCAAATGTTACTACAAGGATTAAAGCAATCCAGAATGTATAGTATTTTATTTGTGACATTTTTTATAGAGCTAAAGAAGGTATAAAAAGATGATGATTATTTCTTTCTTGAAATGAGTGACTTAATAATTGCAGATGGCTTAGATGCAAGATGAAAAGGGATTGAAGTTAAGATAGGCAATTCATGTGTGGCGAATCTTTCTAGTCTAGATATTTGTCCATACTGGTTGTCAAAACTTCCATTACAAATTATTCTTCTTAGGTCTTCAATAGAAAAATTTTCCAGTAGTCCTTTGTTTATCAATATATATGATTTATCTGATTGTTTATAATGATGAGAATCTGAAACAGCAATTCCTTTAATTCTTCTTCCCATCAAAAATTCTTGTGTCTCTTCATTTGATTTTTCAGGTATTGAAGCATTCCATTCTTCAATTGTTGTTACCTTACCAGAGTCATATAACTTCCATGCTGTTTCAAGTCCTGAACTACATGCTCCTGCATTTGGATGGCATAAGACTGTTATATTACCAATATCTTTTTGTTCATCACAAACTTCTTCCAATGTTTTTTCATAGTTTATAATATTGCCTGAGCCTATAACATTAACATCAGTATAACCATTTCCATGCCTTGTTCTTACTTCCTGAGTATGTAATAAAATAATATGTGGTAGTCCCTGTGTTTTTTCTTTTTTTGCAATAGCAACCCATCCTTGATCTAAGTGAGGGTCTATTTCAAATTTTCTTTCCAGTTCAGGAAGTTCTGCCATATAATCCTTAAATCTATTATCTGTGCCACTTGTTGGTGTGTGGCAGGAAGATAAAGCATAAATTCCTATGTCTTTTTCAAAAGCACTTTCAACTATTGTTCTCAAATTAGGAATTGGAAAGAATATTCTATAAAAAGATTCATGTATTGCTTTTGAATGCCCAGGACTATAAAAATGTGGATGTGCATGTAGTGTTGCCTTTATTTTTTCCATAAAAAAAGAGAAGGCGTTTTATTTATAAAGTTTTGTATAGATAGATTTAAATATCTTTAATTTTTGATAAAAACATGAATAAAATTTGGAGTTATCCCCACATCTTGTAAGGATTTTTCTAGTTTTAACTTTAATTTTCAAAACCCTCAAAGAATTTTTATACTATGTTTATCTAATCTAAATTATGGCGGTTGTAGTTTAACGGTAGAACGTACGGTTGTGGTCCGTAAAACGAGAGTTCGACTCTCTCCTTCCGCTTTGCTTAAGACACCTACGGTTTCTTCAAGCATCAACTTCCCTTTATTAGATAAAAACAATTTTGAGGCTAAAGGCACATTAAGTGCTGATTTAGTTCATTGTTCCTAATTTTAGTTTTATTTTAACACTGTATGAAAGGAGGTTTTCTTAGGAATGAAGAGTACTTTTGTTGGATTTAGGGATGGAAAAAGCATATATGAAGTTATAATAGAAAGCCCATATGAAATGACTCCACTTCCTGAATGTTATGATTGTCCTTATAGAATTTCAAGTCTTCAAAATGAAAGGTGGCTTAGGGTGACAAGATATGTTCAACCTGTAACTAACATTAAATCTTGTCAAAAAGATTATTGCATTATAGAAAGACATGGAAGGGATAATAAGTAAGATTATTAAATCTAAATTTATTAAGAATAACATAAAATGAATATTATATTAAAAAAATCAAGTAAATCTGAACTAAAAAGTATTTCTAAGATTTATATGAATGAATTTTCCAAGCCACCTTATAATGAAAAATGGACATATAATAAGGCTTATGAGAGAATAAACTTTTATTTTAAATATTATGATTTGTATAGTATTTTTTTAGATGGGAGATTAGTTGGATTTGCATCTGTTAATTCTAAATTTATGTGTCCTGGTGAAGTTGCTTATGGCGAAGAAGTGGCAATTGTCTCAGAATTTCAAGGAAAAGGAATAGGAAAAAATATAATGGAACAGATATTTGAAATTTATAAAAAGAAAGGCTTTAAGAGATTCTTATGCTTAGTAAATAAGAAGGGAAACTCAATTAAAATGTTTAAAAAATTAAATGTAAATGCCAGCAAATCAGACATTTTACTGGAGAAAAAACTAAGATGAAAGAAATTGTAAAAGGATTTAGAGATATAGAAGGAGAAGAAGCTGAGAAAAGACTTGAAATTCAGAAGATTCTTATTTCAGAATTTAAGAAGTATGGATTTGAGTATATTGAAACACCTATAATTGAGTATGAAGAATTTGTTAAATCAGGTAATGAAAATGATGAAGCTGTCAGCGATATTTTTAAATTAAAAGACAGGGGTGAAAGAAAATTGGCCTTAAGATATGAATTTACTTTTCAATTAAAAAGAATAGCTCAGGGTAAAAAACTGCCTTATAAGAGATTTCAAATAGGGCCAGTTTTCAGGGATGAGCCTATTTCTGAAACAAGATTCAGGCAGTTTACTCAGTGTGATATTGATATTATTGGTTCTAGCTTAAAAGATGAAGCTGAAATACTAGCTCTTACAAATAGTATTCTTAAAAAGTTAGGAGTAAAATTCAGCATTTGTTTTAATAACCGTAAACTTTTGAATGAAATAATTGATTCTTTAAATATCTCTAGCAATAATCGTGATCAGGTCATAAGAGAGATTGATAAATTAGACAAACTTCCTGAAAGTGAAATAAAAAATAATTTAAAAAAATATAAAGCAGAGAAATTAATTTCAATACTGAAGAATAAAAAAGATTATTTTAAGAGGTTTTCTTTTTATAAGGAGATTGAAGAATTAGAAAAATACTGCAAGTTGTATGGAATTAAAATTGAATTTTCTCCATTTCTGGCCAGGGGTTTAAGCTATTATAATGGAAGTATTTTTGAAATTAAGTCAGACATAAAAGAAACTATCTGTGCTGGTGGAAGTTATTCAGTCAATGGTGTGCAATCAACCGGCATTTCATTTGGTTTAGACAGACTTGCACTTGTAAGCAAATTGAATCCTGAAAACAAAAAATTATTGATTATTTCTTTAGATCAGGATAAGGAAGCAATTAAACTTGCTGAAAAACTAAGAAAGGAAGATATTAACTGCATTATTTTATATGGAAAACCAAGCAAGGCTTTGGATTATGCTAATTCCAAGGATATTAATTATGTTGTTTTTGTTGGAGAAAAAGAGATTAAAAGTAAAAAATTTAAATTGAAAGATATGAAAACTGGAAAAGAGATTAACTTGGGTGAGAAGGATTTGGTTAAGAGGTTAGTTTAATTATATCTCCTCTTCACTTTCCTGTTTTATTTCATCAAAATTTTCCTCTGTTTCTTCAAACTCTTCCAGACTTTCTTCAAATTGACTTTCTAATTTATTTGTTATAATGTCATCTTTTTGCATGAATTGCTCTCCTGATTTGTGTATCCATATTTCCTCCAGATGTTTTTCCTGCTGAAGCCAGAGCTTGTTGTGATTATCCAAGTGCAATAGTGGTATGAAATTCTGTATTTTTTCCTCTTTTTTTGGACCGGAAAACTCACTGAATGCGATTTTATCCTGTTTTTGAAATATTTGTGCAACCCTTTCTTTTATATTTTTTATCCTATCTGCCAGACTTATAGATTGTTTTGGCATGAAAAGAACAGTTCTTTCGTAAGTTTCTTTCTCAATGTCTTTTTTGAATATTCTTCTGTTTTCTGTTTTCACAGCTTTATCCAATGCAGATATTAACTCCTGAATGCTTATTTTTTTGAATCTTGGCAACGGAGTTTTTGGAATCAGTTTTGGTATTTCATCTTCTTCATATTCGTCAAAATTAAGAATCTGCTGCTCTTCTTTTACTTTTTTTCCAAAAAGTATGTCATCCAAACTTTTAATATAATAATTCATTAGAAGTTCTGATTTAATTCTTAGCATTAAAGAAGCTACCAAGAGTACTTTGCTGCTCAGGGAAAAGTTAGCTTCTTCCAATTCACTTATACGTTCAAGGTATCTTTGAGATAACATTGCTAAATCTATATCCCAGGGATCTAACTGTTCTGTGTTTATTAGGTCATAGATTATCTCCTGCCATGACATTTTATCGCTGAACACAAAGGAGTGAAATTGTTCCTGACCTATTTTATCTCTTTTTTGAGCATTTTTATCTATTTGATCCATTGTTTGCTTAATTTAATAAACTTTATAAATAATGGCTATTTAGTTGAGTTACTCCTATAGAAGGAAAGAAGGTAGTCATTTTAGAAGAGTAACAAAATAGAAAGATTTAAATAGTATAAGTTCATTGGATTATTATCACCTCTTTTTCCCCTTTAGAGGCGATTCAACACTCTATTTGATCGTTGGATTTCCTCTATTGGGGTTTGATATTAACATAAGTTAAAATAACTCAAAAGAGTTTAGCAGATTACCCCATTATTTATTTAGATTTTGGGCCTGCTTTTATAATTATTTATTTTTAGAAACAAATTCAGTATAATGACATTTTCCGCAATATTGCCTATTGCTTGAATTCATTAAAAATACTCCCAGGCCACATCTTGGGCAGCTAGGAGCTCTTTTTATTTTATCCCCTTCAATTGTGTATTTTGAATATTTTTTACTAGTAGGTTTATTTCTATGAGGCTTTTTGCCTTTCTTTTCAATTTTTTTCTTTTTTGCCACTTTATTCTACAGCCTCTTCTTGTTTTAATTCTTCTTTCTTAGTATTTTCCTGCGCCTTCTTTTTTTCTTCTTCAGCCTTTTTACTTTCTTCTCTTATTTTCTTCTTCTCTTTCCTTGTTATAGTTTCATACTTTTCCTTGCTTTGAGTGTCATTGTATATTTTGGCATGTATTGTGAATTCTTTTTTTCCAAATTTTCCACTTATTTTTTCAATTATTATATTTTCTCCAGAAGACTTGAAATTTTTAGCAATTTCTTCAGTAATTTCTATTTTTGAAGGAGTTTTCTCTTTTGTTAAAGAAATTACAACTTCCTTTCTGTGAAGTAATTTATTATCAAATTCATTTATTAGATTCATTTTTGTTTTTGCATATATTCTGCTCTTTCTTTTAATTTAAGATTTTTTGCAAATTCTGATTTTTCTGGATCAAAAATTATAACTCTACCTCTAAGATTATCTAAATGGATTTTTTTTAATTCTTCCTTCTTTCCTTTTTTTTCTTTATTTGCTTCTTCCATTTTAAATACTTCCTTCTCTTGCATTGCTTTCAAATTGAGTTAGCGTATAGTTTAGTGATTGATACTCTTCTCTTTTTCTAGGATCATCTTTTCTATATCTAGTATCTCCAAAATTTAATAAATTTGTATCACTATCAGTTTCATTTTTTGATAATATGTATCCTGTTTTTAATATACTTCCATCTTCACACCTTCTTAATGTAGTTATTACAGGTGGTTCTGACTCTACAATCCATTCAACTTCAGAAATTCTAGTCCCAACATCTAATGAATTAATTACTTCCATTTTTATTTTTTCTTCCCACCTTTCTTTTTTTCTTCACTTTTTTCACTTAATTTTACTGCTTTTTTAGCTTTTTGCTTTTCTTCCTGAATCCATTCAATTTTTCCAAGTCCTGGCTGCCTCATTGTAAGCCCTATTTTTGGCTCACCAAGCTTATAGCTTACTGCTACAACTCTTGCCACACAAGCGTCTCCCTTTTTAAGTGATTTTTTATTATTTTTTCCTATTAGTGTGTTGGTTTTTGAAAAGCTTACATAGTCATCCATTGTCTGGCTGATATGAATCATTCCCTGCATAACTCCAAGATCCATAAATGCCCCAAAGTTAGTTATTTCTTTTATAGTTCCATAAACTAATTCCTGCATTTCAGGTTTCCAGACAACAAGTTTGAAATTTGATTTATAATAAGCAGCTCCATCTCCTGGAATTATTATCCCCTCTTCTATTTTGTCTACTTCAGCAACAGCTATTACTTTGCCCAATTCTTTATCAAAGTGGTCTGTATAACTTTCCTTTAACTGCTGTTCTACAGCTTTCCTTGTAGGAAGCCCAAAAAGTTTTGGTTCTACTCTGATGAAATCTTCAACTTCTATTAAATAGAACATTTTATCGTAAATATAAATGGTAAAAATAGGTTTATAAACGTTACTTTGGGTTAGTTTATACAATCTCAATCTTCTTTTTTGATTTTATTCTTAGAAACTGGACATTAAATCCTCCTTTTTTTATTCTTTCTTTTAACTCCTTGTCCATTGTTCCTAGTACTGATTTATATGTTTTAGAAAGATATTCTAATATTCCTTTGTCCACATTACTTGTTTTTAAATCAGGGGAAAAATATTTGCTTTTTTCCAGCATTTTTAAAGATATTTCAATAGCTTGTTTATCTTTTACCTTTCCTTTTTTCTCAAGCAACTTCTTCAGTTCTGATGCAACCTGTTTTGGAATAGTTATTTTATCCCCCGGGAATAAATCTTCTAACTGCGAAATTAAATCTATTTTATTTTTTGCACAGGTTATTATGAAATTTGTATCTATTAAAATTTCCATTGTTTATAATATTAAGGAATGTTTAAATAATCTTTCTTACTGAAAATAATATGATAGAGAGGCTGCATATTTTAGAACTTTTAAAGCAGGCAAAAAAATCTGCTTTAAATTATGATGTTCTTAGTCTAAAAAATCTGAGTGATCAGACAGTTCATAGTGTTTCTGTTTACCAGGATGAAGATAATATGCTTGCAGCAATTGTTATTTACGCTTTGGCCAAACTTATTGAAAGAAAAGAAAAATATTCAAGTGATGATTTTGACAAATATCTTAAAAGTTTTTTACACACTTTAGATGACTTAATTGTTTGTGTCAATAAAGATGCCTGTGATGAGTTCAGAGAGCATATTAGCTCAATGTTTAAAGAATCCAAAAGCCTTCCTAAAGAGTTTAAAGAAGATGTCCAGTTTATTTTCAGAAAAGCAAGGGTGAATAAAGCATCTAAAGTTTATGAGCATGGGATATCAATGGAAAAAACTGCAAAACTTCTAGGAATTTCTCAGTGGGAACTTGCAGAGTATGTCGGGCCTATGGGTGCTTCTGAATATCCGCAAGCTCAGACTTTAGATATTAAAAAGAGAGTTAAAAAAGCAATGGAGTTTTTTGAATGATAATAAGGAAAGCTAGGAAATCTGATTTGAAAGAAATACTTAGTTTATTTAATAATTCAAAAGAGTTAGCAGGGGATAAAAATGATTCTTATGAAACTTATACAATTAAACAATATATTCATGGTCCTGTTTTTAAAACATTTGTAGCAGAAGTTAATGGTGAAATTGTTGGAGTTATTTCAATTGAATTATGGAAAAAAGCAAAATATAGCTATCTTGATAATATTGTTGTTGCTAAAAAGTTTAGAGGGCAAAAGATTGGATATTTATTAATGTGTTATGCAGAAAAGTTTATTAAAAAACAAGGAAGTAAATATTTTTTCTATTACACTGAAGAAGGAAATAAGGCAATGCAAAAAATGTCTGATAAATTAAATTATAAAAAAGGAAAAAAGTTTATCTTTTACTCAAAGTATATAAAATGAAAGTTGTAATTTTTGATTCAGGGGCATTGATAACTCTATCTATGAATTCATTGCTTGATATGCTTGTTGATTTAAGGAAAGTTTTCAAAGGGAAGTTTGTTATTACTAAGGAAGTTGAGGAGGAAATTGTTAAAAAGCCTTTGACAATTAAGAAATACAAGTTAGGAGCTATAAGGCTTAGAAAACTGATAAATGATAAGATACTTGAATTTCCTGAGTCTCTTGGAGTTGACAGCAGTGAAATAAGAAAGATTTCTTATGATATTATAAAACAGACGAATTCTATTTATTTTTCAAAAAATTATCCTGTGCATATTATTGATACGGGGGAGGCAAGCGCACTGGCTTTAAGTAAAATACTCCGCGCCAAGAAAATAGATAATGTAATTGCAATGGATGAGAGAACAACCAGAATTTTGTGCGAAAAGCCGGAAAATCTCAGAGAAATTTTAGAAAATAAACTGCATACAAGAATTGAAGAAAAAGGCCAGATAGATAAGGATCTGCAAAATACTTTTTTTATACGCTCCACAGAATTAGTTTATATTGCTTTTAAAAAGGGTTTAATAGAAGACCAAAGCAAAGATATGCTGGATGCTTTGTTATACAGCACCAAGTTTAAGGGAGCAAGTATTTCTGGTTCAGAAATTAGAGAAATGGAAAGACTTAACTTATAATTTTTTTGGTATTGTCCCCTCTTCTTTTCCTGCCCAGCATGATCGTATTAAAGTATATTGATTCAGTTTTTCTAATCCATTTAATACCTCATAACTTGCAGATAATATAACTTCTGCAGCTCTTCTTCCTCTATTTTGGATATTCGGTATTCTATCTGCAGTGTTTTCCAGTGTGCCTATATACACTAAAGCACCTGTTTTTCTTTCTCTTGCATATAAGTGATATTTTTTATTACCTCCACCATATTCATACAGTAATTCTAAGGCACCTGTTTCATTTTTTTCTAAATCTGATATATTTATGGGCTCTCTTTGAGATTTCATGGGAAAATACTTATCAAAATTGATTTAAAAACCTTATCCTAGATACTCTTATAAACCTTTGATTTTTATCTTAAGAAAGGGTGCATAGTTTAATGGTAAAATAGACGGCTCCAGACCGTCAGCTGGGGGTTCGATTCCTCCTGTGCCCATTTTTAACTCATTCAAATGGACTGTCATGTGAAGCCATCTTATGGGCTTTTTTGTAAACGTCATATACATTAAAGCATAATTCATCAGCAGATTTAGCTGCCAGTTTTCTTATTTCTCCTTCAACGTAATTGTCCTTTTTTATGTCTTTGATATCTTTAATTTCTTTTTTATCCTTTTTATCTGATCTTTTAGGCCATAATCCTGAGAAAAGAGCCTTGAAAGGATTTATGTCTTCTTTTTCCCTTCTTTTTTCTTTTTCTTCCTCTTCCTTTCCTCCTTCAAGAAAGTGATCAATGTCTTTTTTTATTTCATCCAAACTTTCTGTTGTTGATCCTTCAATTAGTTTCATAGCATCTTCAATATCAGAATCTTTCATCTCTTTTTGAAATAATTCAATTTCCTGGTTATTTAAGGCATATCCTTTGAACTCTACTGTTGCTCTTCCACCAAATAAATAACTTTGACCTGCTTTTTGAGGAATGCCTCTGAAATGAAATTTAATAATAACACATGAGAAATACCCTCTTTTTGGCTTTTTTGTTCCTTGAGGAAGTTTTCTTTCAAGTATAGCATCTTCAATATTAATTTCATTTTTTCCAATCAAAGCTAATTCAAGGACTATTGTATTGAATGCAGTTACTAATTCAGGATCCATTGTTTTTTCCTTCATTTCCAGCTCTGTTGCAGCTTTTAAATAAGGTTTTACCCATCTCGTGTACAGTTGTAATGTGTTTACCTGGCTTTTCAAGTAATTTTTTTCTATATTAAATCTCTTTGTCAATTCTGATTCACTTGAAGTTGTCCATTGGTAAAATTCAGCCAATCTAGGCTTTAGTATTCTTTTTACCCTGTCATTTAAATCCATTTTTTCCACTTCTTCTGGAGAACTTGCTGCAAGGAAAGCATCTCTAAGTGTTACAAAGTTAAGATTTCCTGCAGTCATCTGATGAATACTTCCAACCCCCCTCTTTATATCAACATTATCAAGCCATATTTGCTTTAATGCAAGCATTGCACCTTCTTTTTTAACTCTATCTTTTGATTTTACGTCTTCATAGTGTTTAAGCCTTATTTCAAAATCTTTTAAATCATAGATTAAATTAACCATTGATTTTGTCACCTGATTTACAGCTCCAAGTGTTTTCATTACATTGTCCTGCATTATGGTTTTTCTCTGACCCATTTCTGTAAAATGTGCACTTCCAGGTGATGAAGAAAAATTATCAACTAGTTTTTCTGTTTTTCCTCCGAATAAGTTGTTCATAAAATTAAGTATCCAGAAGTAAATTGGCTCTAGTGTTGAAGAAGAAGAGTCATAGACTAATTGATGGGATCTTGCAGGCTCTTTGCCCATTTTCTCTAAAACTTCAAATGCATCTGCCAAATTATTTTTCACCTTTTTATTATATTGGGAAAGAATTATTTAAACCTTATTAATGCCTTAATTTTTTGTGAATTAAATAGTTAATTTTATAATTATATTTAGTCTTAATATATCATGAAGATAAAAGTTCCTTTTTATAAATCAAAGAAAGATACAGATTGTGGGCTTCTTGCCCTTAAAATGGCTTTGGCTTATTTAGGGGAAAAATACATATGCCAAAAGATAGCAAAGGAGATAAGGCAACTCGACACTGGTTTAGTTTGGTCTGTGGGTGTTGCACGAGCATCAAAAATGTTAGGTTTTCCAACTAAATTTATCTCGACAACTAATTTTAGCCATGAAGAAAGTGATATTGATTATTATAAAAAGTATTCAGATGACCGAGGAAAGATTATTCTCAAAGAACTTTTTGAAGAAATTAAAAAAATAGGTGTTGAAGTACAAGAAAGAGATATGCCTATAGATGAGTTGCTAAGTTATGTTTCAGAAAACTCAATCCCTATTGTTTTAGTAAATTGGTATGTAATTTCAGGAAAGGAGGGATTTAGTGGACATTTTCTTCCTATTTCAGGATATGATGAAGAAAATATTTATGTTCATAATCCCGGATTAGCTAGTGCTATGCCTTATTTACCAATAAAAAGAAATGTTTTTCTTAAAGCATGGGAGTCAAAAGGGACTGATAAAGATACAATTATAATTTATAGAAAAATTTTAGATAGTTTAGTTTAATTTTTATTATCACGTTTAGTATCAATAAATTTAAAAAAACCCTACACCTGTGTTATATATGGGTTTTTTAGGTTTTGGAAAAAAGAGAACAATTGACTTTACAAGTTCTGATACTCCTCCAAAAATTGCAAAAAAAGAGTATTCTATGACTGGAGATTTTGTAGATTTGAGATCTGGAGAAAAAAAATCTGATTATCCCAAACAAACTTCCAGCTCTTCAAAAAGCCCATTTGATTTTTTGGCTGTGGGTTCTTCTCAAAGCACAAGCACCAACCCCATAGCAGAGGTTTCAGAAATTTCTGAATTAAAAATAAAATTAAGAAACATGACTACAAGAGTAGAGGACCAATCCAATGAAATATACAAATTAATGCAGAGAATTGAGTTAATGGAAAGAAAATTGGAAAGATTTGGTGGAAGAAGCTAAATATTTATTAATACATCTGATAAATTATTTTATGGAAACTTTGGAGTTTTTGAAATGGTTTTCTGGCAGGAGTTTTTCTTATCTTACTTTGAGTGCAGGTTTTGCTGATGAACATATGAGGAACGTAATTGATAATGAAATGATTATGCAACTTGAATATACAAAAAGGTTTCATAATTTTGATCTTACAGTTAATATTTTAAGCGGGGATTATGATCCAAAGCTTGTTAGTTTTATGAAAAGCCTGGATGCAGATGACATGGAAAGAATGAGAACAGATTTTAAACCAGGTCATTATTCTTCTTTTCCCTTGTATACATGTTGTTCTTTAAAACTTAATAAAGAATTTAGAAGAGTTCATGATCAAATAAGCTCTTTTGTTTACGGATCTTAATTTTTTAATTTTATTATAAAATATTATAATAAAGCTTTTATACTGGTCGATTTATCTTTAGCTTGAATTAAAAAGAGGACATTTTTATTATGGCTAAAAAAAGAAAATTTATTGTGGTAACCGGAGGAGTTTTATCCGGTTTAGGAAAAGGTCTTTTTGTCAGTTCTTTGGGAAAGTTGCTCCAGTCTCGTGGCTATAAAGTGATTCCTTTGAAAGTTGACCCCTATGTGAATATTGATGCCGGTACAATGAATCCTATTGAGCATGGAGAGGTTTTTGTCTTAGATGATGGCTCTGAAGTTGATATGGATCTAGGAACTTATGAACGGTTTTTAGACATAAACTTGGACAGCAATTCTAATATTACTACAGGAAAGATATACAAAAAAGTAATTGAAAAAGAGAGAAGAGGTGATTATCTTGGGAAAACAGTGCAGCTAATACCTTATGTCACTGGAGAATTGAAAAATGATTATAAAATTCTTTATGACAATTCTAAAACAGATATTGTCCTTATCGAGATTGGAGGAACTATTGGAGATATTGAAAATCAGATTTTCCTGGAATCAGTTAGAGAACTTTCTTTAGAGGAAGATGTTATGTTTATTCATTCTACTTTAGTTCCGGTTATGAGTGTTGTCGGGGAGCAAAAGACAAAGCCAACTCAACAAAGTGTTCGTATGCTAAGGGAAATCGGGATAGTTCCGAATATGATATTTTGCAGGTCAGAGAAATCTTTAGATGAAAGCACAAAAAAGAAAATATCTATTTTTTGCAATGTTTCGGAAGAAAGAGTGATATCTGGCCCTGACTTGAAAAATATATATGAAATTCCTCTTGTGCTTGATGAACAGTGTGTGGCAGAGAAAGTTCTTTCATTTCTTCACCTTGAGCCGAGAAAAAAAGATTTGGATAAATGGAAAGAGTTTGTTAAAAATTTAAATAATAATTCTAAACCAATTAATATTGCTATTATAGGAAAATATACTGGTTTAAAAGATTCTTATGCATCAATTATTGAGTCCTTAAATCATGCTGCCGGAAATCTTAACACTAAAGTGAATGTTAAGTTTGTTGAAGCTACTGATATAGAAGAGAACAAAATAAGCACTGAAGAATCTTTGAAAGGCATTGATGGGATTTTGATCCCTGGGGGGTTTGGAAAAAGAGGTATTGAAGGAAAGATTAGCTGCATTAGATATGCCAGAGAAAAGAATATACCTTTTTTAGGTCTTTGTCTGGGTTTTCAGTGTGCAGTAATTGAGTTTTCCAGAAGTGTTGCAGGATTGAAAAATGCAAATTCAACTGAGTTTATTGCAGAGACTGAAGATCCTGTAATAGATATTATGCAGGCACAAAAAAATATTAATGAAAAAGGCGGAACTATGAGGCTCGGGAAATATGAAGCTGTTCTTGAAGAAAATTCTATTGTCAGTAGTTTGTATAAAGGCAATACTGCGTTTGAAAGACATAGGCACAGGTATGAGGTTAATCCTAGTTATATAGAAATTCTTGAAAGTAAGGGATTGGTTTTTTCCGGCAAATCAAAGGATGGAAAATTAATGGAATTTTTGGAGTTGCCAAACAATCGTTTTTTTGTTGCCACTCAATCACATCCGGAATTTAAATCCAGGCCCTTAAATCCATCACCTTTGTTCTTTGGATTTGTTAATTCTTGTTCAGAAATAAGAAATTAAAAATAAAAATAAAAATTAATTTTTTCTATTATTTTTTAACTGCGTAGTAAATTAAGTAAAGACCTGCAAGTCCTACTATTACATAGACAGCTCTTTCCAGCCAGCTAATGGAACCAAGTATGAGGTTAACTACATTAAAGTTGACAGCTCCTACTAGTCCCCAGTTGACAGCTCCTATTATTACTAAAACAATAGCAACCCAGTCCAACCAGTTTTTCATGTTCTCTCCTCCTTTCAACCTCTTTTTAATTATTATAAACAAGAAATCAGTGCTTATAAATATTAGCTTTTAATTGAGGATTAATAGGTACCTTTATTAATATTATTTCATTTTATTTAAAATGACAAAAAAAGAAAAGAATTTTATAAGTGAAATTTACGCATACTCTTTAGAAAATGCTATGGAACATGGAAAAACTATGCCTAATGTTATACTTCCTAAGCTTTTCCAGCATGGACTTAAGAAAGAATCTATAAAAAATATTATGCCGGGAATAAATAAAATAATTGATGAAGTTAATTCTATGTCTGATAATGACAAAATCAAACTTTTTGACCATTATAAAAAATATCTGCCTGAAAAGGTTATAATAGAGAAAGGTTTAAAAGAACTTCCAAAAATCAAAAAAAATCAAAAATTGGTTTTTAGAATCGCTCCTTTTCCTTCTGGTCCATTGCACATAGGAAATGCGAAGACCTTTTTATTAAATGCTTTATATGCTGAAAAATACAAGGGGAAAATACTTTTAGTTATTGATGATACTATTGGAAGTGATGAAAAAGCTCTTATCCTTGACGCATATACCTTGATTCCAGAAGCTTTTGATTATCTTAGGGTTAAATATAAAAAACCAATTATATATAAGTCAGACAGGCTTAATATCTACTATAGATATGCAGAAACCCTTATTAGAAAGAATAAGGCTTATGTTTGTTCCTGTTCACAGGATTCTTTAAGAGAAAATCGGGCAAAGAAAATAGCATGTGCATGCAGACTGTTAAAAAGTAAAGATAATTTAGCAAGGTGGAAAAATATGTTTGATCCTGATGTTAAACCCGGGAGTTATGTTCTCCGTATAAAAACAGATATGAATCATCCGAATCCTGCTTTTAGAGACAGAGTTTTATTTAGAATAAGTGAAAGAGAGCATCCAAGGGTTGGAAAAAAGTATAGAGTATGGCCTTTACTTGAATTTTCATGGGCTGTTGATGATCATTTACTTGGTGTAACTCATGCTATTCGTGGAAAAGAACTTATGATTGAAGGTGAAATGCAGAACTATATATGGGATATATTTAAGTGGAAGAAAACTAATTTTATTTATACGGGATTAGTAAAATTAGAAGGAATTTCCGGCAAGCTAAGCAAGAGTAAGTCTCAGAAAGAGGTTCTTAGAGGAGAGTATTCTGGGTGGGACGATCCAAGAACATGGAGTGTCCAGTCATTACAAAAGAGGGGAATTTTAGCTGAGAGCTTAAGGGAATTTGTAGAAAATATTGGTTTAAATCAGAAAGATGTTGTTGTTCCTATCGACGATCTTTATGCGATTAATAGGAGAAAGCTGGACAAAGAGGCAGATAGATATTCTTTTGTTGAAAATCCGGTTAAACTATCAATTAAAAATTCTTTGAGTACACCGGAAATTAAAGTTAAGTTTCATCCTGAAAAATCAAAGATGAAAACAATTAAACTTGGAAAAGATATTTTTATTTCAAGCAAGGATTTCAACGATTTTAAAGGAAAAGAAATAAGATTAATGCATTTGTCTAATGTAAAATTGGATGAAGAATCAAAATTTACTTCTAATGAAAATGATCCTAAGCTAAAAAAAGTTAATTGGGTCAGTCAGGGCGTGAAGACTAAAATAATGATGCCGAGTGGAAAATGGGCAAGTGGTTTATCTGAGAAAAATATTGAAAGGCTGAAAAAAAATGATGTAATTCAATTTGAAAGATTTGGGTTTTGCAAATATCAGGGTAAAGATAAGTTTAGCGGAGATCATGAGTTTTGGTATACTCATGACTAAATTAAAAATAAAAAGATTTATAAATGGTGGAAATTTAATTATATTATGGTGATGAATAAAAGAGGAGTATCAGGTATTATCAGTGTTGTTCTACTTATATTATTAGTTTTAGCAGCTATTGGAATATTGTGGTATGCAATCAGTGGATTTTTAAATGAAGGAACCCAAGGTATTGAAGGAAGTGCAGATTGTTTGACAAATACTTTTACAATAGAAAATTTGGCTGTTTCTGGTGTTACTGATGTTGATATAACTGTTAAGAAAACTGCTGGAGATTCTGTTCCTACAAGGCTGGACTTTATAGTTAAAGGTATTAAAGTTGCTCAAGGTAGTGTTTCTCCTACAGTATGGCCTGAAACAGGTGAGACAAGAGTATATACTCTTAGCGATGTAAATGCTGTTTCTGGAGATGAAGTTTCAGTTGCAGGTGTTTTTGGCACTAAAATATGCCCTACTGCAGATTCTGAACTTGTTCCTTGATTATGGAAAAAAAATATAAGTACACTAAAAAAGGATTTAGCAAGAAAGCAGTATCAGGAGTTATTACTACTGTTTTACTTATTTTAATTGTTTTAGCTTCAATAGGCATTGTATGGGCAGTTATTTCAAGTTTCTTAAAACAAGGGACTGAAGGTATTGAAGGAGCTGCAGATTGTTTTTCATTACAAATGAACATAGAGTCAGCTGTTAATGATAGTACTGCTGGTACAGGAGATAATATTAAGATAAGAGTTAAAAGATTGGCTGGCGAAGGAAACATGACCTCAATTAAATTTTTAATTGATGGTGCTGATACTTCATTTACTGGAATTATTCCAGATGTTGCCGAGACAAGGACTTTTTCAGCCAGGATTATAAATCCTGAACCTATTGGAAAAGATGTTGAAATTGCAGCAGTTATCGGAACCAGAACCTGCGGAATTTCTGATTCAGCTACAATAACTTCTGTGTGATTTCTCGTAGTTTTCAGGATTAGAATTTTATTCTTGATTTAATATAAATTCTTTTAAATTTGACTTTTTTATTTTACATATGGATAAAGAATTTTTTGAGATGCTGCACTCAAGAGTTGAAAGATACTTAGGCGAATTGAATCAATTCATATTAGATCCTAATTATTATTTGTCTGTAGGGGAGATATGTGATTTTGGAGGGAAAATTAATTTATTTAACTGGTCAAAAAGGTCAGAAGGAGGAATTGTTGAAATATTGCAGGGTGAAGGGCAGATTAGGAGTGTTTTTGGAATAGATGATTTGGTAATTGGAGATATTCATTATATAAGAAAAGAAATAAATGAAAAAGTAAATGGCTTTTCAAGAAAAGGATATATGGAATTGCTGAGCCTTTTTTTAAAAGGAGAATTTAAATTAATTGACGTTCAAGGAGCTCAAAAAATAAATGCTGGAAAAAGAGATTATACCTTTGTTAATGTAAGTATAAGAAAAAAGTGCCTGGTAAGTGATGGAAAAACTGAAGTTGTGTCACACAAATCAAAAGGAGATGTTTTGGTAATAAACTATAATAGCAGATTGGTAAAAGCTTTTAGAGAGAAGATTTTTAGCCTGGATATTTAATTAATAAGATTAAAGGTTTTTAATCATATAATATTTGCTTAAACTATAACCCAGCTTTTTGTAATACTCTCTAACACCTATTCCAGAGATTATGGCTATTTTTTTAATATTTTTGTTTTTCTTAGACTCTAACTTTACTAAATCTTCTGCCTTTTTCATTAGTTTTTTACCAAGACCTTTATGCTGTCCTAATTCAATGTTTTTTTCACCTATGTTTATTGACTGGCCATATACATGAAGTTCTCTTATTAATACAGCACTTTTTAGTTCTTCAATAGAAGAGCTTTCTAAAGAAGATTTTTCAGGGATTCTTAATCTCAGTAACCCAAATAGTACATTATCTTTATTTACAGCTTGTATAAAATACTCTTCTCCATTGCTTGATTTATATTTTGTTATCTTTATTTTAATATTCTGGTCTATATTTTTAGAATATTTACTTGCAAAACCAATTTCTCTGAATCTTATTTCTTTTATCTTTACCTTTTTTTCTCTTAGTATTTCATCAAGGTCTTTTCTTAATGATATTCTTGTTGTTCCTGCCACGATATGCTCTGGTGAAAACTGCCTCATAACACGCATTGTTCTGCAGTATTCTGGTATGACTTTAAACATTTTAATCAACAGATTTTGAGTTTGTTCTAGAGTATATGGTTTAAATCTTCCTTTAAGAAAATCTTTTTCCAAGCCAGTGTTTTTCATAACTTGGGTGGGGTAGATTTTTAATTGGTCTGGTTTAAATCTTTCATCCTTGAAAAGCAACTTAAATAATTCAAGATCTTTTTCTGGATTGCTTTTTGGAAGACCAGGCATTATATGGTAGCCTATTTTAAATCCTGCATTTTTTAATCTTTTTGTTGCATCAACTACATCCTGCACTGTATGGGCTCTGTTAATGTGTTTGTAAATTTCATCGTCTAAGATTTGAACTCCTATTTCCATTCTTGTGCATCCAAAATCTAAAGCTCTTTTAATATCCTCTTCTCTGGCAAAGTCAGGGCGGGTTTCAATACATAAAGCAACACATCTGTGTTTTGCTGTTTCATTTAGTTTTTTTGCCTTTTCTAAACTTGATGATTTTTTGCCGTTAAGAGCATCATATATTCCTTTTATGAATTCATACTGATAATCAATGGGATAGTCTAGAAAAGTTCCTCCTAAAATAATTATTTCAATTTTGTCTGTTGGATGATGCATAACTTCAAATGCCTTTAACCTGGATTCTATCTGGCCATAAGAATCATAATTATGTCTGCTTGCCCTTAGAACAGGTGGTGAAGCAGGAGTATATGATTGAGGAACATCAAATACAGGGCAGTATCGACATACTCCATGAGAGCAAGGCCTTGGAGCACACATTACAGCTACTGGAGTAACTCCTGCCAGTGTTTTAGTTGGCTTTCTTACTTCTTCCTGCAGTATTGGGGGTTTCATAATAAAATGACTGCTCAGAAGCTTTTAAAATGTTCTTGTTTCTATACTTTTTGAAATGAAAATAGAAATTGAATTTGTATATTTAGGATGTTATATTAATTTTTAAAGATTAATTTATTTTAATAAAACCCCTCAAAA
>Ga0208958_1001179_pt1 | contig 27335 bp, 25 predicted proteins | sample RifOxyB1_FD_184032 | JGI IMG/M metagenome (GOLD analysis project Ga0208958, IMG submission 184032) | Soil microbial communities from Rifle, Colorado - Rifle Oxygen_injection B1 (SPAdes) | ecosystem: Environmental > Terrestrial > Deep subsurface > Rock core/Sediment | place: Rifle, Colorado...
CTAGAGTCACGTCACCACGATGGACTGGAAATGGCGACGGGTGCGTGAGGGCGTGAAGCGGCTGGGACAGGACATCGACGATGTGAAGTTCCACACCTTGCGCCATACGACGATCACCGACATGCTCCGCAACAAGGAGTCGCTGACGCTGGTCAGCCGCTTCGCCGGGCATAGCAGCGTGAAGATCACCGCTGACCGCTACGGCCACATCATCGCCGATGACCTCAAGGGATTGGTGAAGGGTAAGCAAGAACGCGATGCCGCATAGTGCGTCAACGCAATACTGAGCAAAGTCACGGGTAATCGTGCCAGCTTGGCACGGTCTCCATGACCTAAAGCCCGGATTTGCTGGGTTGTGTGGCACCGTCTCCGCCACTTTCCTGAAATCTGAACAAAACCAACTGCTTGATGTGGTTGCGGGGCGGGTTGGGTGACGCTTGGGGCGCCATGGCCAGCCATGGTCATCGCTTGCGTGCCCTTGCGAATTTCCTCCTCGCGGAGCTGGAATCCGGACCTTGAGAGGACGGACGGAAGGAAACGAGCGAGATTCATGGAAGAGCAGATCATCGGGATTCAGCGGGAGAAGGAGGCGGGCGCCAAAGCGGGCGAGCTGGCGCGCAAGCACGGCGTTTCGGAGGGCGCGTCGGTGCTTCGAAACGAAGGCTCTCACAATTTTGTGGTAGCTCAACCGGGGAAATGACCACATCCTGCCCGCATGTATGTCCTGGCCCCAATCGTCATCGGCGTTGCCTTGACGGCATCGTTTCAGGAGAAGCCTGATCCGGGGCTCAACTCCGATGTCATTGCTCATCCTCAGTGGACGGTCCGCCCGACGCTGCGCTTCCCAACGATCGCGTCTGAGCAGGACGTGCAGGCTGGCGAGGTCGTCGTGAGATGCGAGATCGGCATAGGAGGTCATCCAGAACATTGCAAAGTGGTCTCGGAGACGCCGCCGGGCATGGGGTTCGGCAGCGCGGCCGTGGAAGGCATCCAAGGGGGCGTGCTCGCACCTGAATGGGTCAAGGACTGGCCCGCCGACCGCCCCTTCTTCGTCCCGGTCAGGTTCTTTCTCGCCGGCTAGCGCGGCAGCGGCGGCGGACGGTGCGGGCTGAACCTCTTAGTCCAGCAGCGAATGGTCTCCTGGGTGAGGTCGATCCTGCGCCGGGCGAGGCCGTCCTTTGCGTTGCGAAGCTCAGGCTGAAGCGGAAATAAAGCCGGGCCGCATGGCGGATCACCTCCGCCGGGAAGCGGTGGCGCTTGAACGACAGCGGCCTCATGAAATCGTCTCCGGTCAACCCTTTTGACCATTTTGAGTGGAGACAAGTTCGCGTTAGCCTGACCGCATCGCCATTTTCCTCTCACGCCCGTTTCGTTCTCTTTCCGCGCAGGAACAGCGCCGCCGTGGCGGCGGCGACGAAGATCATGCCGGCAATACTGGTGGCGTAGGCGGAGGTGATGAAGAAGGGGAGCCAAGGTAGGTCGACGGCGGCGAAGTTGCGCGCCAGCAGCAGGGCTACGCTGCCCATATAGCCTGAGGCGTCCGCCACATAGATCAGGAAGCCGGCGGTCGCCACCGTGCCCGTATAGGCGATCATCCGGTCGAACAGCATGGCGTTGAACGGGGTGTAGGCCAGATAGAGGCCGGCGCCGCTGGCGATCATCCAGGCGATGGGGGACAGGAGCTGCTGCTGGAAGGCCAGGGTGGACAGGCCCATGATCGCAAAGCCCGCCAGAATCACCCCGTGCATCAACAGCAGGGCCCGGCCGTTGTTCTTGACCAGAATCAGAAGGCCCATGGTCACCAGCGACAGGGCCGCCACCGGGCCTTCGCTGGCCGTGAACACCTCGGCCGCGTCGCCATAGCCCAGGGCGCGCCAGATCTCGGCGGCGAAATTGTCGCGAAGATCGCGGAAGGCGCTCAGCAGGACATAGGCGGCCACCAGCATCAGCAGGACCGGCCAGTGGGCGGCGAGGAAGGCGGCCCGTTCCTTGGCCATCATCGGCCGGCGGGCGACCCGCTCGGCCTCGTCGGCGGGGCTGGGCGGGGGCAGGGCGGCCAAGGCCAGGACCGAGACGGCCAGCAGGGGCATGAAGACAGCGCCGGTCGCGGCCGGCATCCAGAAGGGGCTGACGCCGCCGACGTCCATCAGGGTCTTGCCGATCGATTTCACCACGCCGGACGAGAGGATGAAGCTGGCGCAGAGGATGGCGCCCAGGACCTCGCTGGTGCGGCGGCCCTCCATGAAGCCGAACACCAGACCCCAGATCAGGCCCAGCGGCAGGCCGTTCAGGAACAGGGCGGCGACGTTCCAGGGGGCGGGAACAACGGCGAACAGCACCAGGGCCAGCCAGGACGCGCCGATCAGCAGGACGAGGGCGAGGGCGCGGCGTTCCGGCCGCATCTCGGCGATCACCTTGACCCCCGCCAGCTTGGACAGGGCGTAGCCCGCGACCTGAGCGATGACCAGGGCCACCTTGTAGTCGAGAGCGAAGTCCCAGCCGGGAACGAGGTCGAAGGTCGCCGCCGTAAAGGGCTTGCGGAAGGCGTACATGGAGAAATAGGCGCAGAAGCCCGCCAGACCCGCGAACAGGACGAAGGCGACGGGATGCGCCCGCCCCAGCCAGAGCCGTAGCCGATCCATCACTTGTCTTGCCCCTGTTGCATTCGCGTGGTCTAGACCAGACGTACGACGGCTGGATGACGGAGCGGCGGGCATGAAGGCGGGTTACGACGTCGCCGTGGTGGGGGCGGGGATCGTGGGCCTGGCCGCCGCCCTGGCCGCCGCGCGACGCGGGCTGTCGGTCGTGGTGATCGACCGCGACGCCCAGGCGAATGGCGCATCAATCCGCAATTTCGGTTTCGTCACCGTCACCGGACAGCCGCGCGGCGCGATCTGGAAACGGGCCGTGCGCAGTCGCGACGTCTGGGACGAGGTTGTGGGCGAGGCCGGGATCGCGGTGGTGCAGCGCGGGCTATGGATGTCGGTGCGCCGACCGGAATCCCTGGCTGTGCTGGAGGCTTTTCTCGAGACGGAAATGGGCGAGGGGTGTCGGCTGCTGACGCCGGAACAGGCGCGCGAGCGGGCGCTGGAGGTGGTCGGCGATCAGACCCTGGGCGTGCTGTGGAGCCCGCACGAGCGGCGGGTCGATTCTCGCACCGCCATTCCAAAGCTGGCCGGCTGGCTGGCCGCACGATACGGCGTGGTCTTCATGCGCCAGACGGCGGTCCATGCGGTCGAACCGCCGCGGATCGTCACCTCGCGCGGCGTGGTCGAGGCGGAGGCGGTGATCGTCTGTCCGGGCGACGATCTGGTCAGCCTGTATCCCGAACATCTGGCGGATACGGGGCTGGTACGGTGCAAGCTGCAGATGATGCGGCTGGCGCCGCCGGGGTTCGCCCTGCCGGCGCCGGTCATGTCGGACCTGGGGCTGGTGCGGTACGGCGGCTATGCCGATCTCCCGCGGGCTGCGGCCTTGCGTGCGCGGCTGGAGGCGGAGCAGGGCGAGGCCCTGGCGAACGGCGTCCATCTGATCGCGGTCCAGGACGCCGACGGCGCCCTGGTGGTCGGCGACAGCCACCATGACGCGGACACGCCCGACCCCTTCGCCAGCGAGGCGGTGGAGCGGCTGATCCTGGACGAATGGCGCGCCGCCACGGGCCGGGCGGCGCCGGCGGTGCTGGATCGCTGGATCGGCACCTATGCGCGGGGCGCGACCGGCAGCCTGATCGCCGCGCCCCATCCCCGCGTCCGTCTGGCGGTGGTCACCGCCGGCAACGGCGCCTCCACCGCCTTCGCCTTCGCCGAGGAGGCGGTGGCCGATCTGTTCGAGGAGACCTCCCCGTCATGACCCGTATTCGCGACTGTTTCGACATGGTGGTGTTCGACTGGGCCGGGACCATGGTCGATTTCGGCAGCCGGGCTCCGGTTCTGGCCTTGATGGAGGCCTTCGCCGCCCTGGGGGTGACGGTTTCGGAGGCGGAGGCGCGCAAGGACATGGGCCGGGCCAAGGCCGATCATGTCCGCGCCCTTTTCGCCCAGGTCGAGGTCGCGAAAGCCTGGCGCACGGCCCAAGGGGAGGCGCCGGACGCGGCGGCGGTGGACGTGGTCATGGCCGCCCTGGACGGGCCCATGGTCCGTATGGCTCAGGATACGGCGACCTTGATCCCCGGCGCGGCGGACACGGTCGCCTGGCTGCGCGAAGAAGGGCTGAAGATCGGTTCCTGCACCGGCTATACGCGGGCGATGATGCAGGCGGTTCTGGCCCGCGCGGCCCAGCAGGGCTATGCGCCCGACACCGTGATCTGCGCCCACGAGACGCCGCAGGGGCGGCCCTCGCCCCAGATGATCTACAAGGCCTGCCTGGATCTGGACGTCTGGCCCCTGTCGCGGGTGGTCAAGGTGGACGACGCCGAGGTGGGCATGGCCGAGGGCCGCAACGCCGGCTGTTTCACCGTGGGGGTCGCCGCCTCGGGCAATATGGTCGGGCTGAGCGAACAGGCCTTTGCGGCCCTGCCGTCAGGGGAACGCGCGGCGATGCTGGCGGCGGCGTCCGAGAGACTCTCCGCCGCCGGCGCCGATCTGGTGATCGAGACGGTCGCGGACCTGGTTCCGGCGCTGGAGGCGGAAGCCGCCCGGCGGGCGGCTTAGGCGGCGCGGGCGGCGAGGGCCGTCAGCATGTCCCTGTAGGCGGAGAGGGGGGCGATGACGGCCCCCTCGGTCTTGCCCATCTCGTCGTAGCGACGCAGGCGGACGGCCGTCTCGAAATGGGGATGGGCGCGGAAGGCCGCAGCCTCGTCCTCGCTCATCGGCCCGCCCTGCAGGCCCAGGCTCTGGAGGGAGGCGGGGCTGAGGGCGTCGGCATAACCGGGCTCGGCCGTCGCCAGATAGCGTTTGGCCTCGACGTGCAGCCGGACCGGTTCCGAAACCTCGGGCGCGAAGGCCTGGGCCAGCCAGGCGGCCCCGATCCGTTCGTGCAGGGCGTCGATGCCGCGATCCGCAGCGTCCTGCCCGTGCTTCTGCAGCAGATGACCGATGTCGTGCAGAAGGGCGGCGGCGACCAAGGCGTCAGGATCTCCGGCCGCGCGGGCGTGGTGCGCCGTCTGCAGGGCGTGATCCAGTTGGGTCACGGCCTCGCCATAGGTGTCGCCGCCGCTGCGTTCGAACAGGTCGAAGATGGCGGCGACGCAGGCTTCAGCAGTGGCAGGGCGGGGCATGGACAGCTCACTCGGTTTTCATTGGTCTATACCAGATTTTCGCCGAATAGCCTAGGGCGAGGATCAAGCGGCGGAGGACGCTCAATCCTTCTTGGGTCAGCGCGGCGTCAGCCGGTTCGGGTCGATGAACTGACGCGGTACGCCCGGCCCTTCGAAATAGGCACCCAGCCAGGCCCCGCCGCCGCCGTTGAACCATTCCACCCGAATGGCGTGTTTCCCGGGTTCGAGGCGGATGGTTCCAGCGGCCGTGAGCACGCCGTGGTCGCCGTCATTGTCCACGACCGTCTTGCCGTCGATATAGAGTTTGCTGCCGTCGTCGGAGGCGGTCGAGAAGCCGTATTCGCCGGCCGTGTCGATCTGGATGAAGCCTTCGAACACTACGGCGACGGCGTCCTCACGCGGAAGGGCGAGGCCATCCAGCGTGATCTCGTGCGCCTTGCCGGACGCGACCGGTGTCAGGCGCGAGAAGTCGGGCAGTCTCACCGGGCTCTCCGGAAGCAGATAGACGCTGTAGGTCACGCCGCGACTGGCAGCGACGCTGGGGTCCAGCACGCGGAAATAGCCGACCGACGGAATACTGGCCGGCTTGCCGTCGACGAAGACGGTGGCGCGGACGATGGTGTTTCGGGCGATCTCGACCGGCGCCGTGTAAAGCGGGGAGGCAGCGGTCGGGATGGTGTTGTCGAGGGTGTAGCGAACTTCGCCGACGGCATTCGGGTTTCGCACGCGCATTTGAGCCGCTCCGTCGATGAACAGGCCGCCGGGCGGGGTGTTACCGACGCCGGCCGGGAGGATGGACGGGGGCGCATAGAAGCTGCTGGTGCGATAGGCCTGGGCGGGCATGGCCTCACCCTGAAGGATCGGCCGGACGGGGCGGCCCAGCCAGGCGTAGGGGATGTCGGCGCCCAGCAGCCAGGCTACGGTGGCGCCGGTGTCGAAGGTATTGATCGGCAGGTCCAGCTCGACGCCCGGCTTCACCCCCTCGCCGTAGACGATCCAGGGAATTTCCAGCTCGGCCAGGCTTTCGCCGCCGTGGCCCTTGCCGACGCCGCCGTGATCGGAGGTGACGAGGATGACGGTGTCCTCGGCGATGCCGGCTTCGACCGTCGCCTGGCGGATACGACCGATCAGGGCGTCGGCCTTGGTCACCGCCTCATAATAATGCGGCGTTCCATGCCCGTCGGCGTGTCCTGCATGATCGACGTGGTCCAGGTGGACGAAGAGGAAGTCCGGACGCCGGGCCTTGATATAGTCCACGGCCAGGTCGGTGGTCCTGTCCTCGTCGGCGCCGTGCACGTCATAGTCGACGAAGCGGTGGTCGTAGAGGTTGCCGAAGCCGTCCCAGTTGTAGATCGAGCCGATCTCCAATTCGGGGTTCTGATCGGTCAGGACCTGGAAGATCGAGGGGAAGAAGCCGCCGGAGCCTGTGACGGAGGTCGGGAAGTTGAACTCGCCCACCTGCCAGTCGTTGCTGGTGACGCCATGCTGTTCAGGACCTGCGCCGGTGATGATCGAGGCCCAGTTCGCGCCGCTGGTGGTCGGCAGGACGCCTCGGGCGTGCAGGCTCCAGCTGCCCTTGGCCATCATGTCGTCGAGCACCGGCGTCTCGGCCTTGATGACACCGTCGGGGCTGAGGCCGTCGACGCCGATGACGATCACATGGCCGGCGCGGCGAGGCTCGGCGTTCGCGGGCGCCGAGACCGAGAGGGCGGCCGCCAGCAGAGACAGGCAGAAGAAGGGCGTACGCATGGGCGGGCTCCTGAAGACAGGGTGCAGGCGCGGACGGAGGTCGCGGCGATCAGCCCGGCGCTCCGACCGTCCGCACCGCATTTGCGATAAGGGCGTGACTGGTCCATACCAGATTGCCGGACGAGGTTTGGCGAAGCTTTCGTGAAAGCTGGCTTGAGGCGACGGTCGTGGCGTGACCGTCCTTATACGGATAAAGAAGCTGACCGAGCCGGAGGACGAATGACCAAGGGAGAGAACGACCAGAGGCTGGAAGGCCTTCATTATCTGGAAATGAGGGACCGTCTGGCGGCGCGCATCGCCTCGGGCGAGCTGAAGCCCGGCGATAAGCTGGCGTCCGAGCGCCGGCTGCAGGACGAGCTGGGGATTGCGCGGGGCACGATCCGCGAGGGCCTGTTCCAGTTGGAGGCCGAAGGTCTGATCTACCGCCGCGACCGCAGCGGCTGGTATGTATCGCCCCCGCCGGTGGTCTATGACCCGACGCGGTGGGAGGGTTTCATCTCCTATGTGGAGGCGCAGGGGCGCGTTCCGGCGACGGAGACCGTCTCGGCCGAGACCCTGGCGGCCGACCCCTTCCTGGCCGAGGTGTTCGGACGGCCCGTCGGGGCGCCTCTGCACCATATCCGGCGGCGACGGCATGTGGACGGCCGGGCCGTTCTGGTGGAGCAGATCGTGGTGGACGCCGCTCTCACGCCTGATCTGCTGCGCCACTCTTTCGACCAGTCGCTGACCGAGATCCTGAAGAACGGCTATGGTCTATCAGTGGCGCGCAATCTGGTCAGCATGCAGCCGTGCGCCCTGACGGGACGGGAGGCGGAGGCGCTGAGGGTCAAGTCCGGCCTGCCGGGGCTGGCGGTGCAGCGCACCAGCTATGACGCCCAGGGACGGGTGGTGGAGTTCGACCGCGAGCACTGGCGCCACGACGCCGTGCGGATCAGCGTGGACACGCGCGTGCGCTGAAGCCGTCAGGCCGGCAAGGCGACGTGCAGCCGGGTGTCCCATTGGGCTGCGACGCGGGCGAGCGTGCCGGACGGGGGGAGGTCGGTCACCAGATCCTGCACGTCGCGGAAAGACGCTACCTGGATGAAGCCGGACTTGGCGAATTTGGTGTGGTCGGCGAGGACGACGATGCGGCGCGCCTGTTCCAGTAGGCTCTGTTTGAAGGAGGCCTCGTCGGCGTCGAAGTCGAGGAAGCCTCGGTCCGCGTCCACGGCGCCCATCGACAGGACGGTCAGGTCGGGCGCGAAACGGCGGCAGAAGGACTTGGCCTCCGGCCCGAAAGCGGCGTTGTGGACCGGATTGACCTGTCCGCCTGCCAGCAGCAGCCGCTGACCGGGATTGCCCAGGACCTCATGGGCGATCTCGACGCTGTTGGTGACGATGGTGAGATTGCGGACCGGGGCCAGGGCGCGGGCCAGCCAGTGGCAGGTGGTGCCGGAGTCGAGCAGGAGGGTCATGCCCTCAGTCACCAGGCTGGCGGCCTTCTGAGCGATCTTCTGCTTGGCCTCGGCGTTCTCCCTCAGGCGGATGCGATAAGGCGCCTCGATCAGATTATTGGTCGAGGACAGGCCGCCGTGCACCTTCTGCACGACGCCGCTGCGCTCCAGCTGGCGGGCGTCGCGACGGATGGTCTCTTCCGACACCTCGAAGCGGGCCGCCAGTTCGGCCACCGTCCAAAAAGCCTTCTCCTCCATCAGCTGCAGGATCTCAGCCAGGCGGGCGCCTTGGGTCAGGTGTTTGGAGTCTCTGAGAGCCGCGACGGTCATGATGGTCGTCTTATCAAGGCCAAATCCCACACACAACCACATGAGACGGCTTAAGCCTCTCATATGAATAGAGTTCCGATAGGCTGATCGTTTCACTCCGTACGCGGCCCAAATCAGGTCGTCGCTGCTTGTAGGCCTCTTAGTGACTGATTTGCATGGTGATCGCCTGCAAAATCTACGTAGCGCGGGCAGCGGGTCGATTCCCACACGAGGCCACATAATTCAACATAAATCCCTCAAACCGTCACATGACTGAAACGCCCCAGACCTAATGAGGCCTGACTTGGCGGCGGCGGCCAGACGGCTGTGCGTCGGACCGAGCGGCTTGGTTCACACCAGATTGTCGGGGGACACCTAGATATGTCGAAGCAATATTCCGTTCGGGGCATGGGCCCGAACCTCAAGAAGGTTCTGTTGGCGACGGTGTCGGCGGCGGTCGCCGGCGTGAGCGCCTCTGCGGCCTTCGCCCAGGACGCGCAATCGACCGAGGTCGACGAGATCGTCGTCACCGGCTTCCGCAAATCGCTGAGCGACGCGCGCGCGATCAAGCAGGACTCGGTCATTCAGGTTGACGCCATCGTGGCGGAAGACATGGCCAAGTTCCCGGACCTCAACCTGGCGGAATCGCTGCAGCGCCTGCCCGGCGTGCAGATCAACCGTGAAGCCGGCGAAGGTCGTCGGATCTCGCTGCGGGGCCTCGGCCCGGACTTCGCCCGGGTGCAACTGAACGGCATGGAAGTGCTGGGCAATGTGGACTCGGCCCAGGACAGCCGCGGCCAGCGCTCGCGCGACCGCGCGTTCGATTTCAACATCTTCGCCTCGGAACTGTTCTCGCGCGTCGAGGTCGAAAAGACCTTCGAGGCGGCTCAGAAAGAGGGCGGCATGGCCGGCACGGTCGGCCTGTTCACCGGCAAGCCCTTCGACTACGACATCGGCGCCGACGGCGCCCTGTCGCTGAAGGTCGGGACCAACGAATATACCGATGACACCCAGCCGCGCATCGCCGCCCTGTTCACCCAGAACTGGGACAATGTGTTCGGCGTCTCCTTCTCGGTCGCCTACAGCAAGCGCGAGACGACGGAACAGGGTCACAACACCTACAACTACTCCAAGCCCAGCGCCGCCACGATGCAGAGCCTCGTCACGCGCGGCTTGAACATTTCGAACCTTTCGGCGGCTGAACAGGCCAAATTCCTGTCCGGCGACCTGTATTTCGCCGACGGCAACCGCATCTCGTCCTGGAACGCGGAGCAGGAGCGGCTGGGTCTGACGGCGGCGGCCCAGTGGCGTCCGATGGACGGGATGGAGCTGACCCTGGACGTCCTGCACGGCGAGTTCACCACGCGCCGCAACGAATACCATCTGGCGACGCGCCCGCTGGCCTCGACCGGTTCGGTGGCGTTCGACACGGCCGCCGGCGGCGTCTGGCCGTCGATCTTCCAGTCGGCGTCGGTCATCAACGACCTGACCTGGGACAGCGACAACTACGTCACCATGACGGACGTCACGGGCACGACCTTCGGCAGCGAGCATCGCCGGTCGCTGAACGAGAACAAGTTCAACCAGGTCGTCCTGACCGGCGAGTGGGAGATGTCCGACCGCCTGAAGTTCGACGGTCACGTGGGCTGGGAGAAGTCCACCTATGACACGCCGTACGACGACAAGCTGTACATGCGCGCCAAGGGCAATCTGATCGCCGACTATGGCGAGAACGGCCAGTCGGTCTCGTTCGAATATCCGAACTGGGACCCGACCAATCCGGCCAACTACGCCATGGACTCCTTCTACTATCGCAGCTTCAACAATGAGTCGGAGCTGCACGAGGGCGAGCTGAACGCGCGCTACGAACTGAACGACACCTGGACCCTGCGCGCCGGCGTGGCCTATCACAAGTTCCGCCAGCAGGGCGAAGACCTCTTCTACGACGACAACGTCAACGGCACCCGGTCGAAGATGCGCGGCACGTCGGTGGCTGACGTCACCTCGGTCTTCACCAACGCCTTCGGCTCCTGGCTGGTCGGCGACTACGACAAGGCCTTCGCCAAGTACAACGAGTACCACCGTCTGGAGCCGAACAAGGACGGCACGGGCGGCGCCTTGCAGGACATCGAGAACGTCTACGAGACGACCGAGGAGACGATTTCGGGCTTCGTCCAGGGCGATTGGGACAGCGAACTGTTCGGCCGTCGCTTCCGCGGCAATATCGGCCTGCGCGGCTACAGCACCGACACCCACAGCACCGGCTGGATCCAGGGCGACAGCTACGCCTATCTGGGCACGACGGATGTGGAAGGCGGCTATGAAGGCGTGCTGCCGGCCATGAACTCGGTGCTGGAAGTGACGCCGGAACTGCTGGTGCGCTTCTCCGCCACCCAGAACCTGAACCGTCCGGGCCTCGGCTCCATGGCGGCCGAAGGCAGCGCCTTCCAAGATCCGGACTCGGGCGAGATCACCGTGTCACGCGGCAACCCGAACCTGGAGCCGTACAAGGACACGACCCTGGACTTTGCGGTGGAGTACTATTTCGCCGACGTCGGTCTCGTGTCGGCCAGCGTGTTCCACAAGGACATCAAGAACTTCATCGGCTCTTTGACCCTTGAGAACGTGCCGTTCAGCGAAACGGGCGTCCCGGCGTCCACCATCCCGGGGGCCACGGCCTCCACCATCGTGGCCGAGTTCACCATGCCGGTGAACGTCGAGGGCAATAACCAGCTGACGGGTCTGGAACTGGCGGCGCAAAGCCAGCTGTCCTTCCTTCCGGCGCCGTTCGACAATCTGGGCGTGGTGGCCAACTACACCTATGTCGACGCCGACGAGGCCCTGACCGGCATCTCCGAGACCAGCTACAACGCCACCGTCTATTACGAAACGAACCGGTGGGGCGCCCGCGCCTCGCTGAACTACCGCGACAAGTGGTTCACGGGCCGCAACGACAGCGTGATGAGCGCCAGCACGCGCGGCTTCGAAGGCGGCACCTATGTTGACGCCGCCGCCTTCTACAACATCACCGACGATATGCAGGTGACGTTCGACGCGGTGAACCTGACCAATGAGAAGGACACCCAGTTCTGGGGTCAGAACGAGTACCTGTACAATCAGAACCAGAGCGGCACGACCTATATGGTCGGTCTGAGCTACAAGTTCTGATCACATATCCGGGCTAAGGCTGGGCGCCTCTCCTCCCTCCGGGGGGAGGGGCGCTCTCTTTCTGGATTTCCAGACGCATGATCGTTTCCCACCGCCACCGGTTCATCTTCGCCGCCGTGCCCAAGACCGGCACCCATGCCGTGCGCCGCGCCCTGCGCGAGCAGATGGGGGAGGAGGATCTGGAACAGGTGGGGCTGTTCGTCGACAGACGCTTCCCCTGGGAGGATCTGGCGGCGATCCGCCACGGCCACCTGTCCTTGCGGCAGATCCGGCCCTATGTCGGCGACGAGGTTTTCGCCGACTATTTCAAGTTCGCCTTCGTGCGCAATCCGTTCGACCGGTTCGTCTCCTACTGCGCCTTCATGCTGCGCGACGGAGACGTCTTCCAGCGCCGCCCGCGCGACGTGATGCGCCACTTCCTGTTCCAGCAGCCGCCGGAACAGCATGTCCTGTTCCAGCCTCAGGCCACGCTGCTGGCGGACGAGGACGGCAAGACCCTGCTGACCGACCAGTTCGGGCGGGTGGAGGATATGCAGGCCTCCTACGACAGCCTGTGCGCCCGTATAGGCATCGCCTCGCGTCCGCTGGACCGGGTGAACCCCAGCACCCACGGCGACTATCGGGTCTATTATGATCAGGAACTGATCGACGGCGTGACCGCCCGCTATGCGCAGGATATCGAACTGTTCGGCTACAGCTTCGAAGGGCTGAGGTGATCGCATGACCGCCGCGCCCGCCGCCAATCCGCGAAAGACTACGACTATCCGCAGTCTGGGCCCCGTCGACGTCGCGGCCCTCCAGGCCGCCGTCCGCGCGATACCCGAAACGGTCTGGGACGCCGAGAACCAGACGAAGCCGAACAAGTTCGAGGTGCTGGACCAGACGCGGCACATCGTCTTCCGCTTCGTGGATAGTCCGCGCGACTGGCGCGGTTCGCATGATCGCCCGCTCTGGCGCGAGTGGCGCCCCCTGCTGGAGCCTGTGCTGGCCCAGGCGGTTCAGCCCTATGGCTACGGAGGCGGCGTCTTTCCGCGCGTCATGCTGGCGCGGATGCCGGCGGGCGGGGTGATCCATCCGCACATCGACGCCAACCCCGCCGCCAAATGGCCGCACAAGATCCATGTGCCGCTGGAGACCAATCCTGAGGTGGTCTCCTTTTTCGGCGGGGAGGAGCATCGGTTTCCAGTCGGCGAGGCGGTCGAGGTCAATAATTTGGCCCCCCACTGGGTGCGCAACGGCGGGGCGGCCGATCGTATCCATCTGATCTTCGAATACTACGACGCTGAGCAGCCGGAGCCGGCCTGGCTGGCGCCGCTGCTGGCCGCCGCCCCGCGATGACTGCGGCGGAGCCCGTAACTGCGCCGACGGATCGCGACGGCCTGCTGCGGCGGGCCATCGACCTGCGGGCGGCCAGACGAGTTCCGGAAGCCCTGTCGGTTCTGGATCGCTTGCAGGCGCTCCACCCCCGGTTCAGCCGCGCCTTTCAGGAGCGCGGTCACTGCCATGTCGTGCTGGGCGATGCGCCGTCCGCTCTGACAGCCCTTGGGGAAGCGGTTCGACTGAATCCGAGCCTGCCCGCCAGCTGGGACATGCTGGAGCAGTTGCACCGGATGCGGGGCGAGGTCCAGGCGGCGGACGGTGCGGCGCAGAGGCTGGCGATGCTGAAGCGACTGCCGCCGGAGATCGTCGCGGCGGACAGCCTGTCAGCCGACGGGGATCTGGAACAGGCCGAGGCGGCGATCCAGGCGCTGTTGAAGCGTGACGGGCCGTCGGCCGGCGCCTTGCGGCTGCTGGCGCGCATCCGACAGGCCGCCGGGGCGCCGGACGAGGCGGCGGCCCTGCTGGCGGAGGTGCTCAAAACGGCCCCTGACTATGAGGCGGCTCGGTTCGACTACGCCATGATCCTGCTTCAGGACCAGAAGGCCCGAAAAGCGCGGGACGAGGCCGAGCGTTTGCTGAAACGGGCGCCCGACCAGCGGGCCTATCTGAAGCTGTTCGCCGCCGCCTGCGTCGCCCTGGGCGATCATGAACCGGTCATCGACCTTTACGCGCGGCTGCTGGAGGGGGCTGCCGCCACAGGCGCCGAGACGGCGGATCTGCGTCTGTGGCGGGCCAATGCGCTCAAGGTGACGGGTCGGCTGGAGGAGGCGGTGGTCGATTATCGCGCCGCCCTGGCGGCCCGACCGGACTATGGCGTGGCCTGGTTCAGCCTGGCCAATCTGAAGCTCCACGACTTTTCGGAAGAGGACGTCGGCCGGATGCGGGCGGCCGCCGCCCGGCCGGATTTGCCGGAGATGGACCGGGTCTATCTGGCCTTCGCCCTGGGCAAGGCGCTGGAAGATCGGGCGCACTATGAGGCTTCGTGGCGGTGGTACGCCAGAGGCAACGGGATGCGGGCTTCGCTCGGTCGCTACAGGCCGGAAGTCGCGGAAGCGTGCGCCGTTCGCACGGCGCGCGCCTTTTCGGCTGAGGTGTTCGCCGAGCGCGCCGACTGGGGGGCGCCGGACGCGGATCCGATCTTTGTCGTGGGCCTGCCGCGATCCGGATCGACCCTGATCGAGCAGATCCTGGCTTCGCATTCCCGGGTTGAGGGGACGCAGGAACTGACGGAAATCGGCCGATACGCCGGAGAGCTGTGCGGATGTGACCCGGACTGCGGCCTGCCGGTCCGGCCCGAGGCGTTGCTGCAGATGTCGGCGGATGAGGCGCGCGCGCTGGGCGAGCGCTTTCTGATCGAGACCCGCACCTATCGTCGCGAGGGGCGGCCTCTCTTCATCGACAAGATGCCGAACAATTTCTGGCATGTCGGGCTGATCCACCTGATCCTGCCCAGGGCGACGATCATCGACGTGCGCCGCGAACCCATGGCCTGCTGTTTCAGCAATCTGAAACAGCTGTTCGGCACGACCAACCAGGAATTCACCTACGAAGTCGATCATATCGCCCGCTATTACCGCAGCTATCTGGACCTGATGCGGCACTGGGAAGAGGTGTTGCCGGGACGGGTGCTGAGGGTCTCCTACGAGGATCTGGTCGAGGATCTCGAGGGTGGCGTACGGCGCATGCTGGCCCATTGCGGCCTGGATTTTGAACCGACCTGTCTGGACTTCCACCAAACCCGGCGCAGCATCCGCACCCCCAGTTCGGAGCAGGTGCGACGGCCGATCAGCCGCGACAGCCTGGCCCAGTGGCGCAACTACGAACCCTGGCTGCAGCCGCTTCGGGACGCGCTGGGCGACGCCCTGGTCCGCTATAGGGATTAGTCATGCGATTGCCTCAGCCCTTCTACCAGCTGCCGATCCTGTTCGACGTCGAGCGCTTGCAGGCCGAGGTCGCGGCCCTGCCCGACGCAGCCTGGGCCCCGCATCCGGATCGGGTGCCGGGCAACAGCGCCGCGCGTCTGATCAGCGCCGGTGGCGCCGAGACGGACACGGTGCACGGCCAGATGGCGCCCACGCCCTGGCTGGAGGGGGCGCCGTATTTGAAGCAGGTGCTCGCGGGCTTTGGCGTGGTGTGGAGCCGGTCGCGGCTGATGCGGCTGGCGCCCGGCTGCGGCGTGCCCGAACATGCGGACATCAACTATCACTGGCACACCCGGGTGCGGCTGCACATTCCGGTCTTCACCCGGCCCGAGGTGCGGTTCCACTGCGACGGCCAGTCGGTTCACATGGGGGCGGGGGAGGCCTGGATCTTCGACAACTGGCGGCGGCACCATGTGGAGAACAGGGCTGAGGCCGAACGAATCCATCTGGTCGCCGACACCACCGGAACCGCCGGCTTCTGGCGCTTCGCCTGCGCCGAGGCCCCGCCCCGCGCCGAGTGGCGAAGGGTCGGCTGGGATCCGACCGCGCGTCCGCACCTGCTGACGGAGGCCGACCAGAGGTTCGCCGTCATGCCGGCGGCGGAGGTGGATTGGCTGGTCGAGGATCTGTGTGATGAAGTGACGCCGGTCGCGGACGGACCGGACGCCTCCGAGCGAGTCGAACGGTTCCGGGCCATGCTGGCGGGGTTTGTCCAGGACTGGCGGCAGCTGTGCGCCCTGCACGGGGTGTCGGGTCGCGGGCGCGACGATTTCCTGCGCCTGGCCGGCGCGGCGCACAAGGCGGCGCGACCACTGGCGGAGGGGCTGGTCATGAAGACCAACGGGGCCGGCGCCCTGCTGGTGCTCGAGAAGCGGGTGCTGCAACATCTGGTCGCGGAGCAGGGCGCCGACTGAGCGGGCGCTTGCCGCCTGTCGGGCGGCGACCTAGGCTGATCCGGTGTCGCCGCAAGGCGGCGTCTCCGGAGCCCTCGCATGGCCGACGCCTCGCTGATCCTGTCCCGTCGCGATCTGGATTTCATTCTTTACGAGTGGCTGGATGTCGAGCGGCTGACGCAGCGGGCGCGGTTCGCGGATCATGATCGGGTGTCCTTTGACGGGGTGCTGGATGCCTGCGCCCAGCTGGCGACGGACCTGTTCGCGCCGCACAATCGCAAGGCCGACCAGAACGAGCCGACCTTCGACGGCGAGCGGGTGACGATGATCCCCGAGGTGGCCCAGGCCCTGACGGCGTTCCGCGAGGCGGGGCTGTTCTCGGCGGCCCAGGATTATGAGCTGGGCGGGCTGCAGCTGCCCAATGTGATCGAGCGCGCGGGCTTCGCCTGGTTCCAGGCGGCCAACGTCGGCACGGCCGCCTATCCCTTCTTGACGATCGGGGCGGCCAATCTGCTGAAGACCCACGGCACGGCCGAGCAGATCGACGCCTATGTGCGGCCGATGCTGGAGGGGCGGTTCTTCGGCACCATGTGCCTGTCGGAGCCCCAGGCGGGCTCGTCGCTGGGCGACATCCGCACCCGCGCGGTTCCGCAGGGCGACGGCAGCTATCGGCTGTTCGGGTCGAAGATGTGGATCTCGGGCGGGGATCACGACCTGTCGGAGACCATCGTCCATATGGTGCTGGCGCGAATGGAGGGGGCGCCGGCGGGGGTGAAGGGCATCTCGCTGTTCGTCGTCCCCAAACACCTGCTGGACGAGAGCGGCGCGCCGGGCGAGCGCAACGACGTGGTTCTGGCGGGGCTGAACCACAAGATGGGCTATCGCGGCACGACCAACACCCTGCTGAACTTCGGAGAAGGACGGCACAGGCCGGGCGGGCAGGGGGGCGCGGTCGGCTGGCTGGTCGGGGCGCCGAACCAGGGGCTGGCCGCCATGTTCCACATGATGAACGAGGCGCGGATCGGCGTCGGGGCGGGGGCGGCGGCCCTGGGCTATACCGGCTATCTGCACGCCCTGGACTATGCCCGCGGCCGACCCCAGGGACGGCCGGTGTCGGCCAAGGACCCGGCCAGCCCGCCCGTGCCGATCATCCAGCACGCCGATGTGCGGCGCATGCTGCTGGCGCAGAAAGCCTATGCCGAGGGGGCCATGGCGCTGAACCTGTATTGCGCCCTTCTGACCGACGATCAGGCGACGGCGGAGGATGCGGCCGAGCGCGAGCGGGCCGGGCGGCTGCTGGACATGCTGACGCCCATCGCCAAGAGCTGGCCGTCGCAGTGGTGCCTGGAAGGCAACAGCCTGGCGATCCAGGTGTTGGGCGGATACGGCTACACCCGCGACTATCCGGTCGAGCAGTTCTATCGCGACAACCGGCTTAACCCGATCCACGAGGGAACGCACGGGATCCAGGGTTTGGATTTGCTGGGCCGCAAGGCGATCATGGACGGCGGCGCGGGGCTGAAACTGCTGGGCGAAACCATCATGGCGACCGTTGCGCGGGCCTCGGGCGACCCGGAGCTGGCGTCCTATGGCGAGGCGCTTGGGCGGGCGATGGTTCGGATCGGAGAAGCCACGGCGGCAGTATGGCGGGACGGCGATCCCGAGCGGGCCCTGGCCAACGCCTCCACCTATCTGGAGGCCGTGGGTCATGCGGTGCTGGCCTGGGTCTGGCTTGAGCAGGCGCTGGCGGCGGCGGGCAAGGCCGGCGACTTCTACGACGGCAAGCGCCAGGCCGCGCGCTACTTCTTCCGGTGGGAGCTGCCCAAGATCGGGCCGATGCTGGACCTGCTGGTCAGCCGGGACGACACGACGCTGTCGATGCAGGACGCCTGGTTCTGATCAGGCGGCCGCAGTGCCGGACCAGAAGGTCCGATCGACGAGGCCCCGCACGCGGCTGAAGGCGGCGGAGGCGCCGGCCATGAGCCGCGCCTCTTCCTCGTCCGTCAGGTCGGCGGCGTCGAGGGCGGCGGTGAAGCTGCGCCAGTGGTTGGCCCGCCCCTCGGGCGAGGCGGCGAGGTGCCGCGCGCCGAACTCGGGCGACAGGCCGAGACCCGCAGCCGCCTTCAGCAGAAAGGCGGCGCCCAGGTTCGAGCCCTCCGCCACATACAGCCAGCCCAGCGCAGTGGGAACGTCGGGTTGCCGGTTCTCAGCGAAACGGGGCGTCTCGTCTTCCGGCGCGGGCGCAGCTTCGAGATCGGCCAGATCGGCGCGGACCTGTTCATAGCGACGGCGGTCCGCCAGATCGGGAACTAGGGCCGCCAGGGCGGGGGCTTGGTACAGGGCGGCGATATCGCGGTGAAACAACTGCTGCACCCGCAGAAAGTCCGCGTAGGCCTGCCTGCTGGAAAACGGCTCGGCCTTCATGATGGCCTGGTCCAGCCCGTCGTGGACGCCGTGGGTCGCGGTCTTCAGGCGTCGCGCGCGGCTGGGTTCTACTGTGGTCATCAAACGCCTCGTGTACTCAAGGTCAGGCTAGAGCGTTTGAGAATGGTTCGCAAGTGTGGCGTGGTTAGGGCCGAATGAAGTGCGGGACGAAGCGGGACGTGTCGCGCGTGATTCGGCCCACATCCTCGCGCAGGCTCAGGCCCGCCGGCTCGTCGCCGACGACCCAGGAGCCGACGATGACGTGGGCGTCGTCGAACCGGGGCGTGTCGTGCAGGGCCTGGCGGATGAAACGGCCCTGTCCGTAGCCGCCGTCCACGACCGCTTCCGCGCTGACGCCCTGGTCGATCAGTTCGACATTGGCGCCCTCGCGCGAGAACAGGGGCTTGCGGACGTAGGAATTCCCGAGAGCAGCCTGCGCCGGATCGCCCTCGAAATAGGCCTCCAGCAGATTGGGGTGGCCTTTGTGGCGTTCCCAAAGCAGGGGCAGGATGGCCTTGTTGGACAGGATGCTCTTCCAGGCGGGTTCAAGCACCCGGACATCGGCGGTCGGCAGGGGGGCGGCGTAGTCGTCGCGCAGCATCTGCTCCCAGGGATAGAGCTTGAACATCGCCTGGATGATCCAGTTCTCGTGATCGACGAACCGGCCGTCGGCGTTCAGGCCGATCTGGTCGATGGCGACGAACTGGGGCTCTAGCCCCGCCTGCTGAGCCAGGTCTTCGAGGAAGCGCACCGTCTGGCGGTCTTCCACGAAGTCGGCGTCCGACGAGAAATGGACGAAGCCGCCGCTCGGGAAAATGGTGCGGAACCGCGTGATCAGCTTTTCACTGAGGCTGTTGAACTGGTCGGCGTCGGCGGGCAGGACGCCGGCCCGGATCTGATCCTCCAGCCACAGCCACTGGAAGGCGGCCGTCTCGTAGACGCTCGTCGGGGTGTCGGCGTTGTACTCGTAGAGCTTGGCCGGGCTCCGGCCGTCATAGGCGAAGTCGAAACGGCCGTAGAGGGACGGATCCCCGCGCTTCCAGCTGGCGGCCACATAGTCCCGCATGGGCTCGGGGATATCCAGCTGCTCCATCAGCCGCTCGGACTGGACGGCCTCCTTCACCAGCTCCAGGCAGAGGCCGTGCAGTTCGGCGGTCGGCGCCTCGATCCCGTCCTCGACCTCTTCCAGGGAGAAGGCGTAGGCCGCCGTCTCGTCCCAATAGATCTCGCCGTTGATGTGGCGCCAGGTGAAGCCCAGGCGCTCGGCCGTGGCTTCCCAGTCGGGGCGTGGATCGAAGCGCAGACGCTCCATGGATCAGGCCGGGTCCTTGTCGGGCGTGGCCTGGCCGATGCGGGGGGTGACCACGGTCACTTCCGGCTGGCTGAGGCGGGCCAGGACATCGTCGGCCGACGAATGACCGGGCAGGATGCCGGCCTCGCGCAGCTTGGCGTCCAGATCGGCGCCGGTGCGGCGATCCTCCAGGGCCTGGCTGGCGTTCAGCTTTTCTTCCTGGATGGCCTGGCGCTGCTTGATCCGTTGCAGACTGTCCGCCGCCGAGCCGATGCGCGAATGGGCGCCGGCCGAGTTCAGGGCGACGGAGGTCTGGGCCCGCTGGACCGAGTCATTGACCTTGACGATATCGATCTCGCGCCGGAGCGTCTCGATCTTCTGGTCGGTGGCGGCGATGGCCGTGCGCAGACGCGTCTCGGCCGTCTTCATATCCTCGATCAGCGGGCCGCGGCTGGTGATCTCGACTTCGAGCTCGGCGATACGCGAGGCGACCTCGCGGGCCAGATCGGTCTTGCCCTGGGCCAGGGCGGTGCGGGCCGAGCTTTCGTACTTGGCGATCTGGTCGCGGAAGCTGGCCATCTCATTTTCGGCCATGCGGCGACGCGCCACCAGGCCGGCCAGGTCGTCGCGCGCCTTGCCCTGGGCGTTGTCGGCGTCGCGGATTTCCTGGTCGAGGATCTTCAAGGCGTTGGCGTCGACGACGCCCTGGGCCGCGTCATGGGCCGTGCCGCGGAACAGGGCGGAGAGTTTTCTGAGCATGGACATGGTCTGGCTTCCGGATCAGGCGGCGTCGGCGCCGAAGGTTTCGCGCAGTTCGGTGGCGTCGATCGCATTCTCGGCCAGGGTGCGCAGTTCGATCAGAATGGTCTGGAGCGTCGTCTTGCACGACAGCTCGCCCATCAGTTCATAGACGTCTTCGCCGCCGACGTTGGTGATGGCGAAGTTCGACAGGGGCACCACCCGCTGGGCCTTCAGCAGAAACTCGTTGAAGGCATGGCGATCGGTCTGTTCAGACACGGGCCACAGCAGGACCGAACAGACGATCTGGGCGCCGCCCACGCTGAGATAGACCGGCAGGTCGCCATATTCATGCATGGTGGCCAGCAGTACGGGATCCGCCCCTTCCAGAACGCGCAGGGTCATTTCGCCCTCGCGCACGAGCGGGGACTGGTCCAGCGCGGCCTTGATGGCGGGCACGGTCCAGGGGGTTTCGATCACGGCGTCCATAGGGTGGTCGTCTCCAGGGGTGATGGGGTCAGAAGTGGGGCGCCGCGTGCGGCCGGCAAGGTTCTGAGCGGCAAGCCGGGGGCCGCGGGTGGAATCCGTGACGATGGCCCGCACGGCGGCCTTCACATCATCGCGAGCGGATTCGGGCACCCAGAGCTCCAGCTTCACCATGCCGGCCGCCCGACGCGCCTGCCGCCACGCACGAATGCGATCATTGGCGGCGGAGGAGGGCGGATCGGTTGGCGGCATGTTTCATGAAACGCGTAACATGAACGCTTGACTTCGCCTAGGGGTCTGCGGTCAGGTGGTCTCGTAGAAGGGGATGGCATGCTGCTGCCAAGGATGAAACTGGCGCTGATCTTCGACCGGGCGTTCCACGCCATGGCCGATATGCACTGGCGGATGCTCGGCGTGCTGATCCTGTTTCACGCGATCTCGTCCTGGTTTCTGCTGGCCGTGGCGGGCGAGGCCGAGCTTCGTCCTTTAACGACATTCGTCTACTGGTACGCGACGACGGCCTATACTGTAGGTTACGGCGATCTGAGCCCGCAAGGCGTCGCAGGACGCCTGATAACCGCAGTCTGGGTGTTTCCCGGCGCCATCGCGGCCTTCACCACGGTTGTGGCCAAGGTGCTGGGCTCCATAGGCGACATCTGGCGTGCGCGACGTGCGGGAAGGGGAGACTATTCCAAGATGACCGAAACCATCATTCTCATTGGCTATCATCCGACCCGCACGCCCAAGATGATCGGGGAATTGTGCGCCGAGCTGAACGCGACCCAGACCCTGGTTCTGATGACGCGGCGGATCATCGCCGACCTGGATTCGCGGGTCCGGTACGTTCAAAGCGAAAGTCTTACGTCGTCCGACGGTCTAGCCCGCGCGGGAGCGGCGACGGCGAGCCGAATTCTCGTTTATGCAGACAATGATTCCGACACGCTCACTGCGACCCTGGCCGCCTCTGCAGTGGCTCCGTCGACGGCGCATATCGTCTGCTTCTTTGAAGACGCCGACAGCGCGCGGCTTCTGGCGCAGCACTGTCCGCACGTTGAAATCGTGCTGTCGTCGGGGCCGGAAATGTTGGCGCGCTCGGCGCGTGATCCAGGCTCCAGCCAGGTGATCAGCGCCCTGACCAGCCAGTTGGACGAGCGCGCGACCCTGTTCAGTCTGAAATGGCAGGGCGCGGCCCAATCCGTCGGGAAGCTCACCCAGGGATTGCTGCAGCATCGTGCAACCCTGCTGGCGCACCAGCCGCAAAGCGCAGACGCCCCCCGTTTCAACCCTCCGGCGGAAACGGCCGTGGAGGACGGTGACCGCTTGTTCTATGTTTCTTCGGCTCGGCTGGATCAGGCCCGCCTGGCCGGAAACGCATAAAGATGTTCAAGAAACTCTTCGGATCGTCGAACAAGGCTGAGCCTGCGTCGAAGCTGGCGGCGGTGCGCAACATAACCGTGGGCCGGACCGTGTCGCTGGACCCGTTGGCCTGGCGGCGGCTGGGCGACGAGACCCGTTTCGCCCTGGATCGCGACGTGCTCGACATTTCGGCCCAGGGGCTGATCAGCCTGGAAAGCGGTCAGTTCGTCCATCGCTTCTACACCGACGACCACGTCATGCTTCAGGCCATGAGCGACGACGAGGCGGGGCAGGAAAGCTACGACTTCACCCTGTTCACCCCCTGGTCCTCGGCCTATCCGCCCGGCGAGCGCGAGCGCCGGATCTGGCGCGACCGGCTCTCGGCGCCGGTCTTCCACGGGGCGGCGGAGGACCTGCCCGACTATCCGCGTTTCTGGTTCTCCGAAAGCGACGCCACCCAGCCGCCGGTCACCCTGTGGGAGACCGTCTGGGACGACCGGGCAGCGACCAAGCCCTACGCCAAGATCTTCCAGACCTGCATGCTGTACGCGCGCGAGCTGGCGGGCGGGCGTGAACTGATGATCGCCCTGGAGCAGCAGCCCGAGGGCGGCGAGACGACGCATGAGATCATGATCGGCATTCCGTTGGAAATGGCCGAATTCCGCGCCTGACGGCGTGTTTCAAGAGGGGAAGACCGAATGTTCGACTGGTTTCTGTTTCAGCAAGGGGCGATCGCCTTTCTGATCGCCTTCGCCGTCGCCGGGGCCTTCACCCTGGCGTTCAAGCTGGTCTACCAGTGGGTCACGCCGTACCATGAGCACACTCTGATCCGTCAGGGGAATACGGCGGCCGCCATTGCCCTGGGCGGGGCCCTGATCGGCTATGTCCTGCCGCTGGCCTCGGCCCTGTCCCACACCGTCAGCCTGGCCGAGTTCGCCGCCTGGGCCCTGCTGGCCGGGGTGATCCAGATCGTCGTCTTCGTCACCATCAGCCGTCTGGCCTTCCGCAATCTGGTCGCCCGGATCGAGGCCGGAGAGATCGCTGCCGCGGTCTATCTGGCCTCGATCTCGATCTGCGTCGGCCTGCTGAACGCCGCCTGCATGACCTCGTGACCGCCATGACCGACCAGAATAATGGATCGGGCGATCTGCCCCAGACAAGGACGATGCGACGGCTGAAGCGGTCGCGTGTCCTGCACATCGGAAGTCTGATGGCCACGGCCGGCTTTACGCTGGCGGCCTGCGATTCTCCGGACGTTCCAGCCCCGCGGGCCGAGGCCGAGCCGGCGCTGGTCTATGCCTCGCTGGACGAGTGCCGGACCGCCGACGTCATACCCGACGCCCAGTGCGACGCCGCCCTGGCCAAGGCCCAGGAGGATGCGGCGCGCACAGCCCCGCGCTACGCCACGCGCGAGGAGTGCGAGGGCCAATGGGGCCCGTCGCAGTGCCAGCCGAACAATCAGGGCGGGGGGTCGTTCTTCACTCCGCTGCTGGCCGGTTTCGTCATCGGTCAGATGCTGGACGGCGGGCGCTACTACGGCGGCGGCCCGCTGTATCGGGACCGCGAGGATCGATACGTGAACGGCTACGGCGGCGGCTACGCCTATCGCGACTACCGGACCGGTCGGATGGTGACGACGCGGGACAATGGAGATGTCGTCAAACAGGCGCCGACGCGCGTGCAGAGCCGGACCACGGTCGTCTCGCGCGGCGGCTTCGGCGGCGGGGGACGCAGTTTCGGCGGCTGAACTCGTCCCTTCGCCAAGATCGGATGACGGCCCGCAGGTTGCGCCTGCGGGCCGTTTTGCTTGTGCGAGAAGGTCGAACGCGACAGGGCCGTGAAGTTTGAATGAAAAGGCCTGTCACACATTGAGGGGGCCTGAGAGCCCGTCGTTGAAGCGCCTAGAACTCACTGGGGGCTACTCAAATGAAGAACCGAATTCTGGGCACGACGGCTTTCGCCGTGGTCGCCGCAACGCCGTTCGTCGCCTTGGCGCAGACCGCCGAACCGGTCGCCGTCGAGAGCCAGGCCGAGGCCACGCTGGACGAGATCGTCGTCACCGGCTCCTATCGCCGCAGCCTTGAAGAGGCGGTCGACATCAAGCGCAAGACGGTCGGCTTCTCGGACTCCATCGTCGCCACCGACGTCGCCAACTTCCCCGAACAGAACCTGGCCGAGGCGCTGCAGCGCATCCCCGGCGTCACCATCGAACGCAACCGCGGCCTGGGCCAGCGCGTCAACGTGCGCGGCCTGCCCAGCGATTTCACCTTCGTCAGCATCAACGGCCTGGCCACCGCCTCGGGCAGCGGCGGCCGTGACGTCGAGTTCGACATCTTCGCCTCGGAAATCATCCAGCAGGTGACGGTCCAGAAGTCGCCGCGCGCCGCCGATGAAGAAGGCGGCATCGCCGGTTCGGTCAATATCTCGACCGCCCGTCCGTTCGATTACGCCGGTCGCCGGGTCGTCGGTTCGGTCGAGGGCGCCTACAACTCGATCTCCGAAGAGATCGATCCCAAGATCGCCTTCCTGGCCAGCGACACCTGGGGCGACTTCGGGGCCCTGGTGTCCTTCTCGACGGCCCGCCGCACCAACCGCACCGACTCGGAATCGGGCATCAACTTCCGCCCGATGTCGCGCTTCCTGGCGACCTCGACCGGCGCCCGGGGGACCCAGGCGGCGGCGGTTCTGCTGCGCGACGCCGGCATCGCCATCCCGAACCGCTCCGACACCAATGTCACCAACCGGATCATCTTCCAGGATAAGGTCGGCGACCGCGCCTATCTGAACACCCAGGATCAGTGGGGCGGCACCGTCTCCCTGCAGTATCGCCCGTCGTCGAACTTCAGCCTGGCCTTCGACGCCATGATCGGCAGCTACGACACGACAGAGGACGAGTATGATGCGGCGGCCTATTCGGCCTCCAGCCGCTCGACCCTGGAGACGATCCACGAATATGACGCCACCACCCTGGCCGACTACGGCATGGTGGTGCTGCGCGACGTCTCTTACACCCTGACCCAGCACGAGATGCTCAGCAAGGAGCGTATCAACGAAACCGACTACCAGCAGTTCGGAACCGAACTGAACTGGAGCGGGGACAGCTGGAAGCTGCACGCCATCGCCGGCTATTCGGGCGCCGAGAAGACCCTGGACTACGCCAACCTGAAGCACGTCGTCTATGCGCCGTCGCGGACACGCTGGACGGCGGAAGGCGGCGAGACGGTGCCGAGCGCGAGTTCGGCCGGCTTCGACATGTACAACTCGCCCTCGCGCTATCTGTTCGAGGCCTATGAGACCACCTACGAAGAGATCAACGACGACAAGTACGCCGCCCAGATCGACTTCACCCAGTACCTCGACTTCAGCTTCTTCCCGGCGCTGAAGAGCGTCCAGGTCGGCGCGCGCTATACGGACAAGTCCAAGGAGCGCCAGTACGGTTCCCTGAACATCCAGGGCTCCGGCGCAGGCATGGTCGACTATGTGGGGCGCCCGATGTCGCAGAGCGAACTGACGCCGATCGGCGATCTGGTGCCCGGCGGCGACTACAGCATCCGCGACCTGAACTGGAGCCAGGTCTCGAACGACTACGCCCGTCGCACCTTCCGCTATGACGGCTTCTTCACTCCGTTCAACGCCGGCGACTATTACGAGGTGACGGAAGAGGTTCTGGCCGCCTACGCCATGGCTGACCTGCAGTTCGACCTGGGACCGGTGCCGGTCGCCGTCAACGGCGGCGCCCGCTACATAGACACCTCGATCACCTCTTCGGGCTATCACCAGATTCAGACGCCGACCGGCGGCACCACCTATACGCCGGAGCCGGTGTCCAGCGACGGCAGCTACGACAAGGTCCTGCCCAGCCTGAACATCACGGCCGACCTGACCGACAGCCTGATCTTCCGCGCCGCAGCATCCGAGACCCTGATCCGTCCGGCCCTGACGGACCTGGCCTACAAGCGCACGGCCAGCTGGAACTCGTTCCGCTTCGTCGACGGCAACCCCAACCTGAAGCCCACCTACGCCAAGCAGTGGGAAGCCGGTCTGGAACAGTATCTGGGAGAGGGCGGCCTGCTGGCGGTCTCCTACTTCTGGAAGGAGATCGAGGGCGTGGTGCGTCAGGCCCTGACGGGCACGGTGCCGAACGTCACCAAGTACAACGCCAGCGGCTCGATCGACGGCGTCTACACCTTCGACGTCTATCAGCCGATCAACGAGCCCGGCTCCTACGAGGTCAGCGGCGTGGAGCTGGTCGCCGTCGTGCCCTTCGGCCAGTTCTTCGCCCCGCTGGAAGGCTTCGGGATCAACGCCAACTACACGGTGCTGGACAGCTCGCTGACCGGCTCCTCGACTCTTGGCATCCCGACGCCGCCCATCGGTCTGGCCGACAACACCTACAACGTCACCCTGTTCTACGAGAACGACAAGCTGCAGGCCCGCGCCTCGTACAACTATAAGGACGAGTATGTCGAAGCCATCGGCTATGAGATGTACCCGATCACGCGCGAGGGCTATGGCCAGGTCGATCTGTCGGCGAGCTATCGCGTGACCGACAGCCTCCAGCTCAATGTGGAAGGCATCAACGTCACGGACGAGGCGACCAAGGGATACACGATGGATCCGTCCTTCCCCACCATGTACGAAAAGTCGGGACGCCGTATCAACTTCGGTCTGCGGATGGAGTTCTGATCCATTCCCGAAAGCGAACCTCATGTCGAAAGCGGGGGGCGACCGACGTCGTCCTTCGCCTTCCCCGGCCCAACCCGCCGGGACAGCGGCCGGCGCGACGCCCCTTCCGCGAGGAGGGGGCGTCTTCGCTTAGTCGCGTCTGAGTGTCCAGGTGGGCGAGGCGACCATGTCGCTTGATCAGGTCTTCGCCGGCCTGCGGCGCGATCTCATGGCCTATGTGCAGCGCCGGGGCCTGTCGGCCGAGGACGCGGAGGACGTGGCGCAGGAAGCCTTCACGCGTTTCCA
>Ga0208958_1001181_pt1 | contig 27323 bp, 21 predicted proteins | sample RifOxyB1_FD_184032 | JGI IMG/M metagenome (GOLD analysis project Ga0208958, IMG submission 184032) | Soil microbial communities from Rifle, Colorado - Rifle Oxygen_injection B1 (SPAdes) | ecosystem: Environmental > Terrestrial > Deep subsurface > Rock core/Sediment | place: Rifle, Colorado...
CCACCTTTGGGCCGGTGATGTGGGATAGGTCGTAGCGTTCGCCGCTGTTGAGCATCGCCTCCGTCAGATAGACCGTCTCCTGAAGGGACATTCCTTTGAAATAAACGGCCATCAAAAAGGCAGTGGCCTGGTACTCCGCCGTTTCTCCGCTCAGAAGGCCGCACACGAAATTTCCGATTTCTTCGCGGGTGAGTTCCTTGCCGTCTCTCTTCTTTTCGATTGTCCAAACGGGATTCGTCATTTTTTTTACACCTGAATAATGAACTTCATGGTTTCAAGTTTTGGCCAGCAATTCACCCAGGAACGACTGCCCGGCAAGCGCGAAGCCGGGTGTCCGTTTGCCGAGCAAAGCTTCCGTGACGGTCGCACCGAGATCGGCGAAGGTGCCGCGAATTCCGATGTCGAGCGGCCGTGTCGATTTCTGCGCCGGAGAATGGGCGAGGAGGAGGGCGTACTCGCGGGTGTGATCCGTTCCATGGAAAGTCGGATCGTTCCCGTGGTCCGAGGTCAGAATAACGAGGTCCTTGGGGCCGAGTTGCGATTTCAGGGCTGAGAGGCCCCTGTCAAATTCCTCGAGAGACTTCCCGAAGCCCTCCACGTCGCGCCGGTGGCCGAACAGCATGTCGAAATCGATGAGATTGGCAAAGATGAGGCCGTCCTTTTTTGTTTTCGCGAGTTCCAGCATCACGCGGATGCTGTCGGCGTTGCCCTTTGTGTCGATATTGTTCGCGATCCCCTGGCCCGCGTAGATTGCCGAAATTTTCCCGATTCCGAGCGTGTCGATGCCGGCGTCCTGCAGGACATTCAGATACGTCGGGCACGGCGGTAATTGGGAATAGTCCTTGCGATTATAAGTCCGTTTAAAGGGCTGTCCCTGATCCGGGTTCCCGATGAAGGGCCGGGCGATCACGCGGCCGATCTGCAGCTCGTCGCAGATTTTTCGGGCTGATTTACAGATGGAATAGAGTCGCTCCAACCCGAAGACCTCTTCGTGAGCCGCAACCTGCCAAACACTGTCGGCGCTCGTATACAGGATCGGCTTCCCGGTCTTCAGGTGCTCCCGGCCCAATTCGTCGATGATTTCAGTTCCGCTCGCGGCTTTGTTGCCGAGCACGCCCGGCAGCTGGTTTTCGCGAATCCACTGTTCCACGACATCCCGGGGAAAACCTTCCGGAAAGGTGACGAAAGGCTTCGCCACGATCAAGCCCGCCATTTCCCAGTGACCCGAGGAGGTGTCTTTTCCGCGCGACTGTTCGAGAAGCTTTCCGAAGGCCCCGGTTCCATTTTGCGAAGGTTCGAGTCCTTCCATGAGGGTGATGGATCCAAGCCCCCAAGATTCCATGGTTGGGAGTCTCATAGTTCTGCCGGTTTTCGCTTTGAACGCGCGAGACAGATTTCCGAGAGTATTTGCCCCGTGATCGCCGTAAAGTTGGGCATCGGGAAGTTCGCCAGCGCCGACCCCGTCGAGTACGATCAGGAATACCCGGTTGAAATCACCCTTTGGAGCGGAATCGCCGTTGTTCATGAGAAGTCTCTCCTTTTTCACTAGGCACGTGGCACCAGGAAACTCAGAAGATGGGCGGATCGGGGTCAATACGTGCCGGCTTTGTCGGCCTTTTTTGGAGAGCTCGTTCCCGTTTTGCTCTCTCCTCCGGTTTGAGTCACGATCGCGACACTCGCCGAAGCTCCGATCCGAGAAGCACCCGCAGCGAGCATTTTAACCGCGTCGTCGTGGGTTCGGATCCCTCCTGAGGCTTTCACGCCCATTTCAGGGCCGACTATCCGACGCATCAGTCCGATATCTTCGACAGTCGCTCCACCTGATCCGAAACCGGTGGAGGTCTTTACAAACGCCGCGCCAGCCGCCTTGGAGAGCGCGCATCCGATGATTTTCTGGTCCTCGCTGAGGCTCGAAGTTTCGAGAATCACTTTTACGGGGTATGGATGCGAAGCCAGAACGACCTGCCTGATGTCCTCGAACACCAGGTCATAAGCCCGGCTTTTCAGTGCCCCGATATTGATGACCATATCGATTTCCCTGGCGCCGGCGCGAACGGCTTCTTGTGCTTCGTAGGCTTTGCTGCCGGTTGAGGCGGCTCCGAGAGGGAAGCCGACGACCGCGATGGGCAAGGTCGAACAACCGTTGAGCAGTTCGGCCGCGAGGCGCACGTTGGTTGAGTTCACGCAAACTGTTGCAAATTGGTGCGTTCGCGCCTCGGCACAAATGCGTTCTATTTCCTCGCGTGTGGCGTCGGGTTTAAGCAGGGTGTGATCGATTTTTGCCGCGAGTGAATCAGGGTTCTGCTTGGAACTTTCCTTCGGTTGGTCGGCACGGATGGCGGATCCAGAACTGGGAGCCGGCGGAATAGCGACTGGCACACCCAACCGTATCAAGCGCTCGCGGACAGCTTCAGAGATCTGCCCGACGAGCTCATCCAAGGGGAGTGGCCAGCCTGAAGGCCGTGAATTCAAAGGATTTGAATCAGATTTCGAAGGCCCGCTCTGGACTTGAAACACCATGTCACACCTTCCTAGAGACCGTATAGGGGACTCATTTAGTTCCTACTTTTTACTTGAAGTGTCAAGTCGGATTCGTTACCTCTAGATAAGAAAGGTGAGCGCATTTGCGCTCTTACTGAACTTATTGTTGGCAATTTTGTGAAATCGAGGAAAGACAATTCCTCACGCCTCACAAGTTTCAAAACTGCAGGTGAGGCTATTTTACCCGTCTTGGGTTTACTGGGAGCATTGCTTTCGGCGCCGCATACGGCGAGCGCCAATTCGGGAACAACATTTTTGGAAACCATCGGCATCAGCATTGCCGTGGGTACGGTTTTGGGAGCATCAACGTTGCCCTTTTACGATCAACCGGGGAAACATCTGAACAACGTGGCTTATGGCGCCTCTCTAGGTGCCGTGACGGCGGTCGGAATTTCTCTTTACGGATTGATTGCAGGGTCATCTCAGGAATACGAGGAAGCGAGCTCGAAGCAGCTTCCCTTGAGAAAATTTACGCAGGTGCAAAACACACGTCGTTTGAGTGCGGATTCGGGGCCTTCGGGTCCGATCGGTGTGCCTCTCTACCCCCCTCGTTTTTGGATGCCCGTGGTTTCCCTAACTTGGTAAACGCGGGCCGCCTTCGGGTGGCTGCGCGATAGGGAGACATTATGGCTACTGAACTCATCATCAACGCATCGCTACCCGAGACACGGATCGCCTTGATGGAAAGCGGCGAGATCCAGGATCTTGTCATTGAACGCGCCTCGGGCAAAGGTATCGTGGGTAACATCTACAAGGGGCGCGTGACACGCGTCCTGCCGGGGATGCAGGCCGCATTCGTGGATATTGGACTCGAAAAAGCAGCATTTCTATACGTGGATGACGTTTTCGTTCATTCCGAAATCTGGGAAGAGGAAGAGGGTTCTTCGGCTGATCAGAATGCGCTTGCCCAGATTTCTGCTGATGCAGGTGGAAGCCGCGATCAAAGCGCTTCTGGGGCTGGCGGCGGAACCGCAACCGGTCCGGTTCCGTTTTCGGGAGAGCTGCCGACACCGTTTGCGACCAGCGAGACGGCCGAAGCCCCGCGTGATCCGGATGCGACAGACGAAGTATCCGTTGCGGTGGATGCGCCCCGGGACTTGGATGAGGGCGACGACCTTTCCGAATCGGAAGAAGAATCGGAACAAGAACCGGAACAAGAAGATGACGATCGCGATCGCGACGATTCAGAACACGACCGCGAACTCGATGAAGCGGAAGACGAAGAAGAAGACGAGGACGACGGAGACGTTGACGAGGATGACGAGGGCAACGAGGATGAGGACGAGGACGAGGACGAGGACGACGAAGAAGAAGATTCTGGCGATCCGGTGAGAATGGGTGATCCCGAGGACAAGGGCAACAGTGATCCCGCAGGGACGGTTGCTCCTGAACAGACAAGCTCGGCTCGGGATTCCGGGCCGGTCGAAAGCAATGCTTCTCAAGAGGCAAGCGCCGAGTCCGGTCCCGCGGGACAGGTTTCCGAAGGCGGTCCCACCACGCAAGAGCGCGGTGGACAGCAACGGCCGCGAAGATCGCGGCGAGGCCGCCGAGGCGGGCGGTTTCGAAGGCGTGACCGAGGTGGTGAGGACAAAACCGCACAAACCGGTTCACCCGAGACTTATCCGGAGAGCTATCAAGAACAGGTTTCCGATCAGGGCAATCTTGATTCTGATCGCGCGGCCATGGTTGGCGCCGGCGAGATTGCGCCGGCTCAGACCGACAGGCCGGAAGCCAATGCGCCCGAGGGCGGCACCGAAAATCGCCCGAATGTGACCCCGGTGAACCGGGTCGAGTTCCGGGCTCAGCGATCACGGGATCGACGGATCAGGCCCAAGCCGGCCCGCTCGGTTCGAGGACAGGCCAATATCCAGGATCTGCTCAAAGAAGGTCAGGAAGTCATCGTGCAAGTCGCTAAAGATCCGATCGCGACAAAGGGTGCGCGACTGACCTGTCACATCAGCCTTCCCGGCAGACATCTCGTTTGCATGCCGACCATTGATCACGTCGGTGTGTCACGCAGAATCGAGCGCGACGATGAGCGAAGGAAACTTCGCGAGTACGTCGAACGTTATCGGCCGCGCAATCTGGGGTTCATCGTCAGAACGGCCAGCGGGCGCCAACAATCCGAGAAGCGTATTAAGCAGGATATCGAGTATTTGACCCGCCTTTGGAATGAGATTCGCGAGAAAGCGGTCACCGTGACCGCGCCAGCATTGGTTTACGAGGACCTCAATCCCGTGCTCCGCGCCATCCGTGACTGGGTGACCGAGGACATTGATAAAATCATTGTTGATTCGCGATATCACTACAATGAGATCCAGCGCTTCGTCGCGCATTTCATGCCATCGTTAAGACAGAAGGTTGAACTTTATCACGGCGATATTCCGGTTTTTGACGCCTACAATATTTCAACCGAACTTTCGCGCGCCTTGGAACGAAAGGTCTGGTTGAAATCCGGCGGTTATATCGTGGTCGATCAGGCGGAAGCCCTGGTGGCGATTGACGTGAATACGGGCCGGTTCGTCGGGAAAAAGAATCTTGAGGACACGATCCTCAAAACCAATCTCGAGGCCGTTCAGGAGATCGCGTACCAGCTCCGGCTGCGTAATTGCGGCGGGATCATCATTCTCGATCTGATTGACATGGAGAAGGAAGAAAACAAACAACGGGTCTACCGGGCCCTGGATGAGGCGCTTAAACGCGATCGCGCGCGGCCGACGATTTTGAAGATTTCTGAACTCGGTCTGGTCGAAATGACCCGCAAAAGAACTCGCGACACGATGGTCCGAACCCTCTGCGAATCTTGTACTTCATGCGAGGGCAAGGGTTTCATCAAGAGCAAGCAGACCGTTGCCTATGAAGTCATGCGCGAGATCGAGCGTGAAGGCGTGGAGAAGGACATCAGCAAGATTCTGGTGCAAGCGCATCCGGATGTTATCGACATTCTCGCCATTGATGAGCGTGAAACACTGGATCACCTCGAGCGGCGTCACAGAAAACAGATTTATCTGCAGGCCGTGGTGGATTACCACCCGGAGCAGTTCGAAGTGGTGGGTGATAAAAAAGCGCGCGCGGAACGCGGGCGTGAGCAGGAAGATGAACGCGGTCGTGATTTGCGCGGACGAGACCGGGAGCGAGGGAGAGACCGGGATCGTAATCGCGACAGGGAACGCGGGCGTGATCGTGGACGTGACCGGGGACGTGATCGTGGCGACGAAGAACAGCCGAGAGTTCAGGTGCGGCCCCTCGTCGTGCCGAGGACCGAGCCACTTGCCCCGGCGGGAGAGCTGCCTCGTTCCGCAGTGCCGATTTTAGCTCCTCCTCCCGAGGGGAGCACGGCAGAGGTCGGTGGGACGTCCGTTTCGCCCGCAGTCTCGGCCGCGACCGCCTCAGAGCCCGGACAGCCCGGTGTTGCTCAGGAAGGTGGCGGTTCAAAACGTCATGAAGGTCACGACTTCGACGAGGAAGACCGTTTGGCCTTTCTTCGCGCTCAAGCAGCGCAAGACGCCGCTCTAGCCCGGTTCAGAACGACGAGTGATTCGACGAACCTGGGGGGGCGCGGCCCGAATGCAGGTTCGGGCACGGGCCGCGGTGATCGGGGCGATCGCCCGGACCGTGGCGGTCGTGGGCGCCGTGGGCGCCGTGGCCGGGGGGGCAGCAGCAGCGGCGGCGGCGGATCGGGGAAATTTGGCCGGCGCGGTGATCGCGGTGGCAGAGGACCTCAGCCCAGATTCGAGCCGCGCGGGAGTGCCCCTGAGGGCGAAGTTCAAGTCAGGCCGGCGCCGGCAGCGCCAAGCGGACCGGTTGAACCGGCCCTTGAGCGCCCATCCGTTTTGCCGAATACTCCTGCACCGGCAAATGAAAAGGTTTCAAAGGAAACAGACAACCGAAACGACAACGGGTCGGGCGATCATTCGCAGCCGCCGGCTTGAGGAGACCTTTCAAGGGGCAACATGGCTTCGTCGACTTTTCGTGTGCGTATCCGTATTCCTCGGCAGGTGATACTCGGCAGTCAGCAGCTGTCACGCGAAGATTTTTTCGAAGCCTTGTGGAACCGCTTTTCGGCTTTGGGTTTGCTCGGAGTTCATGAGGGCACGCTGCTCAGCGAAGAAGCGGCCGAAAAAGGGCTGGAAACGGAGTCATGGACTGTGGACGCTGGTGAAGCGCCACGTGAGCGCGATTGGGTGGAGAGTCAAGCCGAGGCTCAAGCCGAGCTCTACTTTGACAGCCAAACGCATGCGGAGGAAGCATCGGGACAGCTCAGGGCTGAAACGAATCTTGAGATCGGCCCGATTGAAGAGCAGCTTCCGGAAGATTGGGACGCACAATGGAAAGCCTCGTTCCTGAGCTCTCCTTCCGGGATCGACGTCCCGCCATTCTGGAAAATCGTCCCGCCTTGGCTGGAAAGGTCTGAAGGCACCGAAACCAGAATTCTTCGCATCAATCCTGGGGCGGGTTTCGGGACCGGGACCCACGAGACGACGCAGCTCTGCTTGGGAGCACTCGCGGAATCCTGGCCGCGGGTTCTCGAGAAGCGAAGGAGTCCTCGCGTTCTCGATTTTGGCAGCGGTTCGGGAATTCTCTCGATTGCGGCGGCTATTCTCGGCGCTCGTGTCGATGGTGTTGAAATCGATCCACTCGCCATTGATAATGCCCTCGATAATGCAAAGCTCAACGGAGTTGAAGACCGGGTGGTTTTCTCGAAAGACCTCTCGGCGGCCCAGGGTCACTATTCAATCGTGATCGCGAATATTCTCAAACCTGTTTTGCTGGAATTCGCCGAAGCATTGGTTTCTCGACTTGATCCCGCAGGTGTTCTGATTCTTTCTGGCTTGATTGAGGCTGATGTTTCCCCGGTCTCAGCGCGCTACGGTTCGCTCCTTGGCGGACGCAAACCCCAGGCACGTGCTCTTGCCGAATGGCGAAGCCTAGTCTGGAATAGAAGCTGATCCCAGGGTAAATAGCTGATACCTCAACGGTTTTAAATCTTTGCAGGGCGGCCCACCTTGAGGTACAACGCAATGCAATATTATGGTCCCTTTTAAGTTTATCCTATTTGCGTCTACTTTCATCATTGCGGGGACATTCGCGGGTTGCGGTAAAAACGAACCTGATCCCTCGATCGATGACAGCATTCCTGTCGCCAACCTGACGGAAGCTCAGCAGCTTGCGCAGCAAACCAAAGTTTACTGCAGCCAATCCAATACCGATTGCTCACCTTCCGTCGCGATGATCTCGGTGACAACGCCGGCAAGCGTGGGCATGTGTACGGCCTTCCTGATCAGTGATGACCTCCTCGCGACGAATAGTCATTGTATTCCGGACGATCTCAAAGCGGCTGATTCGGATTGTTCCGCCCGGATCTGGGCTTTTTTCCCGGAGAATGGGCCTTATGCCGCCTCTCGTGAAGATTGCGCGAGAGTTCTTACGGCGTCGCCGATCAAGGAGAATACGCTTCGCCAGGATTATGCGTTCCTGAAACTCAAGAACCCCGTCGCGCGGCCTTCGATTCTGCTCGATCACAGCGGCTTCGAAGACCTGAAAAGCTATTTCATCACGAAGGTCGATCCGTATACCGGCAACAACATTCCCGAAGGTTTTGTTCGAAAAACCGAGTGCAAAGCCGTCTATGCTACAGTCGCGCTGCCGTCTTTCAACGACCCCTTTGCTCCGCTCGCGCTTTTGAGTGACTGCGAGATCGTGCACGGCAATTCCGGTTCTCCCATTCTGGACTCCAACGGAAATGCCAAAGGAATCATCCAGGCATTTTTGAGCATCAATTTTTCGGATCCTCGAAATGAGGAACTTTCCAGGGAATTGATCGATTCCGATGTCGCGAAAATGAACGTTGGTACCAGCTTCGCCTGTATCGCGAGCCCACTCGAGCCGAATCGCGTGATTCCAGGGTCCTGCACGGCACGCCCGGGTAAAACAGACCCGCCGACGCCTATTTCGGACGAGCTACTGAAAATTCTGTTGGACGAAGCGGCCAGACTTGCCAAAGAGATCTCCTGGGAGGGGAAATTTTTGGCGGAATGGAATTCAGCTGTTCTTTCCGAAGATTCGCGCCTGATTGACCCCTTTGAGAAGGATTCGAAACACTTTATGCGGCATGTGGTTCCGCTTCCGAAGTGCATTTCGAAGCCAGAGACGTGGCTCAAAGGTCTTCGGAACAGGCGTGGAGTTTATCCGAGCAATAAAACCGTGAACGCGGCTTTGCCGGTTTGGCCGGTTCGGTTCGGTCTGAATCGTTACCTCAGGGAGGGAGCAAAACTCGCCACCCGGCATGGGAGCATCGGGGTTTGGATTTCATTTAATCCGAAATCCATTCACCAGAGCGGGAGAAGTCTTTTCACGGTAACGGGGCAGGATCCGGATGGACGCTTACAAATCCTGTTTGAGCGCGAATTACAGAGCTGTAAGTAGCCTTGGCGTTCTCATCGCTCAGTTCATGAACAGAAACGCTTGCCAGCGGCCGCGCTGACAAATGTAACGGTTGGGTTTCCATCCGGGTTCATTCCAGAGGCGATTCAGAAAATACTCGCGCCAGGTCATCCAAACGGAGATGATTTGTGGATACTGTGAGGCGGGCGCCGAGATCTCGCGTTCTATGGCGTGAAGCATTTCAGTCACGACGACCGCGTCGACGGCATGTCCATGGGCGACTGCGAGATGTGCGCGTTCCCAAAAATCATTTGTCCGGGTCAGATCCCAATCCGGATGTCGCAACGAGAGTTGGACGGTGATGTCCGGAAACGTCGGGAACCAGGCGCTGAATTTCTCATCCGGTCTCTTGACCCCTTTCGCGCGAAGGTCCCGTTCCAAAGCACTCAGGCGCTGATCCACGCAGTCCACGTAATCGCGGTAAGTCGTCCAGTTCCAGGTCTTCGTGTTTCCGAGTCGGAGGGCCTGCGAAAAATCGACGTAAGCGAAAATTCCCGTCGAGGCGACGGTCAGGGCCGCGAGCAAGCCCAGGGCCACTCTTGATCCAAGGTGCTGTTTATGATTCCAGAGCGTAAGACCGGCGATTCCGACAAAGCACCAGGTGGCGATGTGAATGTAATAGATGAACCAGACCTCGGGCTTGCTGTCCCAGAGCCAAACGGCGCCGAGAACCCAGGCAGCCGCCGGGGTCATTCGGGCCCATCCCCCGAGCGAGGGTGTTTTTTTGAGCCAGCCTAACAAACGGCCATAGGCCAGCATCGTGAACCCGAGCCCCCCGACGATGCTCCAGGCCAGCGCGGCTATGATCGCGATCCACAGCATGACCGAGGTGGCGGTCATGACACCAGGCCAGCTCTCCGGACTTCCGTACGACGAAATCAAGCTCGAAACGGCTTTGTTGAAGCTGTCGAGCCAGTCGTTGTGAATCGCGAGGCGGGTCCATTGCGTTTTCATCTGATGGACGAAAAGATTGAAACGAGCCGCGACAACCAGGAGCCAGGGCGAGAGATAGAGCAGGGTTCGGCTGGCGATCCGGATCAGGGTTCCCGGCTCGAGCGCAAGCGCGAGAACAACCGGGAAAAGCAGGTGAATGGCATTGAAATGCGAATAGGCCGCGATAGCCAGCAGTGCGGCGATCGGGTCCCATAGCCCGCGCGCGCGCAGACGTTCCGGAAAGCCGAACGTCAATCCGAGCACAATTGCGATTCCGCAGAATGCCACCAGAGACTCCGGCCTTACGAGGACCGAGCCCCAGCGATGAATCGGGTCCAAGGCGAAAACGAGCGCCATCGTGAGGGCGCCGAGAATCGGCATTCCTGCACGGAGGAGTGCCGCAACGTAAATCGAGCCCGTGGCAGCCCAGAATACGAGGGGCCAGAATTTGATGCCGAAGCTCCCGTCGATACCCAGTTCCCGTCCGATCCCGATCAGGATGGGATAAAGGGGCATCGTGTTGAAATTAAAAATCCTGTAAGTCGGCTCAAAAGGGGCCTGGGGGAGCATGACCCATCGCGGTGGCCATTGAAAAAGCTCTTTCGCGACGAAATAGAACGCCGAATCATCCGGCCAGGGGACGGGAACGAAAGACAGCGCGGAAAGCCATACCCAAGTCGCGCCGAAAAACGGAATAAGGCAAAGCAGCCAGAAAATCGCCGTGCTTTTTCCGTGTGGCCGCTTTAGATTTCCATTTTGCCCGCCGAGCATGCGGAGGACATTACTTGAGCTCTCGGTCCTTATCAACAGAACAGCACTCCGGAAGAATGCGCGTCGTCTTTGGCTCGTCTGGCCGACTTGGTTCGGCATTCGTCCGCCAGAGCACGGAACGTGGCAGTGCGATGTTGATGATCCCGTGGGCCCGCGCGAAAACAGCCGAGTCAATTCCGGATCGCCCCTGTGACATCGTGTTCGCCGGTGGGCTTACTGATCCAAAACTGCCGGAATCCGAGATTCAAAAAGCGAATCTGGAATTTCCGCTCGATATCATCGAGAGGACCCGGTCTCGGCCGGGGACGAGATATCTGACGCTCGGGACGATTCTTGAGCGGTTCCCCGAAGCCTGCTCCTCGAATCCTTATCTCAAGTCAAAGTTGGAGCTGGGGCGCGCTATCAGCAGTCTTGCTGCCGAGTCGTTGAATAATGGCAGGTTTCTTCATATCCGGTTGCATACGCTCTATGGCGGGGTGATCCAGCGGCACATGTTTTTGGGTCAGCTGGCCACGGCCATCGAGAAGGATACGGAATTCAAAATGAGCGCCGGCACTCAGCTTCGGGAATATCATCACGTCGACGATATCGCGGTGGCGCTCGATCATATTCTCGCGCGTGCCTGGCAGACCTCCGAAACCGATTTGAACTCAGGGGAGGCGGTTCGGCTTGCGGAGGTTGCGAAGGCGGTTTTTGAAGCCTTCGGTAAAACCCACCTTCTGAGAATCGGCGCGTTACCGACGCCTGGGGGCGAAAATATTGATCGTGTTTTTGAGCGAAGTTCCGGCTTCTTTTTGCCGGTTTCACGTAGACCGATCCCCGGGATTATTGAGTGGTTACGGAGATCCCTGCGGCAAGCTTGAGCGCGGCGCCGGGGGTACGGCCGGTTTTCAGAGTGTGCTCGGGAATTCCTTGGAATTGATCGCTTCCGCAACCACGACGCGCGGGCGTGCCTTCGAATCATCAAAAATTCGACTGAGATACTCTCCAAGCACGCCAAGAAAAATGAAGGTCACGCTGTGAAGAAATAACATCAGAACGACCAGGGTGGTGAAGCCCGGAAGAGGGGTTCCGTTGATCAGATATCCGACCAGATAGTAGCTGCCGAGTGCCGACGCGAGCAGGAACAGGAGAAGTCCGAGAACGCCGATCAGCCGAAGCGGGGTTTTCGAAAAAGCCGTCAGCGCATCAATCGCGAGAACGAAGTAATGCAGAATTCTGAATTTGCTTTTTCCCGAAATCCGAGGCTGCCGATCATAGACAACGGCGATCTGTTTGAAACCGAGAAAGGAAACGAGACCCCTGAGATAAAGGTTCCGTTCAGGAAGGCGCTTCAGAACCTCGACAACCTTCCTGTCGAGTAATCGGAAATCACCCGAGTTCTCGGGAATTCTGAAATCAGAAATCCTGTTCAACAGCTTGTAAAATCCGGAGAAAAGAATTTTCAGCGCCCACGGGGCATATCGCTTGCGGCGAATGCCGTACGCGACGTCATAGCCTTCATTCCATTTTCTGACGAATTCCGGGATGACCGCCGGCGGGTCCTCGAGATCGGCGTCGAGTTCAATCACGGCATCGCCCTTCGCGATGCTCAGGCCGGCAAAAATCGAGTTCTGGTATCCGAAGTTGCGGGAAAACCGGAAAGCCTTCAGGTATGGCCGGGTCCCGGCGAGATCTTCCGCGACTTTCCAGGTGTCGTCAGTCGACGCGTTGTCGGTGACAATGATTTCAGGCGAGTAGTCGCGGAGCTCTGATTTGAAAAGTTCGTCGATTGCCTGAACGGCGGCGGGGAGGTTCCGGGCTTCATTAAAAACCGGGATGCAGATTGAAATCGTTTTCTTTTCCATCTGTGATCAAATTAGTCGTTCAATGCCAGAATTTCTACCCAAAAAGCCCGAATTCATCTACTTTGGTCGCATGGCACCCGCGCGTAAACGATCGTATTTTGCGTTCTGGTTGGGGCTGGTCGCGGTCCTTGCGTATTGGTACCTGGTGAAGCCAGTCGGTGGAATCGGCTACGTCGAGGATTTTTGCTCCGAGCTGAGCCGCCGGGCCATGGCTGAAAATCTGCTCAAATTTTCAGCTCCGACGTTCGTCTCGGATCTCTTCATGGCGCCGTTCGGAAGTCCGATTGCCTTTTTTTCCTGGTCCATCGAGCGTGATTGGCTAGGGGCGTATGTTTGGATGTGGAATCGCGAATTCCCCTTCCTCTGGGTTTACTTCGCCTGCTCCCTGCTTGGCTCCTATCTTGTCGTTGGGGCGATTTTGCGCCGGATGGGTCTTGGTTCAGTTGCCGCCTGGGGACTTGCTGCCGCCGTCGTTGTCCTTCACATCCCCCGCCATTTCAAAATCTGGTATCACATCGAATATCTTTCGCAGCATTGGGTGTACTGGAGCCTGTTTCTCGATGCGTGGATATGGCATCGCTTCATCCGCGAGAAACGCTGGTCCTGGAACCTCGAGCTCTGGAGGGGCTTTTGTCTTTTCGGAGTTCTCGGTTCGCCCGGGTATTTCTGGGGTCCGATGGTTTTGGAGTGGATCATCCTGCGGCTCTGCCTGCTCGCGGTTTTTTTTCTGATGCTCCGTCGCGACCAGCGCCCCGCGATCGAGGGACGTTTTCGCGGCGCGATTTTGCCGCTTTCGCTTTGCGTGATATGGGCGGTCATCGAATTCCGCTGGTTTATTCCCCTCGTTTCCGAAATGAAGAAGCTCGGAGATGTTTGGCAGGGACTCGGATGGTTTGCTCACCTTGGCTATGTTGTTCGGCCACTTTGGCTCGATTCAGCTTATCACCTGGTTCAGTCCGGCCTGGCGCTGATCGGCTTGTCGCTGCCATTCGCGCTTCCGCCGGTCGACAAGCCCGAAAGCGTGGTTACCATCGGATGGCTTTTTTGGATTCCCGCGCTCATCGGGGTTTATCTCCTGAGGAAAAAAAGGGGTGGCCCGGGCGTCGTGGCTGTTGTTCCGTTTCTCAGTCTCATCGCAATCGCGATCGCATATTTTGGCGTCGGCGGTCCCTATTTCCTGCAGGAGATGATCCAGGCAACCGTTCCGTTCATGAAGTTCTTCCGGGTCACTAGCCGATGGGGGCAGTTCCTGCCGCAGCTCACGGCCATTTTGATCGTTCTTGCCTGGCCGGAAATCACGGCCTGGTTTCGTGATTTCGCGGCCCGCCGCTCCCGTCAGGCGCTGGTCCTGATTTTCGCCGCGTTCTCACTGGTTGAAATCAGCTGGCTGCTCCTTCCCGTCAACATGCTTCCCCCGCTTCACGCTTCGACGGAGCATCTCCTGAAAAATATCCGGCAGGAACCCGGAACGACGGTCCTGGATCTGCCATTTTGCGTGGCCGGCGGAAACGGGGTTTGCACCCTCGAACAGTGTCCCAATTACCCCAAGTCAACCACGGGCCAGTGTTTCGGTAACTGGCATGAGAAGAAGGTTTACGGAATATATCAGGCGAGGCTTGCGGAAAGTCAATGCGACCTGTATCGACGGCCGCCCTATTCGTCCTGGTTTCACGCGTGGGCGGATCAGCGTTGCTTCAATGAGGTGGAATGGAATGACTTCTGCCGATACCTGGACGAGAGAAGCGATCTCGCCGCCATTTTGGTTTACCCGGAGATCTGGTTCGGGGCGGCCGATTCGGATTGCCGGGCGCGGTTTGATGCGAAATTGGGAGCGCCCCAAGACGAGGGCTGGTTTTATTCGAAGTCGACGCGCGGGGGGGCCGGCGCGGAGCCGATGCGGGTTTTACGCTACCGTACGAAGTGTCGCTGAAGCTTCAGCTCAGGGCCAATACAGCGCCTCGATTCCCGCGAAGCAGGCGTAGCCGCCGGACGCGGCATCTTGAAGCGGGATAAAAAGTTCTGCCCTCTTTTGGCCGGGAATGCGGCTTCTGATTTGCGCGTAATCCTGCTCGGTTCCCGCCAGCCAGCAGCCGCCGAGTTCACGGCCGTTTCGGGCGAATTCTTCGATCGGCTTCCAGGTCGGAGTTTGCAGATTCAGATCGACTTCTCCAAATGAACCGCGAAGGTAATAGCGCAAAGGCCAGTAACTCCAGAAATCCAGAGTGGAGGCAACGCAACGTTCACGGGGACATTCCTTTTCGAGCCAGCGCGCGGCCAACATCGAGGGGTCGTGCTCGGTGCCGTATTTCAGAATCGGGATCGAGAATTGGAGAAAGAAATACGCGATCACCGCCGAGCAGATCCAGCCCCTTCGTTTCGGCAGGAAGCTCCAGAGCGCATCGGCCCAGAAAAGGGTCCAGCCGGGGACGAGCGGGAGAAAGTAACGTTCATGGCCGATGAAGGTCAGGCTTCGGCCCCGATAGCTCATCACCAACAGAAAGAACGTGCCGATCAGATGAGCGAGAAAAGCTCTGCGCCAAATCCAGAGACAAGACGGCTGGGCGAAAGATCGGGCCTTACTGAAAAGTCTGACGGCATACCGGAAAAAAACGATCAGCAGAAATATAAGAAATCCCAGAACGGCGATCCTCGGAACAGGTTCGACATGAAGCAGGAACCTGAAAGGCTGGTGTCCGGCCATGATGCTGAAAAACGCGATGAGTTCATCTCCGAGGCTTCGGGCCTGCTCGCCGTGCGCGGAAGCCGGTGGCGGGAAATTCTTGAGCACGGGAAAAGCGAGCACGAGATAAATCGTGATGGCGAGCGCGGCTTTTCCCGGGTTCCTCCGGGCGGCCTTGCCGAGAAGGGTGATTACCGGAAGAAAGACAATGAGGTGCCCCAGAAACGCCGTTGTGTGCGCCTCGGTCGAGAAGCCGGCGAGAAGCGCGAGCCGGATCCAGCGGACTTCGCCGGTTCTCGCGATTCGAAACGATTCCGCGAGAAAATAGGCGAAAAGCCCCAGCAGCAACGGATGAGGAAAGCCGACATGACTCCAGATCAGGACCATGGGGCAGGAGGCCGCCAAAAGCAGGAACCAGAGTGGGAAGGTCTGCCGATCGGGCCGCTCATTACCGCGAAGAATCCGGACTTCCCGGAAAAGGACAAACGCCCCGATCCAGAATATCGAGAACGGTATGATTCTCACCATCCAGGGCTGGGGTGACAGCAGATTCGGAGAAACCAGAATTCCGTAAACCGAGCCCATGGCCCAAAAATCCAGGGGCCCGGTGTAACCGATGAGCGGATTCAGGCTTGCTCCTCCGCCCGAAAGCAAGCGTTTCCCTTCTTCCAAAATAAATGTGTAGACGGCCTCATCACCACTGATGGCGGGAATGTTCAAAGTGAGAAGGCAGAATAAAAAGACGAAGCCGATCGTGACGATCAGAAGCTGTTCAGCGCGGGATCGTTCACGAAAGTTTTGAAACATGAGAATTCCTCATCACCCGCAATTGCTGGGTTAGAATCACAAGGAGTGTCAGTTGAAGGAGGTTGACGCCGGGACTCCAGTAGAGCTGGAGGGTTCGATCGAAATGATCGAGGAGCCAACTTCCAATGCCCCAGAGACCGAGTTCGGACCAGTGTCCGAGATAATACCAGAAGCAAAAGACGTGGAACGGGATAATCAGGTATCTGAGTACCCATCTGGGACGCGGAAGTGCGGCAAGCGAAAAGCAGGCCGGCGCGATGTATTGAAGCGCGATCGCACTCGAGGTGGATACGAGTGAAATCGGATAAAAGAGAAAGGCCGTTTTCCAGGGACGGTTTCGCAAAAGCCAGCCGACGCCGAGAAGCATGAACAGAAAAAGCGGAAACCAGATCGGCCTTAATGTCAGGGCTGCATCGGTGAAACCGATTTGCGTGGCCGACCAAGCGATCAGCTTTGGAATCGCCGATCCCCCGCTGTTTGATGAATAGAGAAAGATGTTCCGGATGACCGCGCCGGGATCGGAAAGCAGGTACGGGCTGAGAAACAGGACCCATACCCCGAAACAAATGAAGAGGATCCTGAAACGCTCACGCCAGGTCATAGGGCGAAGAATCATCCAAATCGGCAGGAAGGCGAAAACGTGTTTTACCGCGAGTGAGGCTCCGGTCAGAACGAGAGTCGAGGTCGGGAAAGGCGCATCACTCCGGGCGTCCTTGTTCGATTTGACATAGAACCAGTAGCCCAAGGCGGCCAGGGCCAGCAGCAAGGGTTCGCAGTTGCAGTGAAAGCCGGAGATCACCATGGCCGCTGGACTGAGCAGAAAAAAGATCATCGCGATCCTGAGCCCGAATATCCGCCAAAGCACCCACGCGGTTGTCCAATCGGCCAATGTCATGAGCCCGGTCGCGTAATAATGAAACCCGTTGATCGAATCGCCCCCCGGCAGCCGGTAAAAAAGTTGAAAGAACCAATAGCAGATCGGGCCCCAGTTCGCCCAGATCGGCACGTCCTGGTAATAATTGGACCCCAGGGGAAGTCGGGCAATTTTGAACACGGTCTCGAGGTCGAAGTTGTGCCCTGCTAGCGGCATCAGGTATCTGATGAAGATCCCGAGAATGCCCAGGAGTAGAAAGAGTCGGGCGTCTTTTTCAGCTTTCATGCGATATTCGGATGAGTACGTCACAAGAGCGGATTTTCCAAGCTTAAACGGTTGTAATCCAAGGCACTTAATGGCAAAAAACAAAGGTGAGCAGTCGAATACAGGAACTCGCAAAAATAGAAATTTCAGAGGCAGAGAGGCATCGCGCTCAGGAAGTCCTAAGCTCCCAAAAAGTCGCGGTCTTTATCGTCGCCTACAACGCGGAAAAAAAGCTCGAAGCGGTTTTTGACCGAATTCCAGCTGAAATTCGGGACCGGTTTGCCGAGATTTTCGTGATCGACGACAGTTCGCAGGACCGGACTTACGAAGTCGCCCAAAAAGTTAAGTTGAAATACCCGGCGACGAACATTCAGGCTTATCGGACTCCGTTCAACCGGGGGTATGGCGGTAACCAGAAACTTGGGTACCTCTACTCACTCGAAAAAGCTTACGACATCGTTATTCTGCTTCATGGTGACGGCCAATACGCACCCGAGTATCTCCCCCGGGTCATTGCCGGCTTTGCGGACGGTGCGGACGCGGTCTTCGCGTCACGAATGATGAACAAGACTTCCGCGTTGAAAGGCGGGATGCCGCTTTACAAGTGGGTCGGAAACCAGGTTCTCACCTTCATCGAAAACAAATTCCTGAATACCAACCTCTCGGAGTTTCACACCGGTTTTCGGGCATACCGGACGAGCGCGCTCCGCAAGATCCCGTTTATTTACAACTCGGGCGATTTTCACTTCGACACCGAAATCATTATCCAGGCGGTCGCGACCGGCTGGAACATCCGGGAAGTCTCGATTCCGACTTATTACGGCGATGAAGTGTGCCACGTGAACGGCGTTAAATACGCCTGGGATTGCATCAAGGCGGTTATCAAAAGCCGCCTGGTCCAGATGGGGCTTTATTATCATCGTGGTTTTGATTTCGCGCTTTTCGAGAACGACAACTACCAATTCAAGAAGAGCCCGCATTCGCTTCATCAGTACGTTCTGACTCACGCCCAAATCGGCTCCGATATGGACGGGGTGGAGTTAGGCGCGAACCGCGGGATCATGAGCAGCCGCTTCGCCGAAAAAGCCCGTTCTCATTGCGCGGTCGATATCATGCAGCCCGATCTCGCCGGAACGGCGACCGCGATGAGCATGGATCTGAATTCGCCGTTCTCTGAAGCCCTGGGGCGTGAGCGCTTTGATTATTGCGTGGCGCTCGACGTGGTCGAGCACATGAACCGGCCCGAGGCTTTTCTCGAAGAGACCTTCAAAATTCTGAAGCCCCACTCCAAACTCTATATCAGCACCGCGAATATCGCTTATCTGCCGATCCGGATTTCGCTGTTGCTCGGCCAGTTCAATTATGGAAAACGCGGCATTCTGGATCGCACCCACACGCGCCTTTTCACCATTCGCACGCTGACCAAAATGCTGGAGCAGTACGGGTTCCGGGTCGAAAAAAAGGTCGGCTTCACTCCGCCCATTTCCGACCTCGTTGGCAAGGGGTTCATCCTCAGGGCGATCGAGGCCGTTCATCTTTTCCTCTCCCGCAGGTGGCCGACCATGTTCAGCTTTAACTTTCTGATCGTCGCGACGCGTACGGATGATCTTCAGGATGTTTTCGAAAAAACCATCAGACCCTCGTAATGCGCTGATTTGTGCTTCAGAAGAAGAGCTGAAGGTGCCCGCTGCCGCCGCCCCAGGATTTATTGGAACCGAAACGGTCGAGATCGGCCGAGCCGAGCAGGACGATCCGGCCTTTGTCTTTCAGTAAAAACCCGTAGCTGATGTTCAGGCGGTGCTCGAAGGCACGGTTGAATTGCGGCCGGATGCCGATCTGTTCGTCGCCTGATTCCTGGTGCAGCGCCAAAATGTAAGTGAATGTCCAGGTATCTTGAACTGCGAAGCGGAGGTACGGAAGCCAGTCCCGGTAGAACCCGATACCCCGATCCGTGTTCCAGATCCGTCCGGCGAATGCGAGTCCCATGGTGAGAGAGCGGGTGGTCCATTCGGCCGAGGTCGAAAGACGGTTCGTGTACCAGTTCCCGACGGGTGCCGTTACGGGGCCTGTCGGGTCACGGGATTCGTGCTTTCTGTCGAACTGGATTCGAAACGCCGCCGCGTGAACATCCGAAAGCCGCCGCCGTCCGTAAAATGAGGCAAACCATTTCCAGTAGAAGTAGTCGTAATTTTCATTGAAAAAGCGCCAGCGCGTCGGCGTTTCGTAGCGGGCCGCGTATTCCAGGAAGTTTGCGTCGGTCCATGTTCTTCCGACGATTCCGCGAGCATAAGGAAGATCAGGTTCCAGAAAAGTGTCGGGATTGTCCGGGTACTTCAAACGCGTAACATCGACGAAGGTGTTGAAGATACGGATTTCGTGACGATCGTTCGGCCGGAGCATGAGAGCGACCCCGGTGTCGTCGTTCGGTTTACGAAAAGCCGGCTCACCATAAAATACAAAACCCAGGCGTTTCCATGGCAGGAATATGAGTTCGATGATGTGATGGGTACTTTGCCGTTCGAGGTTCGATTCATCAAAATAGGTGAACCGCACTTCGAAGCGATCCGAGATCGCCTCATGGATCTTCAGCCGGTTCGCGAGCATGAAGCGAGTCGTGCTCAGGCTGCCGAAATTCACCTCGAGTGCTTTGTCTCTTGAAAGCCAGTCGTACTCCCAGGACGGCGGAGTGTTATAGGCGAGCAGGTCTGAGAAATATTGCGAGTACAGCGTCGAAGGGCCCTCGAAGGACTCCTGCTCGACTTCGCTCAAGCTCTGATACTCGGGGAAGTTTTCCCAGCCAAATGCGTCAGAAACCAGGAACATGAGCGCGACAGCAAGCAGGAGTGGCCGCATCGGGACGAACGGCTACAAATTCCGGACCACGCTCGCCATCCCGGCGCGTACCTGGCTCGTACCTGGCGCGGAGTGGCGCGCACGCGACCTCCCGGTTCGAGCATTGCAATTCCCGTTGGCACGGTGAAAACAGGCCGAATTGAAGCAATCGACTTCGCGCGTGGAATTGCCATCGCATTGATGATCTTGAGCCATGGGATCAAGGGACTCCTCACTTTCGAACAGATGCCGTCCTGGGGATTGGTCCCGATTCATCTCATCACGAAGTTTTCGTCCACGCTGTTCATCATGGTCTTCGGGATGTCTTTGCGGGCCGTCTATCTCCCGCATGTCGGAACGCCGGCTTGGCCCGAGAAGCGAAAGCGTCTGCTGGTTCGCGGCGCTCTCGTATTTTTCTGGTATAAAGCCCTGACGGTCGTCGAGATGATCCATCAGTACCCGCGGTCGGAGATCGTGGATGCGCTGCTTTACAGGGCATTTCCCGTTTACGTCGAGATCCTCGGCTTTTATGCCGTGGCTCTTCTGTGGCTCCCGTTTGCGCTTCCTGTGTGGGCAAGGGTTACGAACGGACTCAGATATCTCGCCATCGTCGCAATGGGCTTGCTCGCCTATATTCTCTATCATTCATTCGATTTTTGGGGCCTCGAGGCCCTGAAGGCAATTTTCGTTGAAGACGAAAAGCACTATTCCTGGGGCCAGCTCTCCCGAGGTCCGCTCGTTCTGCTCGGACTGGTTATCGGAGATATTACCGCCCGCTGTTATCGCGGCCCCGCGCGCCTCTGGCTGGCGGGGGGCTTGCTCACGATCGGGATTTCTCTCTTCTCACTCTTTTTGCTGAGCGCTGGTCCTGATGTGAATGCTGAGTTGATCGCGATCGCCAAAAATGTCGGGAAACACCCGCCCGAACTCCGGTTCGCCCTATTCACGCTCGGCGGTTCTTTCGTGATATTGTCGGCTGCCATCGCAGGAGGCGCGCGGCTTTCGACGCTGTTCGCGCCGATCACGGCGATTGGCAAGAATTCGCTCCAATCCTTCGTATTTCATGTCATTGTGATCTTTGGCGTGTATCGGTATCTTCTGGGTTACTGGCACAACGTTTCATATCAGCGCGCATTAGTCCTGACGGCGCTTTTAATGGGGCTCACGTTTCTCTGGGTCAAGGTGGTTCATTGGTTCAGACCAAGGTTTCTCTCACGCTGATGCTTCTGATTCTTATCGCCGCGCCGTGCTTCGCCAAGCGAGCCCGGGCGGGAACCCCGGCTTGGACGAAACGCCTCGGTCATCGCATGCTCAAAATCGAAGCGGCTGATCCGGGCCGGCTCGGCCTCTACATCAAGGATCTCAGTAACGGCGAGGAGTTCTCTTTTCGCGCGAAGGAATATTGGTACGTTGCGTCTGGCGTAAAACTCCCGGTCGCCATTGAGGTTCTGCGGCAAGTCGAACAGGGAAAGCTGTCGCTCTCCGAAACCTTGAATTTGGAATCCTCTGATTACGTCGACGGAGCCGGGCTGATGAATCACCTGCCTCCCGGAAGCCGCGTTTCAGTCGAGATCCTCATGAGGGAGATGCTCATCCACAGCGATAATACCGCCAGTGATCTGCTCATTCGGAGAGTAGGGCTCGATCGCATCAATGATCTTGTGATGAGCCGTTGGCCCGGCGGGTTCGGGAGGATCACGACCCTGCTTGATGTGCGACGGAATGCCTTTGCCGGTCTTCACCCCGCCACCGCGCGGCTGAATAACCTCGATTTCCTGCATTTCACGTCCGCGAAAGACGATGACGCAAGGATGAGGATGCTGCTCCAAGTGCTTCATTTGAATCGTTCCGACCTTCGGGTGCGCACTCTCGACGGATCCTATTCAGCTTATTATTCGAAGCGACTCAATTCCGCGAAGCTCACGGCCTATGCGAGGCTTCTTGAGGACCTCGTGGAGGGGCGGGTACTTGGTCCCGAACGCACGAAATATCTCTTGAATATTCTTGCCGAAGTCGAAACCGGCCAGCGTCGGGTCAAGGCGGGGTTACCAGCCGGGTTTGTCTTTGCTCATAAAACAGGGACCCAGCGTGGCCGGGTTTGTGATTTCGGCATTATTTGGAATCGACGTAAGCCGTCGGTCCAGCGAGTTGTCGTCGCGGCTTGTACCCGCGATTTCTCGTCGAAGGAGCGCGCCGAGAACGCTTTGCGACGTGTCGGGGAAGCCGTTTCGCATTCGGGGCTTTTCAGGCGCGAATCTTGAGTGCAACCACGTGTGAAAGTCCCACGTGCGCGCAGCGTTTCGCTCGTCGTGTTGGTCGCGACTTTTTGGTCGGCCGCCGTTACGGGCGCCGGTTCACCGGATCGCACGGCTTGGGTTTCTCTTTTGGAAAAGAAAATTCGCGCGATCGACGCACAAAGTCCCGGTAGCCTCGGTGTGTTCGTCAAGCGGGTCAAAGACGGATCAACGATGACCTACGAAGCTGAAAAAAAATGGTATCTCGCTTCGACGATCAAGATTCTCGTCGCTATCGCGATTCTTCAGGAACAGGAGTCGGGCCGGCTCTCGCTCGATGAGGAGTTGACTTTGAGATCCGAGGATCGCGTGGATGGGTCCGGGGATTTGCTGGTTTCCCAGCCGTATTCGCGGCATTCCATCGGAGAGTTGTTGGAAAAAATGCTCGTCAGGAGCGATAGTACCGCGGCGGACATGTTGATCCGCCGAATAGGCGAAGAGAACCTGAACAGGAAAATCGAGCATGAGATGGGGGTCGCGGGTTTCGGCCCGATCACCACGCTACTTCGGGTCAGGTATGCGGCGTTCGGCGAACTCCATGAAAGTGTCGCCAATCTTACAAATCTGGATTTTATAGAACTGAAGAAGGTTCGAGGGCCTCGTGCCAGGCTGAGGGCGCTCATGCGAAAGCTCGGGCTGAAGCGTGAGCAGTTGGGGGCGAAGAGTATTGATGAGGCGTTTGAGCGCTATTACGCCCGCGGGTATAACTCGGGTTCACTCGTGGGGTTTGGAACGGTTCTCGAAAAGCTTGTCAGAAGGGAGCTTCTCTCTCCAGCCCACACGGAATTACTGCTCGGCTATATGGAACAAATTCAAACCGGGGATCACCGGATAAAAGCAGGGATTCCAAAATCGGGTCGTTTCGCGCAAAAAACGGGTACTCAGGTTCGGCGGCTCTGCAATGTCGGGGTGATGTTTCCCGGCCGCTCCGAGGCTTCGGAGCGCTCGGAGGACGATGCGGTCGTCGTTGCCGCCTGCGTTGAAAAATACGCCGATTTCAAAAAAGCTGAGAGGTCGCTTCAACATGTTGGACGCGCGATTTCCGAGTCAGGGCTGTTGAATTAGAGCCGCATACTTTGTGCATGAACACTCGCTGAAATTCACAAAAGGCGAACTCGGATTGGAGAGACAATGAGCCGGATGCTTTTCGGGTTCTTGAGTGTTCTTCAGTTAGTGGCTTGGCAGCCGACGGCCGGCTGGACGGCGAACGGCACGCGAGAAGCCGCTTCTGCTCAGTTGAAGAACTCAAAGGGCGATGTGGTTGGCAGCGCGATGTTTCAAGAGACCGGACAGGGAGTCAGAATCTCGCTGAACGTGTCGGGGCTCCCGCCGGGGAAACACGGCATCCATTTTCATGAAAAAGGAAGCTGCGTCGGACCTGACTTTAAGTCGGCCGGAGAACACTTGAACCCGCTGGGTAAGGAACACGGATTAAAAAGCGACAAAGGGGCCCATGCGGGTGATCTGCCCAATCTTGTGGTTCCGGCGAATGGCGCCGTCCGTGCGGAGTTCTTCAGCGATCGGATCACTTTAAAAGATGGAGCAAACAATCTTCTCAAGGAGGGCGGTACTGCTTTGGTGATTCACGCCCAAGCAGATGACCAGAAAACCTCTCCAACGGGAGGTTCTGGCGCCCGTATCGTGTGTGGTGAAGTCAAAGCACTCAGCTGATCGGCCGTGATTTTGAACTCCAGCTGACGAGCCACAGCCCGTGGATGAGCCCAAGTGAATACGCGATATCCAGCAGGGGTTGAAATCCGTAGAGCACAAGCAACTCCTTCGCCGTGAGAGGCACTGCCTTGAGATGGCGCAAAAACAGGAGATGTTTGGCCAGGAAGATGCTTAAAAGCGGAGCGAGCCAGCTGCCTGTCGGCAAACCCAGCAGAATGGCAAAAGCAGTCCAGAGGTACACGGCGGCCGAAACAAGCTGAAGCGCCCTCAGGAGCGTGCGAGCCTGACGATTGGCACCAGCGACTTTTCCGATGACCCCGGCGGACGCCTGTCGAACCTTAAGTAATATGTAGGGATGCGCTCTGCCATAGAGCATCTGATGTTTGAGGAGCTTTTCGAGGCTGTCCTGCTCGTCCGAAACCGACAGGAAGTATGGCAAGGAGGGCGCCTGATAAATTTCGAATCCGTTGCTCCTCAGCCGGGCGGCAAGCACCTGGTCCTCACCGGCGAGCCGGAGGGTCGTGTCGTAATAACCGACCGCCTCGAGCGCCGCGATTCGGAATACATCGCAGCGGCCCTCGGCGAAACCGATCGTGACGACGTCCTTGGGGCCATGGGAAGTCCCCCTGAGCGGCTCCGGCGGGAAAATATCCATGAGGTTTGTTACGACGTTCACTTTTTCCGCGATCGGCATCGGCCTTCCAGCCGCGGCGGGAAGAATTGGCTGGCCGGTGATCGCGCCCGCATTGGGGTGGCTCTCCATGAGTTCCAACATCGTTGCGACGTAATCGTCCCGTCCGAAAATCACGTCGCAATGGCAACTCAGGCCATAAGGCGATCGGGCAAGTTGGAAGGCTTTGTTCAATGTTCTCGACAATCCAAGATTCACCGGGTTCAAGATCGCGCGGTAATGAGCTGGCTGGCCGGCTTTCTCGAGCGCGGCCCGGAGTTTTTTGGCCGTGCCGTCGCGCGACTGGTCGTCCATGAAAAGAACCTCCAGCCATTCCTCCTGATTGTGAAAGGCCGGATGTCGTTGCTTTTCGATGGCGTCGACCAGTGCTTCGACTGTTTTCTCCGCGTTATAAAGCAGAAAAATAACGGTGATCTTCGGAGCGGTTCCGGTCATCAGGCGCGGTCCCCGAGGCGTCTGGTTCGCCGTCCGACGACGACAAATTCGTTGTAAATGAAGAGGTGGCCGATCGGTCTTGGGAAGGGAAACGAATATTCCCTGACCGGCTGGAATCCGATCTTTCGGATGACTGACCGTAATTTCGGGAAGTCCATGAATTCGACATGCGTGTGATCACTTCGATAGCCGACTTCCTGAGGCGTGATGAGAATGATTTTTCCGTCCTGGCGAAGGAGCGGAATGTATTCCTTCAGCAGCGTTTCGAGCTGGTCCTGTGTCATGTGTTCGGCAACATGCGAGAGCAGAATCGAATCGAAGCTGTCTTCCCGGCAGTATTCGGATTTTTTGAAGTCTTCGGGCGTGAACGCCTTGAGACCCTGATGTTTCGCGAAATCGACGGAATGAACGTTGTGATCCAAACCGACGCCGTTTCCGGCGAGGTGTTTCAGGTTCCGGCCGATTCCGCAGCCGATTTCAAGGGTGAAGCCGGGCTTCAGCCGAAGCAGGTTCCAACGATAGGGGGCTTGGACGTCGACATAGCGCTTCCACCACGCGTACTGCTTTTCGACGAGGCGTACGGTATAGGCGTGGTCCTCTGTCGTCTGAGCCGCTGCGGACGGCTCGGGCAATCCATTCGTGCTCTCGTTCATTTCAGTTCCTCAGCTCCTCGAAGCGATCGATTTGTTCGGTTGTGAGTTTCAGGGCTGATTCTCCATTATGGACCCTTTGATACCATTCCACCACCCAATGGAGCGCTTGTTCAAGAGTCATTCGAGGACGCCATTTGAGTTTCGATTGGGCGAGAGAGCAATCGAGCTTAAGATAATGTGCTTCATGAAGCGCATCGGGCGGCGCGAGACATTCCCACTGCGCACCTTTGCCCCAAAGTGCCGTCATATGATCCGCGATCCAGGAGACCGGCTGGACTTCCGTTGTGTCAGGGCCGAAGTTCCATGCTTGCGAGAAAGTGAGGGGGTCATCCCACAAACGCTCGGCAAGGAGCAGATAGCCACCGAGGGGTTCAAGGACATGCTGCCATGGTCGGATTGAACCAGGATGGCGAATCGGAATGGTCTGGCCGTTGATGAGAGAGCGAATACAATCGGGGATCAGCCGGTCTTCCGCCCAGTCGCCGCCGCCGATGACGTTCCCGGCACGGGCTGATGCGAGGCCGATCAGTTTCGTTCCGATCGCGCCTGAAAAATAGGATTGCCGATAGGCCGCGGTGACGAGCTCGGCGCAGCCTTTGCTGCTGCTGTACGGGTCGAAGCCACCCATGGGCTCATTTTCTCGATAGCCCCAAATCCATTCTCGGTTTTCATAGCATTTATCGCTCGTGACGTTCACGACGACCTGGGCGCCGAGCTGTCGAACCGTCTCGAGAACATGAGCGGTTCCCATGACGTTGGTCGCGTAAGTCCCCAGGGGATCTTTGTAGGACGGCCGTACGAGCGCTTGCGCCGCGAGATGGAAAACGATCTCCGGTTTGAATTCGGCGTAATGCTTTCGGAAATGCTCGAGATCGCGGATATCGCCGATCACGGAACGAATGGATTTTTCCAGTTCGGTCAGCTTGAAAAGGCTCGGGTCCGTCGCAGGAGCGAGCGAGTAACCCATGACGGAGGCGCCCATCCTGTTCAGCCAGATGGAAAGCCAGCTGCCTTTGAAGCCGGTGTGTCCGGTGACCAGAACGCGTTTGTTTTTCCAGAATCCAGGAGATATTTCGCAAAAAGGAGGCGTCATTGCTTCAGGCCCTTCAAGTTTACTTCCACCTTTTCCAGGGAGCTTTATTCTTCACCCATAAAGACTCGAGATAGTTCTTGTCGCGGATAGTGTCCATTGGCTGCCAGAAACCATCGTACTTGAAAGCCGCCAGCTGTGAATCAGCGGCGAGGCGCTTCATGGGTTCCTGCTCCCAAACGGTCGCGTCGCTTTCGACGTAGTCAAGTACACGTGGCGACAGAACGAAAAAGCCGCCGTTGATATAGCCGCCGTCACCGGATGGCTTTTCCTGAAAATGATCCACCCGGGAGCCGTTCAGCTTGATCGCGCCGAAACGGCCGGGGGGCCGGGTCGCCGTCACCGTGGCGAGAAGCTTCTGCGTGCGGTGAAATTTTATAAGCTCATTGATGTCGAGATCCGAAACGCCGTCGCCGTAAGTCATGCAGAAGTCTTCGCTTGGATCGAGGTACTTCGCGACGCGTTTCAGCCGGCCTCCGGTCATCGTGTCGGTTCC
>Ga0208958_1001182_pt1 | contig 27317 bp, 24 predicted proteins | sample RifOxyB1_FD_184032 | JGI IMG/M metagenome (GOLD analysis project Ga0208958, IMG submission 184032) | Soil microbial communities from Rifle, Colorado - Rifle Oxygen_injection B1 (SPAdes) | ecosystem: Environmental > Terrestrial > Deep subsurface > Rock core/Sediment | place: Rifle, Colorado...
CCGCCATTGATCTCGCGGTTTTCGAACACCGCCTCGATCACCAGGTCCGATCCCTTGATGTGGTCGTAGTCGGTCGTCGCCGTGACCAGGGCCAGGGTGGCGTCATACTTCTCCTGGGTCATCTGACCGCGCGACAGACGCTTCTTCAGCAGCTCCTCGACATGGGCCTTGCCCTTGTCGGCGGCTTCCTGGGTCTGGTCGATCAGCACCGTCTCGATGCCGGCCATGACCTGCACATAGGCGATGCCTGCGCCCATCATGCCCGCGCCCAGGACCGAGACCTTCTTGGGATCGGATTTCGGCACGCCGGCGGGTCGCACAGCGCCCTTGTCCAGCTCCTGCTTGGACAGGAACAGCGAACGGATCATCGCCTGGGCCTGGGGCGTCATCAGGGTCTTGATGAAATAGCGGGTCTCGATCCGCAGGGCGGCGTCCATCGGCACCTGGGTGCCTTCGTAGACGGCCTTCATCAGGTTCAGCACGGCCGGATAGTTGCCGTACGACTGCTTGCGCAGCATGGCGTTGCCGACCATGAAGTTCTGGATGCCGGCCGGGTGATAGGGGCCGCCGCCGGGCAGTTTGAAGGACTTGTCGTCCCACGGCTGCACAGCCTTGCCGCCGTTCTTGATCCAGGCCTTGGCGGCCTCGACCGACTGACCCTTTTCGACCACCTCATGGACGATGCCGGCGCCCTTGGCGTCATTGGGGCGGAAGGACTTGCCCTCGCTCATCGCCATCATGGCGTTCTGGACCCCGACCAGACGGGTCAGGCGCTGGGTGCCGCCGCCGCCGGGGAAGAGGCCGACCTTGATCTCGGGCAGGCCCAGCTGGATCTTGTTGTCGTTCTCGACCACGCGATAGTGGCAGGCCAGGGTGAACTCCAGCCCGCCGCCCAGGGCCAGGCCGTTGATCGCCGCCGCCACCGGCTTGCCGCAGGTCTCAAGCGCGCGGAAGGCGCCGTTCAGCGCCCAGCCGGCGTCGAAGGCCTTCTGCAGGTCGCCGCCGCCCGACAGCACGCCGCCGGCCATGTCGCCCAGGTCCGCGCCGGCGCAGAAGCCCGACGCCTTGCCCGAGGTGATGACGGCGCCCTTGATGGTCTCGTCGGTCTTGATCCGTTCGACCAGCGCGGGGATCTCCTTCATCACCGAAGAGGTGAGGGTGTTCATCGAACGGCCCGGCACGTCGAAGGCGATGACGGCGATGCCGTCGGCGTCGATGTCGATCTTGAAGTTTTCCATAGTCATTCGCTCCCGATCAGACGCGTTCGATGACGGTGGCGGTGCCCATTCCGCCGCCGATGCACAGGGTGATCAGGGCCGTCGACTTGTTCGAGCGTTCCAGCTCGTCCAGGGCGATGCCGGTGATCATGGCGCCGGTGGCGCCGAGGGGGTGGCCCATCGAGATGCCGCCGCCGTTCACATTCATCTTGGCGTGGTCGATGTTCAGGGCCTGCATGTAGCGAAGCACGACGGCGGCGAAGGCCTCGTTCAGCTCCCACAGGTCGATGTCGTCGGGCGTCATGCCCAGCTTGGCCAACAGCTTGCGGGTCACATACTCAGGGCCCGTCAGCATGATCGACGGCTCCGAGCCGATCGAGGCGCCGCCCAGGATCTTGGCGCGCGGCTTCAGGCCCAAGGCCTGGCCGGCTTCCAGCGAGCCGATCAGCACCCCGGCCGAACCGTCGACGATGCCGGACGAGTTGCCGGGGGTGTGGACGTGGTTGACGCGCTCGACCTCGGGGTAGCGCTGGTTGATCACGCTGTCGAAGGCCATTTCGCCCATCATGGCGAAGGAGGGGTTCAGGCCGCCCAGGGTCTGCATGTCCGTGTTCGGACGAATGGTCTCGTCGCGATCCAGGATGGTCAGGCCCAGCTGGTCCTTGACCGGGATCACCGACTTGCCGAACCGGCCCTCGGCCCAGGCCTGGGCGGCGCGCTTGTGGCTCTCGACCGAATAGGCGTCCACGTCGTCGCGGCTGAAGCCGTACTTGGTCGCGATCATGTCGGCCGACACGCCTTGCGGCACGAAATAGGTCGGGAAGGCCGAGGTCGGATCGGTCGGCCAGGCGCCCATGTCCGAGCCCATGGGCACGCGGCTCATGACCTCGACACCGCCGCCGACGGCGAAGTCGGCCTCGCCGGACTTCACCTTGGCGGTCGCCATATTCACGGCTTCCAGGCCCGAGGCGCAGAAGCGGTTGATCTGGACGCCCGCCGTATATTGCGACCAGCCAGCCGACAGGACCGCGGTGCGGGCGATGTCGGCGCCGAGTTCGCCCACGGGGGTGACGCAGCCCAGGATGACGTCGTCGACCTTGGCGGTGTCCAGGTCGTTGCGGTCGCGCAGGGCCTCCAGGACCTGGGTCGCCAGGCTAAGGCCGGTGATCTCGTGCAGCGAGCCGTCCTTCTTGCCCTTGCCGCGCGGGGTGCGGACGGCGTCGTAGATATAGGCGTCAGCCATGGGCGTGTGTCTCCATTTTGATCCCGTCGCTCAAGGTCCGCCGGCTGGGCGGGCGTTTCGCGACCTGGGGGAAGGACGGGTCTAAGCTCGGACGTCAAGAACCCTACGTTTACGTCAACGTCAAGTAATAAGCCGCGTGAACGGCTGCGCGCCAGGCGCGTAGTTCAGATGGTGAGGGCGAGCGGGCCTCGCCAGAGGCGAAAAAACAGGCCGGCCGTCGAGGGCGCGTCAGCCCAGGGCGGCCGGCGAAGGGCGGACGATCAGTTCGACGGAATTCGGCTGGCGCCGCCCGTGATGCGACAGGCGTATTCGGTCTCGGGCCGACCGCTTTGCTGACCCGTCGGGGTCAGGATCCCCTGACGCTGGGTGCAGGCGGCCTCGAGCCGATCGAGGTCTTCCTGATAGCTGTTCTTCTGGCCGGTGGAGGCGCAGGCGGTCAGCACGGGGACGGTCATAAGGAGGGAAATCAGAACGGCGCGCATGGTGTCTCCTGTTCCCGGCACGCGGAGGCGTTCCGGTTCTGCCCCCCGGCGCGTGCAGACTACTGCGCGACCGCCAGCCTGACCAGCTTGCCGTCGTCCTGATCGGTGATGGCCCAGACCGCCCCGTCCGCGCCCACGGCCACGTCGCGGATTCGTTCGCCCAGGTCGGTCAGCAGCCGCTCCTCGCCGACGACCCGATCGTTCTCGATCACCAGCCGGGCGATATGTTTTTCCTTCAGGCCGGCGACCAGAAGATCGCCGTTCCAGCCGGGGAACATGGCGCCCTGATAGAAGATCGCGCCGCCAGGCGCGATCACCGGATCCCAGTAATAGACCGGCTGTTCCGTCCCGGCCTTCTGCGTCGCGCCGGTATTGATCGCCCCGCCTGCATATTCGACGCCGTAAGCCGCATCCGGCCAGCCGTAGTTCAGGCCCGGCTTGTCCAGATTGACCTCGTCGCCGCCGCGCGTCCCGTGCTCGATGGTCCAGACGGCCCCCGTGCCGGGCTGAACCGCAATCCCCTGGGCGTTGCGGTGGCCCAAGCTCCAGATCTCGGGCAGGGCGCCGGCGCGACCGACGAAGGGGTTGTCCTGGGGAACCGAGCCGTCGGCGTTGATGCGGATCGTCTTGCCCATGTGGGAACCCAGATCCTGGGCCTGGGGCCGCATCGGCCGGTCCGACCGTTCGCCCAGGGTGATGAACAGCTTGCCGTCCGGCGCGAAGGCCAGGGACGAGCCGAAATGCTTGTCGCCGTCATAGACGGGCAGGGCGCGGAAGATGACTTGAACATTTTCCACCTGAGCGCCGTCGTCGGACAGGCGGCCGCGGGCGACCGAGGTGGCGTTGCCGCCCTCACGAGGCTCCGAATAGCTCCAGTAGATCAGACGGTCCTGGCCGAAGCCGGGGCTGACGGCGACGTCCAGCAGGCCGCCCTGGCCGCGTGCATCGACCGGGGGCAGGCCCTGCACCGGTTCGCCGACCTGCCCCTGGGCCGTGATGATGCGCAGTCGTCCGGGCTTTTCGGTCACCAGCCAGCGCCCGTCGGGCATCAGGGCCAGGCCCCAGGGGTGCGACAGGCCGGCGGCGACCACGGTGTGGCGCATCGGCTGATCGGTCTTCACGCCCGGCGCCCGGGTCTGACCGGGGAAGGCGGGCTGCTGATCGGGATTGTTCGCGGGCCGGGTCTCCAGCGGCGCGCCGGATTGTCCTGCGGCGGGGGCGGTTTCGCCGTTGGCGCCGCAGGCGGCGGCCAGAACGAGCAGAGAGGTCGAGGCGGCGAGGGCGATCAAACGCATGGGCGAAGGCTCCGGTCGGGCGTGAACTTGGGTTCTGAACGGGGGCTTCCGGCTTAGCGTTCCTGGAAACGGCCGCCATGCGCCGCATCGCCGCACGATCTGCGTCGAGACGACTTGAACCTCACGCCCGACGGCGATATAGGCACGCCTCTTTCGCGCTGGCCCCGGCCTCGCGGAACCCGGAGACGGGACTGGGTAGCTCAGATGGTTAGAGCGGTGGATTCATAACCCACAGGTCGGCGGTTCGATCCCGCCTCCAGTCACCACTTCCCCTTTTCTTTTCAGCAGCTTATCGCGCCATAGCGCCCGCTCTTGCGGCCTGAGGATGGGATTAAAACGGAAACACTCGGGGGTTCTCGGGACGAAAGTCCCGAAATAGTCCCGAGCGGTGTTTTCCTTCTGTTCCGCGTCTCTGCCGCCAAGCCAGCGCACCCGCCGGGGCGTCGAATGCCCAAGATCAGGGTCGCCGCGCCGACCGACAGTATCAGTCGCGTATCCGATCACCGCAGATAGTCGAGAACGCCCCGTCGCGCGTGCGCCAAGCATCCATTCACCACCTTTCACTGTAGTTTTTTCAAGTTTTTTAGAAAAGTGGCGCGGGTCGTTTCCCCGCATTCCATGCTTTACTTGGGAGGACCCGCGAGGGGGCGCATGGTAGGTGGTGGTACGTAGTTGACGGGGCGGGGGTGCTTGACGTGATCTCGGCGGCGTGCTGTTTATAACTTGTCGAAGCCCCCGGCTGGATCGACGCACGGACCGGCGAAAAACGAGAACCGCTTAAGCGGCAGGCTCAAAGGTCCACACGATTGCCAAGACGGCGAGAGCGCATGATGCCCTCTGTCTCCTGGCAACATAGGGTGCCCCCAGGTCGTAAGCCGGGGGCACCTTTTCACCCTTCCGCTGACCTTTTCACAGCCCGCAACGGTCCTGTTTTATTTGAACTATCCCTGAAAGGGTCAGGGCAGGGTTCAGGCGAGGCGGAGACAGGCCAGCGGTCCGAATGCGGATAGCTATAAGCTGAGCCTATGGACCGTGCGCGCAGGATCAAGGCGCAATCTCCCCGCTTCGGCCGCCGCTGCCAAAGAACAATACCGGAACATCCATCTAGACTCGGGCGGCGCCTGACCCTTATGGTCGCCCCGTCGGTGGCGCGATGGAGGATGGAATGTCTAAGCCCCTGCCGCTTTCTGAGCGCCTGCAGCTGATCGCCGAACTGGACGCCCGCACCGCCTGCCCACGGCCGCACCCTGACCTGCCCCTGACGCCTGCCCCTGGATCTAACGTCGCCTATGTGTCCTCGGCCGAGAACGCCCGCCTGGTGTCTCAGGGCCTGGCCCTAGGCCTCGGGCGCTTCCGCCCAGCCCCATGACCCACGAGACCGTCCGCGCCATGATCGAGCGCGGGGCGAAGATCAGGTGGTTCTGCGAGGTCGGGCAGGGCCACTATGGCGAGGTGAACCTGAAGGCCATCGCTCGCGCCAAGGGCGGCGCCGTGACCTTGATCAACCGCCGCCCGTTCTGCAAGATCCCTGGATGCCCCGGCCGGGTCTATTTCCAGGACCTGTCCTCAGCATGGCCCAAGAAGCTGGACGACATCGGGACCGAAGCCTTGTTCGCCTATACCGAGGCTGAGCGGGCGCGTCTCATGCCGCTGGGCTACCGCATGGTCGACGGCCGCTGGCTAGGGCCAAAAACGACAAAAGGCCCGCCCTCCGAAGAGAGCGGGCCTTCATAGAAGCGATATGATCCGGCCGTGGTCGGATTTCCGACCACGCTTATCCCGGCACGATGCGATCCAACCATCCCTGACGCCGGCGAGCCTCGATCTTCAGCCATTCGTCGATCAGGCGCCGCTCGGCCTCAATCGACTCTATGGCCAGGGCCCGCGCGCCGTCGCAGGTCACGATCTGGGCGCCGCGCGTCATATAGCCCGCATCCAGGTCGGCCTGGGTCGGATTATAGGGCAGGACCGACAGGGCGCAGGATCTCTTGGCGGCCTCAGGGATCGTCAGGCGCGGCGGCCTGACAGGTTCCGGGGGCGATGTCGCACAGCCGGCGATCATGGTCGCGCAGGCGATCAGCCCGCTCAGCAGACAAAGGGTCGTTCGCATCGGGGGCCTCCTGGGCTTGATGAAGGGCTTGGGCGGTCTCGGCCGCGACGCGGATGCGGATGTCGCCATAGGCCTCCGTCCGCGCCACCTGCTCGGCGTTGCCCTGGCTTTCCAGACCGCGCGCCGAGGCGTCGCTTTTCGTGGTGGCCAGTTCTGTCTGCGCCCTTTCGAGCTTCGACTCGGCCGACCCCGGCCACCAGGCCCACAGGCCGTTCCAGACTGACGAAACCACCGCTATGGCGACCACCACCGCGATCAGCCCCCCCACCAGCATCAACAGCCAGCCGAGGGGCGACAGGGTTCGAAGCATCTTCAGCATGCGCGCCACTCCCCATCCGTCAGATAGCCGTGCCAGTGGCCGACATGATGCACGCTGGGCTGAAGGCTCGGCCGATCGAGCGATCCGTTCCAACTCCAGGACGGACCGTCGGCAGGCTTGAAGTTCAGCCCGACCGTGAGCGGCGCCCGACGGCCGCAACCGCAGGGACAGCAGTACCAGAACGACCGCTCGCCGTCGGACGTGTCGGGCTCCGAGACCCACCACGACCCCGCGACTCGGCCGTTCATGAATTCATCGCGGTCGGCGATGTGCAGGGCGGCCGTCATTGGAATTGCTCATGAGGACAGGGCGGGAGGGGCACGGTCTGCCCCGCCAGCGCGTGGGTGCAGTCGGTCAGGAACTCGATCTGACCGTCGCGGACGAAAGAGTGACAGACCGCCGGCGGTGCCCGATGACCGTCGTCGTCCATCTGACCGGCGTCAGAGCCGTTGTAGGTCACGAGCACAGACGGGCTCAGCGTCGGCCGATCCGTGTCGCCGTTCCACGACCAGGTCGCGCCGTCGCCGAGGCTGACCGAGTGGTCGCGTTCGCACCCAGGACACCGGAAGGCGCCTCGCCGTCCGGCCTTATCCCAGATCCAGAAGGCCGGGGCCGTCACGCCTCATTCTCCGTCACCGGCACGCCCGACGGCTTCAGGCGGATCACCTGCGCTTCCGGCAGGGCGACGCCGGCGGGCCACCGCATCCCGCCCTTGGCCAGCCGGGCCTTGGCGATTCTGGTGATGCTGACGGCGTTTCCCTGGTTTCCGCCCAGCACGTGGAAATGACTGTCGTCCTCGCCGACGTAGAAGCCGACATGACCGCCCCCGGAACGGGTGAAGACCAGCACGCACCCCAGGCGCGGCGCCAGCAGCTCCCGGCCCCACGTCCCCCAGGCCGAGGCCCGCACGGCGATGGGCGGCGGGGTCAGCCCGGCCGAGAAAATGCACATGGCCGCGAAGGTTCCGCACCAGGCGGTCTCGTCGTCCAGCACGCGGATGCCCAGCACCCTGGCGCCCAGTTTCTGGACCCAGCCCATGATGGTCGGGCTGTGTCTCGGGCCGGGTATTTCCCGCACGCCGATCTGCCGGCGGGCGAACGCCAGCCAGCCAGGCTCTTTCGAGGCCATGGTTCAGTCTCCTGTTGTGATGAAAGGTCTCAGCCGCGCCAGCGGCCGTCCTGCAGCGTCACCAGGGTCCGCTTGCCGTTCGGATAGGTGACGATATGGCTGTGGGTCCAGCTGGACAGGCCCCGGTTATAGCCCTGGTCGAACAGGCCCGAGAGCCCGGCCGTATAGACCCCGTCCAGGATGCTGGCGCTGTGGTCGTGCCCGCGGTTGATCTTGACCGCCGTCTTGATCAGCCCCGCCGCGCTGCCCCGCGCGCCGTTGATGCCCAGGTGCCCGTGCATGCCGCACTCGATCCCGCCCGCGGCCTGGCGATCATGAACGACTGATCGTCGTCGACGAAGTCGATCCCCTCCAGGCCCCGCCCGTCGATCTGGCCCAGGATCCAGCGGAAGACGTTGAACCCCGCATCCGCCCGCGCGATCGCCTCATAGACCGCCGTCTGGCACCGCAGGAAGAAGGGCGCATTGACCGCGTCCTCCCGATAGTCGGCCGTCTTCAGCCATTTCAGCAGGGCGTCGTCGTGATTGGAGTAGCAGACCACCGACCGGCACCAGTCGCGCTCCGTCTCCCTCAGGAACCGCGCCACCGCCACCACCGCATCCTCGACCCGGTCCGTCCCGCGACAGACCATGGCGAACCGGTGATGCTGATCCTTGATCCGGTGATGGTTGCGGGTGTCGAAGTCCAGAATGTCGTGGAAGAACTGATAGCGGGGCTTCAGGGCGTCCAGCAGGGTGTCGGCGCTGACCGTGCGGTCACAGTCGACGTCCAGGCCCCAGCTGGCCAGGGCCACCACCGGATCCAGCTTCTCCCGATGAATGTCGCCCCAGGTGACGGCCTCGACCCTCTGGCCCGTCGTGACCTTCCCGTCCCGCACCACCGTGTCCAGATCCTGAAACGCCCCGTCGCTGGTGGCGTTGATCTGCCGGCAGAACAGGCGACCGGCCGCGTCGATCTCGACCACCGTCGCCCCGATCACATGGTGGAACCGCGCCTTCAGCCCCGCCTTGCGTTCGACGTAGTTGTCGACGGTGCAGGCGCCCGTGGTCATGATCATCTTCACCGGCCCGCCGATCGTCGTCGGCACGCTGACCAGCTGCACCTTGGCGTGCGGGAAGACGCCCCACTTCTGGGCGGTATAGCTCTCCAGCCCCGCCAGCGGCCGCACCGCCGTGGGCAGGGTGTTCATCTCGGCGCAGAAGACCACCGGCCCCAGGTCGACCGCCTCGTGCCGCATGAAGGGCCGCACCTCTTCGGCGAACACGGCGGATCGTGACGCGTGATCCTCGAACAGCCCCTTCTGATAGGTGAAGCCCCCCCACCATAACCTCCGCGCCCCGATGCCGCGCATAGGCCGTCAGATTGCGCCAGAACGGCCCGTGGACGGCCGTATCGTCCTGGGCGGCCGTCAGCAGCCACACACGGCCCTCAGACGCCCTGCAACCCCTTCCCACGGCCTTGGCGGTCACCGGCCCCACGATGCGCCAGGCGGTCCAGTCGGGGCAGTCGTTCGGCTGGCCCTGGCCCTTCAGGATCTGCTGCTTCCGCACCCAGTTGGACAGGGTGGCGTTCGACATCTTCAGCCGCTTCGACGCCTCCTGAACCGCCGATCCCCGGCCGCCCGTCACGCCATAGGGCGCATAGCCGTCCCTCAGACAGTCCTCGATGGCCGCGCGGCGCTGGGCGGCGACCGCGGGGGCGACGGCAGGCGTGGGCATGGGCGGGCTCCGGTGCGGATGGCCGGCCGTTCGTGCTCAGCGATGTGGGGCAAGACACCTGCGACAGGTCAGGGTCGCAGGCGCTGACAGAGGGCGGGCGGCCTCAAATGAGGAGCGCGGCTCCCCTCATGTGATGAAGGGGCGTGGAGGTTAAGCGACCCCAGCTACGGCGGTGACAACCCGTCTGTTTGATCGCTTCAATAGCTTGGATCGAAGGAACGCCAGCAAGGGCTTCTCCACGGCCAGGTGAGCAACGACCGAGATACAGATCGCGACCAGCACCATGAGGACAAACTGACCCTCGTACGACAGGAAGCGGAAAACGTCCGCCTGAAACACTCTGATCAGCACAGAGCCCACTGCGGTGTGAACGAGGTAGAGCGCGTATGAGGCGCCGCCCAGCACCTTCAGCAGGGAGCCGAAGGGCAGAGCCCTGACCTTCTCCATTTGGGTGACCCCGAAGATAATCAACGCAGAACACGACAGGTAAATAATAGGGCTCACTCGCTCGCCGAGAGGTCGTCCCGGAACAGGGACGTATCGACCGATCTTCCACTCGATAACCATGGCCGCGATGAATAACGTAAGCCCCGCGAGAGCGATCAGTCCTGGACGTCGAGGCTGCCACCTGAAGGAGGCCCAGGCGGCGAAGATGCCCATCCCGAACCCGATATTGTGCAGGTAGAGGAAGGGCTTCACGGCCCCCGCCACGTCGGACGGATAAAGAAGTCCGAAGACAAGCGATCCCAGCTGCCAGGCGACCAACGCGGCGACGCCCGCCCTGGCGTTCAGTATGGCTATCGAGAAGATCGCATAGAAGACGACCTCGTGGCGCAGCGACCACGACTGGGCCAGGACTTCCGACCCGTTCATCGGCAGCAACAGAGCGTCCAACACAAGGGAGCCGGGGCTAAGGTCGCGATCTCCGCCTAAAGAGGGGATCAGCGCAAAGGCGGCGAGCAACGCTGCGAAGACCGCGAGATACATCGGGTACAGGCGAATAGCCCGCTTGACCGCGAAGTCGCGCAGCTTCGCCCTTACCCCGAGATCGCTTCGATGGATGTAATAGATGATGAAGCCGCTGAGGACGAAGAAGTATTCCACCCCTGCATGGCCGGCCCGGAACGCCATGTCGAAAACATAGACCTCGTGGAAATCCACAAACATGATCGAGAAATGAAAACAGGCGACGAGCAGGGCCGCAGCGAAACGGCCGGCTTCCAAACCTAAAAGGCGGCCGCTTCCCGACATCATGGCGTCCCGCTCCATTTTGTGGGTCAGGTGAGGGCATCAAGCGCGTTCGGACGCTTGACCAGAGCATGAACGCCGTCCCCTCTCGCGTCAAGCAGCGGGATCGCTGTTCCGCGAGTTCCAACCTGCACGAACTCGCCGGACACCGGGATGGTGACGTTCGTGTTGCTCTCAATACGGATGAAGGAGGTCGGGTTGGCCGAACCGCCATCCGAGAAGGGACGAACGCGCACATTGCTGACATTGGACCGCGCGGTCACGACCGTGTTACGGAAAACGAAGCAGTCGCCGCCGAGGCCGTCGGTGAAGTCGAGATCGACGTCGTCGATCTGCACCGCCCCCATGGTGCTGAAATCAAAGTGGCGATTGTTGCACCTTTCCGACACAATCCCCTTGACCGTCAGGTTCGCGCCCGACGAGGAGCCGCTGAAGAACCGCTGTAGGTAAGGCGAGTTTGAGGCGCTGCCGTCACCCCGACCCCTGCATCGCTCAAGCCGCAAGGTCTGATTGTAGCGCGTAGCGCCTAGCGCGCTGGCCTGGGCTTGCGCGAACGCTGCATATTGGTAGTCGATGATATCGACGTTTCTCACCACGACATCCGCCTTGTAGTTCAGCGGCAGGGCTTGCGCGAGATCCATGAACCCGACGACGGGGCGGCGAACGCGACCGTTGCTATAGAGAGTGCCAAAACCGCGATTGACGATGCCAAACGGGCTAGTGATCTCGCGAAGGGTCGAGACGTTGGGGCCGACGTCGAACCCATCAAACCACATGAACCGCGACCCATAGTGTTGATCGACGGCCTGGCCGTAACAGGCGGTTGCGATGACCTTGACCTTGGCGTACTGCGCGCACCCGCGCCGCCACTGCTCCGTCCCGGAGTATGCCGAATGATAGGCCGGGTTGGTCGTCACAGCATGGCGCACCCACGATGCGTTGATCTTGCCGCCCCCGCCGTAACAGGCGCCGAAGAACTCGACCACATAACCATAGCCGCCCTCCGGCGTCTCGCCCTCCCTGGCGTCGTTGGCGAGATTGGTGGCCGTCACGTCGAATTCTGGAACGTAGCAGGAGGACAACCGGATCGCAGTCTGCCAGCCGCCGTTAATCTTCGTGTTGATCTTCGGGCGATACACGCCCCGGAGATCAATGGCGATCTGGCGGTTGTCCTTCCCGATGGTCGCGTTGATGTCGCCGAGCGCTTCGATCTTCGGGCCGTCCCATTCGAAGACAGAGTCCGTGTCCAGCCGTTGCAGGATGACCGAAGTCGAATAGGTATCGTACAGCTGATCCGCGATCAGCACGACAGGCGCGGCCGATACGGTCGTCGCGCCCGCCGAGCCGTTGATCGTCAGGCTTTCGCCGGATTGGAACTGGCCGCTGATCGAGTTGAAGATCAGATAGTTGGCCCCGCTCCGCTCAGCCACCGAAGCGACCTCGGCGGTCGCGCCGGAGATTTGCCCGACGACGACCTGACCCTTTGCCGCCGAACCCACAGACCCCACCTGCAGGCCGATGCCGGCGATGTGCACGTATTCGGCCTGATAGATGCGCTTGGTTCCGTCGCCAATATCCAGCGCTGCCGCAGCAGAGGACCAGGGATAGGCGTCTCGACTGGATAGCAGGTAGACTTGGCCGGTCTCGATCCCCACCGTAGGCGCGGTCAGGGCCCATAGGGTCGCGAGCCTGTCGTTGAATAGGTTGGGGTTGGCCGGGTCCGCCATTGCCCCCAGCGTGATTTTGGCAACCGCGCTGACCGGAATGGACGGAGGCGTCGGACGTTCGACGATGCAGATGGAACTGTCGGGTCCGGATTCTTGCAGGACGGTTCCCGGGCCGTGCACGCGGACTTTGGACGGATCGTATTCACGGATCTTCACGCCGCGCAGGCGCAGGCCCTCGTTGACGTAGACGGCGACGCCCAGCGTCTTGGCTAGAGCCAAGGCGGTCTGGAACTTGGCGTTGTCGTCCGTCACCCCGTCACCGACGCATCCGTGGAGCGCCAAGTCGATGTGCGGAATTTCGAGCGCGCGCTGGACCTCGCCCCTCTCCTCGGCCGTCGAACCCAGAAGGACTGCCTTGAGCGATCCGATCGAAAGCGAGGTGAAGCCCGCCAGGGTGTCGGCCAACTTCTCGAGCGTGTTTGCGTCTTCTGGCGCAGCGCCGACGATGCTGAAAACGGCATCGTCGATCGCTTCATTCACAGGTCCATCGATCCCGGCAAGCGATTGATCGACAAAGTCGACGAGATCGTTGATCTTGGCGCGAGACTGGCTCCAGGTTTCGCGGATCGCGATTTGCTCAACCATTGTCGATCATCCTCAGATTGTCATACATGATGCGGTTTTCAGCCATCACCGTGTCCGCGAAGACGGTGTCGAAGGCGGTGATATTGCTCAGGGCGCTGATCGTCAGCGCGGGCGATCCGGTGGACTGATAGGCCATCAGCGGCACGTCCACCTCGACCCCGTCGGGGCCGTCGGCGCCGATCGGCGTCTCGTCCAGCAGGGCCTGACCGCAAGCCAGTCTCAGCCCGCGATCGGTCTCCCGAAACAGCTCCAGCGCCATCGCCCGTTCGGTCCGCGACCAAGCGTCGGCGATGATGGTCTGATCGGCGTAGCGCAGGCGGACAGACCCTGTCAGGCTGGACTTGCCGTTGTATTCGATCCGGTTGGGCTTGCCGGTCCCGTCGGCGGCGCGGATACGCTTCAGATTGCGCTTGAAGGTCAGTTCCCCGCCGATGATCTGGCCGCCGGCGATCCCATTCCAGATCACCCTGGCCAACGCCTCGGCCGGGCGGTCCAGATCGGGCGGAGCGCCCACCTCTTCGCTGTCCTCGGCCGTTTCGACATCCCGCGCCTCGTCCAGGCCGACAAAGGTCAGGCTGGCCCGGGCGAAGCCGTCGGCCTCGGGGTTCAGGGCGATCTTCAGCTCCTCGCCGACCAAGCCGACGTGACGGCGATAATCCCCGCTCTGCAGCCTGTGCTGAAGACTGACGTATTGCAGTTCCAGTCCGCTCCTGAACTCATGCTCCAGGTCCGGCTCATCGCCCGTCGTCGTCGGCTCGCCAAAGAAGGCCATCATCCAATAGGGCAGCTGGGCGATGCACAGCGGAACCTCCACCGTCAGCCTGTGGTCGGGCAGGCCCGGCCCCGGCTCGGTCGGATCGGTCAGGTTCTCGAAACCGCCGTGCAGGAGAGGATCCTCAGGCCGACTGCGGGTCTGACCCCCGGTGATCTTGTAGACGTTCAGAGCCTGCCTAGCCGTCGCAAAGCCGAAGGGGCTGGTTTGCAGGCCCAGTTCGACCTGGCTCTCTAGTCCAAGCATGGCGCGCTCCGTCGTCGCCGCGGCGACGTCCAGGGGTCAATGATGCAGGGTGTCGCCGGCTGGCGCCTGGCGTCGGATCCGATGGCCGATCCGGCCGTCGACCGTCCCGTCCAGACCGTCGATCCGTCGCCGCCAACCATGGCCGTAAAGGGCTGTAAGATGTATCGACAGCCCGCACAGAAAAATCAAGTCGCCCAGGCCGGGCGGATAGCCCAGGAACCGGCTCGGACCGGCCCAGACCAGGCCTGCGCCCATGGCGCACAGGCCGATCCGCCGCCACCGGCCGGCGTCGCCGCCCCATCCCATGACGGCGGTCAGAACCACCATGCCCGCCACAGCCGCGCCGGCGATCAGGGTCAGACTCTGCAGGACCGCGTTCATTGGCCCGCCTCCGCATCCTTGACCCCGCCGGTGATGATGACCCCGCCGATCTGGACCCGAACCAGCGACAGCGGGTCCTTGGCGTATCGCGCCAGGGCCTGCGCCAGCCCGGCCAGGATCACCATCCCGAAGGCGCCGCAGGCCAGGCCGATCACCGCGACGATGGACGTCGGCAGGGCGTCTCCCGGCCAGAACAGGGCCGCCACGTCGCACAGGGCCGGCGCCACCCAGAAGGCGGCGAACAGCCCGACCACCGCCGAGACGATCTTGCCCCGGATGGTCAGCTTCTCGCCGAACGCCATCGACATGACCGCCCCGGCCACGATGGGCGCATAGGGCGTGAAATGGCGCAGCAGTTCGCTCAGCCCCGTTCCGGGCTGGGGTGTATCGGCCATCGGGCCCTCCGTTTGTCAGATTTGTCCGCCGTCGGGCGGATGGTCAGGTCTCCGGCGAGGCGGCGACTTCGGCCGGTACGGGCGTCAACGCGGCCACCCGCGCCGCGACTGCCCCGCGACCCAGGGTGATCGCTCCCGGGATCCGCGTCAGGCTCTGGCTCACGCCCTCCTGCCCCAGCGTGCGGGGTTGTCCAGGCAGGGCCGGCACGCTGTCATGGCTGGCCGCGACGGCCGCCGTCAGCTGATCGACCACGGCCTGCACCGCCTCGCCGTTCAGCAGTTCCGCCGCCGATTGCGCACTGGCCAGGCGCAGGGCGTTGGGATTGGCCGCCATGAAGGCCAGGACTTGCTCGGTCGTCAGTTCGGTGGATTTCGACATCTCAGATCTCCGTTAGGACAGGGGTCAGGACCGCGCCTTCTCCGGCAAACGATCCTTCTTGTTCAGGGGCGTCGGCGCGCCGCTGCAGGGTGTTGTCCGGCCCGACCTCCAGGCAGTCGTCGGCGATCATCAAGGGACCATCCGACGCCATCAGGCTCTGACCGGGCTTCAGGTAAAGCGAGGCGGTGTGAGCGTCGGGCTGGTCGACGCTCATCAGCACCGCGCCGGTCGCGTCTTCGACAATGCGGAAGATCATGTGTTGGTCAGGTCCTCTTCTGCTGACATGAAGCGGTTGCGGATATCCTTCACCGTCATGTTGCTGGCGCTGACCCAAACCCGGACGTAGTAGCGCCAGGTTCCGGCTCCCGCGTAGGTGTCTTTGATCTTGATGGGCCACTTGCCCGTGAAGTTGTCGGCCGTGTCCCCCGCGCCGTTGACGAATTCGTACTGCACCTGAAGATCGTTCGACCCGTCGACCAGCTGGCGCCGCAACTCGACGTACATTGTGAAGGAACTGGCAGGTTCATGCTTCATGTCCATCAGAGCCAGAAACTCCACGATCACAGGAGATCCGGAAGTCTCGATCACGACCTCTGCGACGGTCGATGGCGTGGTGCCGCTCAGGGTCACCGTTCCCGCAGCGTAACTGGACGCGGCCGGCCGCACGGTGCCCTTGATGATCTTGGTTCCGCCGTTCAGCGTCCCGTCCAGCGTCAAGTTGCCGTCGATCTCCACATCGCCGCTGAACCGCGCCTTGGTCCCATAGATGGACAGGACTTCAATCAGGGTTGATCCGTCCAGCGTCCCCAGCACGACCTTGGGCCCGGCCAGGACCGCATATCCCCCGGCCGTGGACGACACCAGGCGCAGAATGGCCGGCTGGCCGCCGCTGGCGTTGGCCACCACCTCGTAGCTGGCCAGGGCCGCCTGAAGCTCCAGGTCGATGATCGACAGCGAATGTTCGGTGACGGTCGCCGACAGCCCCGGCAGCACCGTTCCGGCCGCGATCTCGGCGTCGGTCGCTGGCCGAATGGAGCAGCGGTCCCAGATGATGATTTTAGGGTCTTTCGCGCCGTCGAAGCCGGCCCATTGCGTCATCAAATGGAAGACGAGGCGGCCGTTCGGAACCGTGTCCAACCGGATCAGCTTGCGCCATGAGCGCGACGCCCCAACGCTGACAGAGTTTCCGACCGCGCCGTTCGTGTCAGGATCAGTCGCGAAACTGATCCTGCCATCGCTTCCGCTAGGAGAATACACAAAGACGCCGGCTCCGCCCCAGCCTCCAGCGGGGAGACGGCAGTCCGCCTGCAGGACATAGTAGCCCGGTGCGGCATTGGCTAAGCCGCCGGGAACGCCGTTGTCCCACGACTGGGCGATCCCGCAATCGTTCGGCACGCCGCCTAGGTTATCGTGCTGCTGGAAGGCGTATTGAGCGAAACGTCCGGCAACTCTGGCGACGTCCCATAGAGCCGCGTTGTAGTTCCAAGCCCCCCACTTGGAGGGCATGGCCGGGTCTGGGTAATCCGCAAAAGTTCCGTTGTGGTTCAGCGCGCCCTCGATGGCCGCCGACCTGAGTTGACTGATCTGCTCTCCCCGCGCCGTCGTCTCGCCGGCCAGGGCGATCTCCAGGTCGATGACGTCGGCCTCGGTCGCGCCCGTGCGGGCTTCAAGGCCGGATATGGCCGTGGCGTTCGACGCATCCCCGTCGATCCGCGCCTGGTTCACCTGCACGATGCGGGCGTTCAGGTTGGCCTGGCCGCCCCGCGCCGTCGCGATCTCCACGCCCTGCGCATCGATCAGATCCTGCGCGTCCGAAAGGGCGGCCGACACGTCCGACACGTCGCCGAACAGGGCCGCGATATCGGCGTCGATGGCGGCCAGGGTCGCCGGGTCGATCGCGGCGGACAAGGCCGGCGTCGTCCTCGGCCCGATCACCAGAGACCCGCCCGCCACGCCCTGCGGCGAGGCGTAGGTGATCAGGACCCAGTAATCCACGCTGGACACCAGACCCTTTATTTCGTGCGACACGGTCCCGGCCGGGCCCTCATAGGACCCGTTCCACGGCCCCGTCTCGGTCAGGCCATAGGCGATCGACACCCGGCCGACCGCCGGATCGGTCACCGTCCCGGACACGATCAGCACCGGCTGGCTGGTGCCGTCCTCGGCCGTGCCGCGCGGGGTCACGCTCCAGACCGCCTCGACCGGGGTCGCCACCACCGGCAGCACGGCGGTAAAGGCCAGGGCGGGCGACGTCTGTCCCGACGCCGTGACGGCGCGGATCTCGATCTCGACCCGCGTCGCCTCGTCCTCGCCCGGCAGTTCGCGCAGCGGCGGCGTGGTCAGGGTCATGGCGTCGCCCGCCAGGTCCGGCAGGGGCAGCCAGGACGACTGCTCCCCCGCCTCCGGCTTGACCCGCCACCGCACGGTGAAGGCCGTCACCGGCGATCCCTTCCACGGCGGCAGGCTGAACCCCGCCCGCACCCCGTCGACCGAGACCTGAACCCCCAGCAGGGTCGGCCGCGGCGGGTCCTTCAGCCGGTCCAGGGTCAGCCGCGTCGTCAGCTCGGGGATCGGCCCCGTCTCGCCCGCCATCAACAGGGGCGCCACATAGCGGACCCCGGTCAGATTGGCGGTCAGCCCCTCGCCCGGCTCCAGGCCCAGGATCTCGACGTCCTCCGTCACCTGTTCCACAGGACCGAAGGCGATCATATCCCCCCGGCGCGGCGCCACGGCGGCCGCCCGGGCGTCGACGAAGATGATCTCGCGCGTCTGCACCGGACCATCCACGGCGGGATTGACCACCGGAACCCCGGTCAGCAGCTGGTCGACCAGCCTCAGGTCGACCACATAGTCGACGCCGGGGCTCATCTCGATCTCGCGATCCAGCCTCAGGCCGGTCACGCTCGATCCCTCGCCGGCCGACCACCGCCGGGCCCGCACCCGCGCCCCGCCTTCGCCGCCCGCCCGCGACCAGGCCAGACGCACCCGGTCGCCGTAGCGACAGACCACCGCCTCCACGTCCGACGACCAGGTGTCGAACCGCCGCTGATGCTTCCGGCGACCCAGCTCCCACCGGGCGTCGCGATAGGCGCGCTCGGGCGTCTTCTGCCCGTCCTCCAGACGCAGGGCCTCGATCAGGGTCGCCGCCGCGACAGGGTCGCCGTTGTCGTCCACCCCGGCCGTCTCGGCGTAGCCGTCGTTATAGACCATGATCTCGTCGGCCTCGCCGCGCTGCTCCAGGTTCTGGAACTCGACGCGGAAGGCATGGACCGGATCGGCATAGGCGATTTCGAACCGGTGATCCTTCAGGTTCACGCCCGTGAACATCTGTTTGGGCACGGGCTTTTCGACCCAGCAGCTGGCGACCGCCTGCGTCCCGTCCCAGAAGACGCCCGCTCGGCCGGCGCGCTCCAGCAGGGCCAGGGCCTCGGCCTGGGTCCGGTCCTCCTGGATCGGGATATGGGCTTCCCACCCATATTCGTCGCACAGCACCGACCAGGCGCGCAGGCCTTGGTCCGCCTGGGCGCTCAACAGGGGCTTGGCGGGCGCCGGGCCCGTCAGCAGCCACCGGGTCAGGGCGGCCGGATTGGCGGTCGGAACCGGCGGGCCCCATTCCGTTCCGGTCCAGGTCTGACACAGGGGCGTGATCTTGCAGGTGATGGGCGCCAGATTGCCCTGGTTCAGGGCCGTGGCCCGCACCGCGAACTCGCTGATCGACAGGACTTCGTCCGTCACCGGCTTGCGATAGGCGATGGCCCGGATCGCCGACCAGGCGACGTCCGTGTGGCGCTTCTCGTTCGTATCCTCCAGGACCGACCGCTTCACCTCGAACTCGTACCGGCCCATCGGCAGGTTCAGCGACCGGGTGATCCGCAGCGGATCCTTGCTGGACCCGGTCAGGGGGATGGTCAGGCCCGCCGTCCAGGCGCCGGACCCCACGGGGTCGCCGAACTGATCGACCTCACGATAGCGCACGGTGATCGTGACCGAGGCCGCGATCTTGCGGCCGTCGTCCTTCTGGAAATACAGGCCGCCGGGCAGGTAGAAGTCCAGTTCGAAGGTCTCGCCCTCGCTGCCGCTGGCCCGAACCACCGGGGTCGCCGTGCTGGTCGTCGCCGTCAGTTCCTCGGGCGCCAGGTCCAACTGGTCGATATCGTTCGGCACCAGGCTGAAGGTGCGCGGCCCTGGCGTCAGATGGTGCACGAACTTGACGTCGCTCGCGCCCATGCTGCTGACCAGGGTGTCCCCGATCTTCAGTTCGTCCAGCTGGCACGGGCCATAGTGGTGGGCCAGTATGCCGTAGATCCAGACGTCGTCCCCGATTGCGCGGGTGAAGGTCTTGACCGCCAGGTCCGGGGCGACGACGCACGGACCCAGCATCAGGGGCGCCATGCCCCACTGGCGATAGGCGTTCGACGCCGACTGCAGGGCGTAGCGGTCGTTGACCTTCTCGGCCGACGCCTTGGGCGCGTAGAGGGCGTTGATCGCCATATTGCCCGCCACCATCACGGCGGCAGAGGCGACGCGGGCCAACAACTGGCTGGTGATCGCCCCGCCCGCGCCGCCGCCGACCCACATGGAGACGGCGATGACCGCGACCTGCAACAGGATCTGGCCCACGTCCTTGCCGCCGCCGCCCCCGCCGCCGTGGGGATAGACGACCAGATTGACGATCTGGCCTTCCTCCAGCACGTGATCCAGGGCCTGGTCGCGCGGGATCGCCACGCCGTCGACGTGCAGCTCGGCCTGTCCCAGATATTTGGCCTCGATCCGTCCCTGCGCCACCGCGTCCACCAGCATGGCGCGCACGGTCCGGCCGGCGGGCTGCAGCAGGGTGTCCGGCTCGGCCATCGGCCGGGGCGTCAGGACGACAGGGATCATGCGGTCAGGCGCTCTCGAGAGTGACGAAGGCGGGGACGAAGGCCCCGTTCAGGCGATACCGGCCGGCGACCTCTTCCAGGTTCAGCAGCTGGGTTCCGATCCCGACATCCGCATGGACGACCAGGGTCGGGGAAATCATGAAGCCGACATGACCGGCGACGCCCAGGAACGTCAGCCAGGCCAGGGCCCCGGCCTGGGGCGGAACCGGCTTCCACGACGCCAGCCCCTCGGCCAGCAGCCGCGCCCGTTCGGCCCGGCCGCTGCGGGCGACGATCTCCGATTCATACAGGTCGGCATAGTCGGGCAGGTCGATCCCGCACCATTCGCGGTAACACCACCGCGCACAGCCGCGGCAGTCCCAGCCGTCGGGCGTATCGCCCTTGGGCAGGAAGGGCCGGCCGATGATGGCGGCGGCCCGTTCGGGCAGGTCGGACGGCAGTCTCAGGATCATTTCGGTACGATCACCGATATGATCGGCCGGGCCGCGCAGAACCATTTCGGCGGCTTCACCGATATGGTCGACGGGGGCCATCAGAACGCCCCCGGCACGGTCGAGGGCGTATAGGAGACGGCGCAGGCCGGCTCCTCGTTGAAGTCGCGCGGGCGGATCACGGCGGCGATCCGGCTGCTGTCGCCCTCCACGCTCGGCACCTTGGCGCTCAGGATGGCGTTCTCGACCACGTCCGGGTCGTCCACCCGCACCAGCTGCAGATCGATCTCCGGCGGGTCGTTGGCGGCGTCGCAGGCCTGTTCGATCCGGCGGTCGACGTTCTGCACCGTCAGCCGCCCCTCGCCGAAGGCCGTATCCTTCGACGCTCCGGCCCAGGCCAGCTGAAACGGATAGAAGGGATAGTCGTCCCCGTTCGACGTCACCCCGTCGGGCCAGTCGGTGGCGCGGATCGGATCGGGATGGGCGTCGGACCTCAGGGTCACCAGCTGGGCCACCGGCGACGGCTCACCGCGCCAGGCGGCCTCGATGAAGGCTTCGGTCACGGCCATCAGGCGGTCTCCAACCACAGGTTCAGACTGACCGTCGCCACCTCGCCCTTGTCCTCCGTCAGGCGCGGCTGACCGTCGACGGCGAACCGGGCGACGCACAGCCGGTCGCTGCCCGGCTCCACGATCCAGAAATCGCCCGGCGTCGTGCGCCAGAAATCGTCCAGCACCGCCCGCTCATAGGGGTCGCACCGCACCGATCCGGCGAACTGGCGCGCCGGCGACAGGCCGGTGCGGCGCATGGCCGGACGGCCGGGGCTCTCGCCCTGGAACTCGACGCCTGAGGGCAGGGGCTCCCCGTCCGGACCCAGGTCGAACGACCTCAGTTCGTGGGGCCAGGCGGGCAGCTGCAGATCCTCCGACACATGCAGGCCGGGCTGCCACGACAGGGGCTCGCTCCGTCCGGGCGGGACCGCAGCGATCTGCGGCTTCAGCAGGGCGATGACCACCGCCGCGCCCGACGCCGCCGGCGTCACCGACAGTCTCAGGTCCGCCGACACCGCCCCGGCGGGCGGGGTCAGCCTTTGCCGCGCCGTGGGCCAGGTGCTGCGCACCCCCTTCAGCCCGACGCCATGGCGCGTAATCTGCGGCTCGCGCAGGCTCAGGGTCTCGCTTGCGATCACCCCGCCGCCCGCCGCATGCCAGACCACCGTCGCGACCACCGGCGTGATCACGCCTGCGACCGTGGCCAGGGCGCACAGGCTGACCTCGACCTCGACCCCGGCCGTCACGGCCGCGCGATGGGCCGCATCGACCGAGACCGTCTGGGTCTGGTTCGTCGCCGTGGTGGCGCCCGTCGCGACCAGGGCCGCGCGACCGGGCGAGCCGCGAACGGTATCGTCGACGGACAGGCTCAGCTGGGCCGTCTTGGTCCAGCCGGTCGTCCCGTCCAGAAAGCCGGCGTTGGTCAGGGTGTTGGCCATCAGCGGCGCCTCTTCGCGGGTGTCTGGCCCAGGGATTTCGCCAGCGACCCCTTGGCGCCCATTTCCTTGACCTTGTTCTCGACCGCACGGCCCAGCACCAGGTCGAACCCGTCGGGCGTCCGGGTCACGGACTTCTGCTCGACCGGCTCGCCGGTCTCGTTCTTGATATTGACCACCAGATCGCCCTTGCCGCCGCGCGAGGCCTCGGCCGAGGATCGGTCATTGTCGGCCGTCTGGGCCGGATAGGCGTAGCCCATGTCGCCGGACAGGAAGTCTCTCGCGATCAGGTCCGACATGACCCCGCCGGGCAGGCCGCCGGCCGCAAAGGCCGGAACCCCCGCCCTCAGGGCTTCGGTCAGGCTCATCCCTGCGTTCAGGGCCTGCAACAGGGGCAGGTTACGGCCGGTCGCCTCGGCGTTGCTGATGAACTCCCGGTTCGACACCCGGGCCAGGATCCGGTCGTCGCGCGGACCGCCCGGCCCCCGGATCAGTCCGGGCGCAAGGGCCATGGCCACAAGCCCCGGATAACCGCCGCCGGCGAAGCCCGGCAGGCCGCCGTCGCGATACACGCCGCCCCCGCTGACCGGCGCGGTCGTCGCCGCGCTGCTCGATCCGCCGAAGCCGAAAACCGACAGGACCGAAGACCACAGACCGCCCGTTCCGTCGCCGCTGACCAGGGACCGCAGGGCCGTCCTGATCGCCAGGTTCAGCGGATTGCTGACCAGCTCCTGCCAGATCGACCGCAACAGATCCTCGCCGAACCGGCGGCCCAGGTCGGACGGATCGCCGCCCATGGCCAAATCTTCCAGCGTCCCGGTGATGCTGTCGGCCAGTTCGCGTTCCTGATCCAGGCGCTGCTGGAACCGCGCCTCCCAGGCCGCCTCGTCGTCGTCCCTCTGACGGCGCCAGATGTCGGCGATCTGCTCGGCGTTCTCGACATTGATCGCCACGCGCGCGGCGGCGATCCGCTCGGCCGCGTCCCGGTCGGCCTGCTCGCGGGTCTTCAGCCCGTCCGCGACCGCCTTGTCCTGTTCGGCGCGGATGCGCCGCTCGACCTCGGCCTCGATCCGCGTCCGGGCCGCGCCCCATTCGCTCAGGGCGGCCTCGAGGTCGAACCCCATCTCGCCGATATCGGGCCGCCATTTCTGCGGCGTGCGACCCATGTCGGCCAGGGTGCGCTGGGTCACGTCCTGCACCACCGGCCGGACCGCGTTCAGCGCCTCCTGCGACCGGCGTTGCGCCTCCTGGGCCCGAATCAGGTTCAGATAGGCGGCGGCCGCCTCGTCGGTGATGGCCGCGCCCTGACGGCGTTGCTCGGCGATCTCGCGCTCGGCCTGGGCCACGGCGACGCTTTCGCCCCGGCTGTCGGCCAGTTTCTCGGCCCAGCGCTGATCGGCCTGGGTCGCCTGGGACGTCGCCAGGGCCGTGGCCAGAGTCTGGGCGGCCTGGGCCGCCAGGGCCGCGCGGGTCTGATCCGTTTCGGCGACCAGACTGTCCTTGGCGGTCGAAATCGCCTGGATCTGCTCCAGATAGGCGGCGGCCGCCCGCGCTTCGTCTTCTGACCGGGCGACGAAGGCCTGATCGCCGTCGTACAGCTTGCCGTCGCGCACGCTGAACCGGGCGTCGGCGGCCGGCGTCCGCCCCATCAGCTGGCTGACCTGGGCCGCCTCGGCGACACGCTGCAGAATCGACAGGATGGACCGGTCTTCCGACGACATCTTGCCGGCCTTGCCGCCGCCGGACGCGCTGGGCGCCGCCCGCGTCGGGGCGTCTCCCGTCATCGTCAGCTCCAGGGCCGCTTCCTGCGACCGCCGCAGGGCCGAAACCACCTCGGCATGGGCCGTGCTGTTCGGATTGGCCCTCAGGGTGGCTTCCGCTCCCGCCACCCGGCCCGACAGGCCCTGCAGTTGCTGGGTCGCCCAGGCCTGGTTCTGTTCGATCATCCGCGCATTGGCGGCCCGCTGATCGGCCGTCAGGGCGCCGCCGGCGTCGTTGCGGCCGGTCTGGTTCTGCTGGGCCCGGCGGCGGGTGTCCAGCACCCGCGCGCGCGCGTCCAGAACGAACTGTTCCTGCTCCGCCTTCCACAGGTCGCGCTGTCCCGCCGCGACCACCGCCCGCAGATCGCGGGCGCGCACGTCGGACGTCGGATCCATGACCCAGCTGGAGCCCGGATAGGGCGAGCCGCGACCGGCGGAGGCCTCGGAGGCGGCGGCGCGGGCCTGGGCGGCCTGCAGCGAAGCCTTGGCGTCTTCCAGGGCGGCGGCGGCCTTCTCCCGGTGCGCGGCGGCGGCCGCCTGAAGGGCGGGCACTTCGGACCAGGTGGCGCTGGCCAGTTGGTCGCTGATCGCCCGCAGTTCGTCGGACACGACCACCGTGTCGCGCAGGGTTCGGACCTTCTCTTCCCAGGCCTGCTGACTTTGCCAGACGGCGTAGATCAGACCGCCCAGGGCGATCGTCAGCACCCCGACCCCGCCGCCCAGAAGCGCGTAGACGCCGGCCAGACCCCGGCCGATCGCGGCCTTGACGGCATAGGCGTTGCTGACCTGGCTGGTCACCGCCAGCTCGGCCTGTTGCGCGATGGCGCTGCGGGTGACGGCGGCCGTATTGGCGTTGGTCGCGGCCGTCGCGGCCGACTTGGCGGCGGCTTCTGCCCGTTCGGCGGCCGTGACCAGGGCGCTGGCGCGGGCCTCGGCCTCGGACACCAGAACCGCCTGGGTTCCGGCGGCGGCCTTCAGGCGCGTCACCTCGGCCGAGGCGGCGTCGGCGGCGGCGCGCGCGGCCGTGGCGGTGCGGGCGCGGATCTCGGCCTGGGCCTTCAGGTCGACGGCGCGGGCCTCGGCGGTCGTGGCGGCGGCCCGGTCGCTGATCGCGGCGGCGGCGCCGACGCCGTCGACGGCGGCTCCGGCGGTAAAGACCCCGTTAGCGCGGAAGGCCTGGACCGCGCCATAGGCTTCGCGCGCCTTCAGGGCGGCCGTGGCGAACCCGGCGGCCAGCACCTCCCCGGCCTTCAGGGCGATCAGGGCCTGGGCGGCCGAAACGATCAGGTCGAAGTTTTCGACCACCCCGCCCGCCAGACGTCCGGCCGTCTCCAGGACGTCGCCGAACAACTGGCCCGCGCGAATGGCGGGCTCCAGGCTCGACGGGTCCAGCAGCACCTGTTCTCGGAAGCCGTCCAGCTTGGTCGTCAGGTCGTTCAGGAAGCCGAAGACCCCCTGCTGCAGGCCGGTCGTCTGGGCCAGCTGGCCCACGGTCCGGGTGATGGTGTCGCGCAACACCTGCCAGCCCTGCTGGGCCGTCTTGGGCGCGCTGATGAAATCCTTCTCGATCTGCGGCTCGGCGCGCAGCAGGGCGGCGACCAGCTTCTCGGCCGTGATCGCCCCTTCCTCGCCCAGCTTGCGCAGCTGCCCGAAGGCCACGCCCACCTTGCCGTTGATCTCCAGGTTCTGGGCGATGTAGCGCAGCAGCAGCGGGCTGCTTTCCAGCATGGAGCGCAGTTCGTCGCCGCGCAGCACGCCCGAGGCGATGGCCTGGCTGAACTGGATGGTCGAGGCGATGCTTTCCGACGCCGTCGCGCCCTGGATGGCCAGGGCCTTGGACGTGGCTTCCGTGATCCTCAGGGCGTCGGCCTGGGCCCGGCCCATGTCGCTGACCGCCGGGGTGATCCGCACGAACAGGCTCGACAGACCCTCGACCGAGGTCCGGGCCTCGCGCGCGCTCTCGTACAGGGCCTGCTGGTTCTGGGCCGCCGCCACCGTCCCGTAGGAAAAGATCTTCAACCGCGAGGCCATGGCCGCATAGGCGTCGGCGCCGCGCAGGATGTCGCCGGCATAGGCGGCGGCGGCGATCCCGGCCGTGGTCAGGGCGGCGGCCCCGCCCAGAATGGCGATATTGCTGGCCCGGCTCAGCAGGCCCATCCGTTCGGAGGCCGAGGCGACCGACATCAGGCCCGAGGCCGCGCCGGGCGCGCGCGAGACGATCCCCGCCAGGCCGGCGCCCAGCGGCCCCAGAGCGCCCGTCATCATGGCGATCTGACCGGCCGAGGCCGCGCTGACCGTGCCCAGCAGGCCGCCGCCGCGCTGGGCGGCGTTATAGACGGGGATCAGGCCGGCGACCTCGCGCTTCTGTTCCGCCAGGGCCTGGGTCAGGGTGCGGACGCGCGGGGTCTCGCGCTCGATCCCCGTCGTGCGGAAATCAAGCTCGGCGACGCGTCTGGCCATCGGCTATCCCTGAAGCCGCATCGGCGGCGATTGAATGTGTGATCAGAAGCCCGCGCGAGCGGCCTCGGCGGCGCGTTTGGCGGCCTTGCGGTCCAGGATGTCGCCCCAGACCGTCTCCATCCGGGCGGCGTGGCGATTGTGCAGCCCGTCCAGGTCCAGCCGCTTGGGCATCTTGGCGGACGGCTTCCAGATGTAGAGCGGGACCGGGTCTTCGTAGCTGTTCCGGCGCCCCAGGATCAGGACGCTGGTCTTTCCGGCGATGGGGGCGAAGGACAGGTCCCAGCCCATGGCCTCCGCCTCGGCGGGCCAGGCGAACCGACGACCGTTCGCGGCGATGGGCGCGCCGTCCTTGATCGGGATCGACACCCCCGGCCGGCCGCTGGCGCGGACCACCGGCGCCGTGTCGAAGACCCACAGCAGGTTCACTTCCCCGCTGCGCTTCTTCGAATAGATGGCCTTGCTGTCGACCCGGTAATGACCCCTGGCCACGCGCTTCAGCCGGATGCTCTTGGAAAAGCTGCCGGCGTCCCAGACCCGCCATTCCGCGCCGAAATTCTTGCGAACGATGCGCCGCAGTTCGGCGGCCGTATTGCGGGCCGTGACCCGCACCGTATCTTCGCTGGCGAAGGCCCCGTCGCGGGCGCTGTCCGCCACGAACTCCGACAGGTCGTCGAACCCCCTGGCCTTCATCCGTCCGCCCTCATGACGGGGTCCGCGCCTGACGCTTCGCCGTCTCGGCCGCGCCCTCGATCAGACCGCCCTCGTAACTGCGCAACAGCGCCAGGATCTTCTCCCGGTCCGCGCCGGTCGGGATCAGGGCGGCCGCCTGGGCCCAGTCGATCCCGCACGGAACCCCCGCCTGTCCGGCGCGACGCCACACGCCCGGCCGTCCGCCGATGTCGACCGCCAGGACCCCGGACGGGGTCAGGGGCCGGTTCAGGGTGCGGGGGCAGGGTCTGCCGGTGCGTCCGACCCCGCCTCGGGCGCAGCCGGCGCCGGATCGGGCGCAGCCCCTGCAATATTCGCCGCCGTCGCCGAAATCGTGGCGGGCGAGG
>Ga0208958_1001184_pt1 | contig 27287 bp, 42 predicted proteins | sample RifOxyB1_FD_184032 | JGI IMG/M metagenome (GOLD analysis project Ga0208958, IMG submission 184032) | Soil microbial communities from Rifle, Colorado - Rifle Oxygen_injection B1 (SPAdes) | ecosystem: Environmental > Terrestrial > Deep subsurface > Rock core/Sediment | place: Rifle, Colorado...
CCCGTGCTTCCAACTGCTCCGGTTATACCAGTATCCCCTTGCGAACCAGTTACGCCCGTACTTCCGGCATCCCCAGTTACACCCGTGCTTCCAACTGCTCCGGTTATACCAGTATCCCCTTGCGAACCAGTTACGCCCGTACTTCCGGCATCCCCAGTTACACCCGTGCTTCCAACTGCTCCGGTTATACCAGTATCCCCTTGGGCAACAGCACTACCAGAAATACCAGTATCTCCTTGGTCTCCTTGTACGCCAGTAGAACCAGAAATTCCCGTGTCCCCTTGTACTGTACTAGCCGCACCAGTGTCACCAACACCAGTATCGCCCTGTACGCCCGTTGAACCACTTACGCCAGTAGCCCCAACCGCGCCAGTATCACCAACTCCGCCGCCACCAAATATAATAGCCATATTTCACCTCCTACTTTAAATACATGAAATTTACGCCATCATTTGATGTTGCGGCGTCAACATAAAAATTGTGCAAGTCCAGTTTGTACCCAATTGGGCAGTCTATTACGGCAGGCCCGCCTCCAGCAGATAAAATAATTTGTTGAGAACTTGTTTTGTTAACTATTGAACTTCCAAAATAAATATCTCCAGAATTTGTGGGTTTGGGCCACACGGTTAAACTAATGGCATACGTAGCGATTGAAACCAGTGGCTCGGCTGTTCCGCTTGATGCTACCGATTGAGTACCATACGTGGGAGAAATGCGAATGGCGTTTGCCACAGGCTGGTCAATGGCTACATTTCCAATATTGATGCTTCCTGGGTCTACCGTAATCTCAACCGGAAGAGCATATGTGATTAATGTTAAATCTTTCTGAATAATATACCATTTTGCGTCTTCAAGAGAAAAAATTGTTCCACCAACAATGCTTGCTCCAGAAATCGTGGTTCCCGTTAAATCACCGGTATTATCTGTATAAACATACGTTGGCTGATTCAATTTACCAACAAAAACTAAATCTGACATTTATGCCTCCTGCCCTCTTCGGGAAAAACAGAACGTTTATATTTAAATTTATAAACTTTTATAAAATAAAAAGAACCTCTTTTCGAGGTTCTTTTCTACTCGTTTTTTGTTATTATCAAAATAATTCTTCAATGAGTATTTCTTCTATTCTATCAAATTCCCAATATGGAATTATTAATAAAGGAATATTGTTTTCTTTGCAATAATTAATTTTTATTTCATCTAATTTTTTACGTTTAATAAAACTTTCTTTCTTGTCTTTTCCAAAAAAACCATTATTAACTTCGTGATAATGCTGTTTTCCGTTATATTCTATACACAAGTGCAAGCGGGGAATATAAAAATCAAAAGGAAGAGTAAAAATATTTTTACAATCGGGAAATCTATGTTGAGGTAAATAACCTATATTATGTTCTTCTAAAAATAAGGAAATTCTTCTCTCTCCAATAGATTTATTGCATTTTGGACACCCTCCCCTTTTTCCTGTTCTTACACAAATCTTCATTTCCCACTCTTTCCCGCAAATAGAGCAAATCCACCAAACATTTTTATCAACCCCGTATGAAACCATATCTGGGGTTAAATCTTTATTTTTAGAAAAATCCCACTCTTTAGAAATTTCCGGATATAGTACAGACAATCTATTTTTATTAGTTACTATTTTCCCGGCGCAAGCGGGGCAACCGGATTTAAGATTAACGTTGGTTCGACTGCTTACACTCGCAAACCAAACATGTTCACAAAAGGAACATTTCCACCAGAATTTCTTGTTAGAGCCTTTTGCCACATTGGACGGCAAATCATCGTCATTTTGTTCATAATCCCACTCCTTTGCTATATTTGGGAACAAAATAGAAAACCTGTTTTTATTTGTTACAACCTGATTAGAACAAGCGGGGCATCCGTTTTTTCCTGCGCCACGCCAAGAACCGGGAGTCTTCCATTCATACGAGCAGGTTCGGCACTTCCACCAGACAACAATGTTTGAACCATAACTAACATCATTGGGGTCAATGTTTTTATTTTTAGAATAGTCCCAATCAAGCATCAATTTTGGGCAAATAATAGACAACCTATTTTTATCACCAGCGATTGTTCCAGAACAAAAAGGGCAACCTCTTCCGTTTTTAAGACTATCCCAACCTTTATAAAAAATTTCTCCGCAGGACATACATTCGAATTCTAAATTTTTCTTAGCTAAAACATATTTATTATGTTTAGTCAATTTAAATTTATTTCCATTTTTTACAAGCCACAAGGATATGTTTTCAAGAGAATACGGATTGTTCGAACGAACAAACTCTGGAATTTTACCTTTTAATAAGCCAGAAAAACCAATTAAATATTTATAACCAAAAACATCTTGCAATTCAACAATTGTTCTATTTTTTCTATAATAACAATCCAATAAAGAATAATTTATAGAATTTACATAGTTTGATATTTGTTCAAGCGTTGGATATCTATTTAAAATCATTTTGTCTCCTACTTCCCTCAAATAGACCCTAAAATAAAGACAGCAAAGACAGGGATAGGGTTTCCTTTTCGAATGCCTTCTATTCTTTGCTAGTCTTCCATAAATTTCCCCACATAAAAGTATTTTATATACTTAAAACAAAAAATCCCCCGAAGGGGATTTAATAAAATGGATGTTTTATTGTTGATTATTTTCTATTTGGATAATCTTCTGGAAAATTTAGAGGATTCGGAAGATTGTGTTCCACATCGGGTGAACGCTAACTTCTCCGTTTTTCTTCATATATTTTCTGTTACCTAGGTCTATTCCAAAATACCGTGATGATGCATCGTATTTCTTTGTACCAAACAATGCGTTTTTTGGGCCAGAATTTGCTTCGGAAAGTCTTTTTTTATGCCAATCGCTTATGGGTATTCCATATAAAGGACTTTTATCGCCTTTCATATCGGGTCGATTTTCAAGCAACGCCCTTAATGAATTTTTAGAAACCGGTCTTCCCTTCAAAGCGTCGCTAATTTTTCTTTTCCACTCATCCGAAAGAGTTCTTCCTCGCACCGGAGCATTTCCTCCCCAGCAAATATTATATCCCCAATCACCATAATGACTATGAAAAATTTTTATGCATTCAACCTCGTAATAATCGAGTTCTTCTATTTCACAATAAAGAACAATTCTGGACACAAAGTTTTCTCTTCCATATTTTTCAAACGCGGAAAACAGCGCGTCACAACCCTTGTGATTAGAACCAATCCTCTTATTCAAATAATAAGATTGTCCTATATATTTCTTATGATTAATCAAATTTTCAATACAATAAATACCACTCGCCATTTTATCTCCTATTTTCCCTACTAAATAAGTCCCTAAGAATAAAACATCCAATAACGACTTGCGCCTAGGGAAGCGTTTTCGGTAATGAGCCTAGTCGTTATTGGCAAGTAATTGTATCACAATTTTTCTGTTCTGTCAAGTTTGGAAAAATATGGTTTCTCCACCCCGGTATTTCCGTTCGTATGTTATGCCACCCCTTAATTTTATTGTCTGTGGTGGATAAATATAATTGATAAAGACTACTCCACCATTCCTCATATTGAAATTTTACATTGTCGCTTAGAAATCGTTCCCCATTTCTTCTAATTTCATATGGGTCTAATTTTGGACAATTTTTAATTCCATAAACAATGTCATCTAACGAACTACAGCGAAACCCATGAACTCCAGGAGTAAAAGTATTTCCATCTCCAAATATGCCCCAGTTTGAGACAACAATCCCACTGCCAGAGAGCATTGCCTCACAGTGGACGCCGCCGAATGCCTCTAGGTATTCGGTTAAAACCAGTACGCCCTTTGCACGAGACATTAACTTCTTTTTTTCTTCAACGCCTTTGAACCCAACATATTCCCAATCGGAATCGGGGGCGATGTCAAACTCATTTTGATAGGTACTCACAAGATGCCCGTTATCCAAAACTTTCCCGCACTGACCGGCGATTACAAGTTTAACCCCGACTTCTTTACAAGCCAAATACGCTTCGATCAGTCCTTTTCGCCTAATAAGTCTTCCTATAAAAAGATAATAGTCATCTTTTTCGGCGGAGAATTCCACATCCTCTTTATCAAACCAGTTGGGTATTACGCGATCATAGTTGCGCCCGTCCTGACTCGCGTAGGGTTTCTCAGAACCGTACAAGAAATTTTGCAAAGAAGAACTTTCAAAACATCTAAACCAACCCGGAGAACTACCCCTATACCCTATGCTCGATTCTACAGTTAAAAACAATTTAACCTCGTCGGCAATTGCTTTATGGTACACGCCCTGGGTGCATAGCAAAAAATCATCCGGCTTTTTTATTTCGTTTATCTTGTCTATAGCGTTTCTGTAAAATTTCATCGTTGCAGGTTTTTTATCGCCATCAAGATCGTGCTTGAAATCCCCTCCAGTTTTCCAGTCATAGCCGCATTCAAAACGATTATCGCCCACACCAAACGAAGTTGCGATGTCTCGAACGGTATGTGTTTCTACAAAATGAAACTTATCCGAATTTACATATTCTTCAAGATTATAATTAGGATTTGTGGTTTTAGCCCCATACATATAAACCGTATGTCCCATCGAACACAACCAGCGAGCCATCTTGACATTTTTATTTGAGAACGCACAGGCCGCATACTCTTTAGAGTTAGGCAAATGGCTAAGTCCGAGTAAATGAAATCGGTAGGTCTTATCCACCATAATGCGCTCCTCTGAATATCCCATAATAGCAAGTCCCTCTACACCCGCACTCTCCGGTCAAAACTTCCGTTTTGCCAACCCCACCCAACCACTCATTTAACTTTTCTTCAGTCAAAACATGGATGTGACCGGCGGACTTCGGCACGTTGACCCATTCAAAAATTCTCAATTCTTTGCAAACCGAAAGAGCATTCTTCACAATTAATTCGGGGTCTTCTGTGTGTTGAAGCACATTGTACATCAAAACAATGTCATATTTCTGAGAAACATCCAAGTCCTCGGCTTTTCGCACGATATAGTTTATTCCCAAAGACAGATACCTCTGCGCTACCCAGCCGGGGTAGGAGCAGGGATCGAGAACTGTGGCGCTTTTATATCCAACACCGCGGATTAATAAGGAGCACGGGCCGCCTCCCAGATCAATAATGGACTCCCCATTGAATTTATAAGAAAACGAGTGTCCATGATTATCAAATTCTTCAAGTCCCATTTTTCTTGCATAAATCACTTGCTTGAGTTCTTCAGAAAAATATGAACCGGCGTTCCACCACATCGATTCCCAGTTGCTTGCGGTCATCCATTCTTCAGACATCTTCGTTTTTTTCTCCTGTAAGAAAATTTCTTTCATATTCCACTCATCTTCAATCAGAACCGACTTTATCGTTCTGGCAATTAGAGAATTACTATTATCAACCCACTGCGGATTAATCGCATTAAATAATCCACCATCCTTATTGCTGACACCAGCAAAAAGGTGTATAACCCTTACTTTGGGGTCTAATTCAGTATTCAAATCATTTTTATAAATACTTGTTATTTCATGTCCAGCGAAGCCCCCGCACTCCCTGAATTCTGGAATAAATATATCCTCTTCGTGTTTGAATACAATCTCACTAATAAGAATTGGCCCCGTCATACCCCAACGAAATTCCTCGGTCTGATTGAGTCTTTTCTCGCATTCAGCAAGAGCCTCTAAAAGTAAAGGACTGCCTTTCTTGCCCATCAGAATTGCCCCATTATAATGGTATTTGAAATCTTCGGGACGTTCTGCGTCCGTAGGAACAACCAGTTCTTTATCGCCCAAGAGATATGTTACATCCGATATAGAAAAAGTATCCAAATCAAGATACAATCCGCCCTGCTCATAAAGAGTTTTGTAATTCAAATAATCTTTTAGATGTGATTTTACAAAATGGTCAGGTTTTCCTGCCAAAGCAGAAAAGGATGGACAATCTACTTTGCGTATCTGGACTTTATCTTTCAGTAAATCCAAATAGGGGGACGAAACATCGCATATCGTCCAAATCGTGACAACAGAGTAATTCTGTGTTTTTAGGGCAGACAAAACCGACAGGTAATAAAAGTATCCGAACTCTTGTCCCGTTACGATGAAGTGTAACGGCATCAAACCCGATTTATCCAAGAATTTCCTCCGTCATGGTATATCTTATCCGGTTTTCCAAATTTTATATTTACTGCGTTCATGATTCCCGGAAACCGCTCATTGTAATCGTGACCGCCAATTACGCCATTCTTTTTTATCTTTGGCAACCACATATCGATTTGCCGAAGCAACTCTTCTTCGGTATGCAGAGCATCGATGTAAACAAAATTGAGCGACCCGTCTTTGAAATCAGAAACAACATCTTGGTCAAATGCTTTTATTTTCTTGACACCAGGAAGATTCGCCATTCTCTTGTCAAACGCAGCCTCGACCACCTTTTCCATTTTTAGAGTATCCCCAGCGGATGTTCCATTCGCCAGTTCCATGCCGTCCAACCAAGGGTCTATTGCATAAACTGTCTTACAAAATTCGGCAAATACTTCGGTGGATTCACCGGCGTAGCAACCGATTTCTACCATTGTTTTGGTTTTTGATAATCCAATATCCTTGCAAAGAGCGCGCAAAACATCTTTTGATTCTTCGCCTCTCATACCAATCATAGTCAAATTTCTCCTTATTGGGTGGCGCTATTTCTTTTTCAAGAATTCAAACCAGACATACCCCGAAAGGTCTGCAAGGCGGATGTAACCATTTGTGATTGACGATGCAATAGCGCGAACCACCGGTTCGTTTGTCCGCCAAATAGTACGAACGAGGGTAGAATTTCCATCTGCTTCCAGCCTCACATTTATAGCGTTTACGGGTCTCCCGTTGTACATTGAAACAATATAATATTCGTCAGTGTTCGGCGGAACGGGAATATTCAGGTCTTGAATTGAAAGTTTTGGAATTACACAACCGCCAACAGGGTTGCCGTCCAAAACACAATCTCTCCAGCACTTCTCAAAAACGGCGTGAGGAACAGCAATATTCATCAATCCGTCATCTCGATACGGGTCATCTACATAAACATTTTCAAGGTCTATTCCTGTAACTACAAGAAAGTGTCCCGACCTAAATCCCTTTCGTTGCGTAACCCCCGCATCAACCAACGTTCCATAATGGACAAGAGCAAGAATAGGTTTCTCATTTCTAAGATAACCGAACATTTGCTCCATTGTCATATCAACACGCCACTCTGTTTTTAGACCGTAACGGCTCATCGCTATTTGCATATCCCCGGCGCTCAAGGGCCTGTCACCAGAAGGAACGATGCTGTCGTAAAATTTATCAACAGTTATATTTTTTGCTAAATTATATGTTCCGAGAAGCATGAGGGAACTAGCACCGCCGCAATCGTTCGCGTGAGAATTTGCGCCACTTCCAATTTGACTCACATACCAAACAGGTAAAAGATTATTCAATTTCAGCCTCCTCTGCCACGTCATCATCGGCAAACTCATATTTTGTACAATCTCTAATGTTTTTAGCCAATTTAAAGATTACTCTTTTTGCAGATGGGTATTGAACTCTTACCCCTTCATCCGGTTTACCTCTCACTGGCTTGAATCCCTCGTGGGCATCAATGGTTTGAACATATAATCTTCCAAGTCCTCGTATAATTAATTCTTGTTCGTTCAAAACACAATCAGAAAATACATCAATCAAAGAATTAACAAAATGACGAGTATCCCCAAGCGTATAGCCGGAAACATCCGCTAATTTTCTAATGAATCCATCTTTATCTAAATTTTCCATTGTTTATCCTATTTCTATCCATTAAGAACTTTTTCTAAAAACCCTATTTTCAATTTTTATTTAGTGTTATACCACATATATCTTACTCAATATTGAAATACAATTTTTCCTTATCTACATGATAACTTTTATTTCTCCATTTTTTTCTGGCAAATTTTCTATTTTCTTGCTTGCACCTATGACAAAATGGGCTTTTTGTTTTCTTTAAAAACAACCTTCCGCACGAACAAGAAACAACCGTTTCTCCCAAAAACCTTTGATAGTATAGGACAATATTTTCATAATCTTCCACCATAAAAACGGTTGGGGAATCCTCCGCCGCGCATTTTACCTGAAATCCACCCCATCTGTTTGCGTCCAAAACTTTCAAATCATACAAAACATGGAGCATTTGTTTTCTTTTCTTTTTAGTGACATTAACTCTCGCAACTGAAAAAATAACGTTGTCTTTCTCGTTTGTATAGAATAAACCAATGACCCTTGGGCTTTTTCTTGGCTTAATTTTGGTATCATTATACTTGAGCACCTTACTATAGACCAAAAAAACAAACATAACTTTTTGTAAATCATAATCGTTGATTGCTCTTATCTTTTCAAGTTCTGCCTCAGTAATCGGGATTGGAATAACTGTTCTAATTCTTCTTTTCTTCATCTCTCGGATACTCGCACCTATTTTCCAAGATTGAGTTGTTTCATTGAATGTTGGGTCTACAGACTTGCATATTTCTTTTAGCAATTTTTTTATTTCTCTTGTTTCTTTTCCGCTATATTTGAAATACTTAGCCAAAAGAACCAGAATTTTTAGAGGAACATAATTTCTGCCGTATTTCTTTGTTTTCAAGAGATTTTCCGCAAAAGACCTTTCATCAAGGATGATTGCCACTCTTTATCGGAGCCTCCTTTCTTATCTTGTTTTATTTGATGGTTTTTTTAATTTTTCTCTTTAAATATTTTTTCCATAAATCCCTGTTGCCATTTTTTACACATCCTGAGTGTTATAATGCGAAGCAGAACGATTGTGTCAGGAGTACAACCGTTCCACTTCTAATTCAGTATATCATAGAGTTGTTATTTTGTCAAGGGTATAAACTGCTTTCTCATACGGGCTTATACCACATACATTCCATTGTTCTAAATTTATTTCCATTCATCTCTGATAGCGGCTTGAAATTCATCCAAGTTGCTTTTGAATTTTCGCAGGCTATGACTTGTCCGTTTCTTTCTTCTATCCACTTTCGCAAAATCGAATAATCTATATTTTTATTTCCGTGTCTATAATATTGACCGCCGAATTCATAGGGCGGGTCTATAAACCACGCTGCTGGTTTATTTTCTGCCAACGTATAATCGCCTAGCAAAATATTCCAATGCTTAATTTTATACAAACTATTGGCGACAAGATTTAATTTATAGTTCTGAGTGTTTGGTCTAATTGTCGCCTTCCATTTAGATGCCGTTTTCTTTGGCTGTGATGGAGCGCCAGCAATTATAAATCCTACAAGGTGTTTCGCCTCTAAGCAATCAAAGTGAAAATCATCTACGTTTTCGCCTTCTTTCAAACGAGGCAAAGATAAAATATCGCCCGGAGAACATTGTTGTAACCATCTCCACAGATTCACAATCACATCATATTTTTCGATAAGCAAAATATCTTTTTCAAAATATTTTAAACTGTATTGTGCAGTACCAGCAAAAGGTTCTATAATTACATCGTACTTGGGGGCAGGGTACTTATTTACAATCTTGCTTTTACTTCCATAATAGCCCCACAAATTAACCTCCTTTTAATAAAAACTCGTTTTATCAACTTCCGATACGTTTTCCGCAATTCAACGAGTTCGATATATCACAGTCATTACAGGCGTCGTTTTTTTCTTCTTCGTGTCGTGCTATTGCGGCGTTGGCCCAGAAAACCGCCTCCTCGACTTTTGTAAGAGCCAAAGATAATTCTCTGCTATCGGGGCAATCTCTTACAAGATAATTTGCAAAATCTAGAGCCATCTCCCGAATCATTTCATATCTTTCAGGCTGGCTGCCAAAAGGTTTATGCCAGGTGAAACGTACATTCAAATCGTAATCCATTTTATTTTATCTCCAAAAATTTTCTATTATTCAAACGATGCTCCAAACCAACAGCATCAAATTTTGTAAGATTCCCTTTATGAACACACTTTTTCTCTGTGTTCCAAACATAAAAACGGTTCCCTTTTCCACTTTTCCCCTCACCAACAGAATACTTATAAAGAGGCATAAACCTTTTCATTAACTTATTTTTCTCCTTTGCTCAAAAGGTTCATCAATTCATCCTTGGTTATATTATCCATTTGAAAATTCTTGAATTCGGTATTATCATCCAAAAGAACCGCCGGACTGCAAGGAGAAACAATAACCGCAAAACTATCGCCAAGAGCGTTTCTACAAAGAGTCATAAATTTTCCGAGGATGTCTACCGAAGGCCAGTCCTCTTGAGTTTCAGGTAATTGCAAATGCAAAATGTTTTTCATATCGCGACCTAGAGTTTGCTTTCATCAATTTCCTGCATGTTGGCAACAAAATCCTTAAATTTCCGCAGGGTTTCATTATCTTCAATACAAATTTCATAAAAATAATATTGCTTTCCTCGAAGGATGCTCCAAATAATTTTAGCCGCGTTCTTAAAACCACTATAACTTCCAGCATACCAGGCAGGAATCACATAATCAATAAAAGCAATCCCATCGTCCTTCCATTGGACAAACCGAAGTTCCGCGCAACCGCACGAACACTCGTATGAAAATTTACTGACCAAATCTTCTTTTTCTTTAGTTTTCATATTTCTCCTATGAAACAGTCATTTTATACAAAGGATAATTGATTATATATTTCGGCATTTTTCATCAAACTCGACTCCAAAGAAATCCTCTTCTTTGCTAATTCAAAAACTTCCGGGTCATTTTCTATTCCCACATAATCTCGATGATTTTTTACACTCCAACAACCTAGAGAACCAGAACCCATAAAGGGGTCGAGAATTAAGTCTTCTTCGTCTGTAAAAGGAAGGGTTACCCTATCATATAGCCCAAGGGGTTTTTGCCAAGCCAAGAGATGCCCGTCGTTCTTTTTTACCCGTTCTTTGCTAGTAGTAGTCAACACAACATCGTCAATCCACGCCGTTGCGGGCTTGGTTTGCCTACCGCTTGGATTTAATTTTGTTCCGGCGGTTGCCTTGGGAACTTGAACTCGTTCTGGATAATATTTCCAATCTTTTCCGTTGCTAAAAATGAGCAGGTCATCAAAACATTGATGAGGGTAGTTTTTGGCATAATTGCCCCACTCGCATTTCCACGCCGAATGGCTAACCAAATTTGCTTTTATATGATGCTTTATATAGTACCAAATATCAGGACAAGTATGAAAATCGGTTTGAATACAAAAAATAGAATTTGGTTTTAGATATTGCCAATATTTGTCAATCCAAACAGAGTAGCCTAAATCCTCGTAAATTGGGTCACAATAAATATAATTTGCTTCGCCCTGAAAATCAAAATTCAAATTGTCAATGTTAAAGAGATTCCACATCACGGCACATCCTCATGTTTTTATTCAAGAAGGGATAGAAGATTATACCCCCGAAATTCAATGCCTTCCATTTGCTCCAGCAAAAGAACGGAATTGTCGGGGTCATTTATTCCAGACACGGGATTCCAGAAAACCGTCCACCCATACCTGTCGCAGGGCGCGTCTTCTATTCTTTTTGCGGATAGGCTATCAGGATAGCATAAGGGATAACGAATATGAATATCTGCGGACTTTTCGGTAAGAAATCCGCAAGAGACATCAATCCCCCAAAAGCCATTCAAATATTTTCGTCCGCTCGGCATCTTTCTTTCCGTGTATAATTTTATAATCTTAAAGCAAGTCCACCTAAGAGTTCCAAAACAATCCCCTTTATTTTCTAAAAGTCTAATCACATAATACATATCACCAATCTCTTTCTGTGTCTAACACAATTGTTTCTAAGCGAAATTTCTTGCCTAAATATTCGAACGAGTCTTCCGAGTTTTCAGAGTCTAAAACAGGGACGTTAAAATATCCATTACATCGAGTTATTAGATTATTTATAATACCTGCCCCGTTGAACATGCGCCAGCAAAACTCTTTACTATTTTCCCCGTGGTCTCGATAACACAGGGTCACGAGCAAATTTGTTAATTCTGCCAGGTTGTTCGAAATATGATATGCCTCTTGTTCCAGCACGTGGATGTATTCATCGCTTGTAGGAAATTCGTCATCAGATTCGTCCAATTCGTCTTGGGGTCTATCATGAGAGTTACGTTGATAGGCAATAAACTTCTTATATAAAATATCTATTTTATGCAGTTTAGATTCGTCTACTGCAATATCGGGCGACATATAAATGCGGTAATCAAAATCCGTTTTTTTAGAGTCAAGTTTTAATTGTTTAATTTTACTTTCGGCGTAATGACAAAGCAGATTCATTGTGGACGAAGAATCTATAAGAGGGGAACGCTCCTGAAATTCCTTTTTTATTCTTTCTTCTGTTTCCGTTAAATCAGTTTTACTCAAAAGAGTCTCTAATGAAAAACCCAGTCTCACATTGCAAACATTGTCCCAAGCGTTCAGATGATGCTTATACTTTTTATTATAACGCGGATACACATATTTCATAAAATAAGGTCTTCTGTTGCAGATCAATTTATTATGAATATCAGCGTCTAACCCATCTTTTTGCCATTTATCCCATTCGGGAACCGGATACGATTGTATTCCTTTTGCCCTGTCGATTTCCGCGCCCTGAGACACATTGAGCGTTTTTAAACGACTCATCAAAATTTCTTTTTCTTTTTCGTCTGTCAACGTTGGAGCGAGAGAAAAGAGAGTGGTTGAAAAATTTGTGATTAAACCGATTTTACTTTTAAAAGAAAGAATATCCGTTCCCCAAAGTTTCTTTTCGTCAATTGCTTTCTTTTCTGCTTTCTCGCGTTCATAAAGCGGAATATTCAAATTGTTAAAATGATTGTTTACAAACGCGGTTGTGGTAAGAACCAAATCTCCATCGAAATCACACCCGGCCAACCGAAGCGGCCAGTCGCTGTAAATATTCACCACTATTCCGCTTTCAAGATAATGATACCACAATTCCGTTGATTTGTCAAGTTGAAAATCAATTGCAAAGTGCTCACTCTGAAATGTGGTGGGCGAACGAAACACGGAAACCCTGTCCACCTTTTTGCCATTCCAATATTTTGAATATGCTTTTCCCTTTTCAAGAATGCCTTTTACCGGCAATCCCAAAGCGTGTTCGCATTGAGCAATGGGGTCGCAGATTAAAAATTCATAATTACCACTTATTTTTAGCGTTCCGATATAAAATTCTTTAATTTTTTTATTAATAAATCTAAAGAGCCGTTTTCTAAAATATTGGTCTTTTAAAACATCCGGCTCAAGCATGATAGATTTTGCCAGATAGTCGGCGGATTTAAAATCATTATCACCAAAAGAATTTAATTCGCCAAGAAGAAAGATGAGAACGTTTTTCCAGTTAAGACCAGAAACAGATTCTAACCAACCGTAAGTGAACTCGCAGATTTCGGAAATTTCTTCATTTTTTATGTTCAAACTTTGGATATACTGATATGTTGATCCGATGCTGTCTTTGTCTTGTTTTGGTGAAACGCGTGATATGCCCCAAGAAAAATGGTTCTCCTTGCAAGCAACATTATATTCATTTATATTATCATAAAATTCCACCATCTTAAATTGGGATTCAGAGAGAATACACTCTATGTCATCAATAAGATGGTCTATACCATAAACATCCGTTATTTTTGTTATGCCCCGTTCTCTGGCAAAAGAATGGAAGTCCGCAACCACCAAAAGCCCCTTGGCAAACGGGGCACGAAATAAATATTCCGACGGCAAATAATTATCTATTCCAAGGTCTGTTGCCCAGACTTGGGCTTGTGCCACACTCAATAATCCTTGGCCGTCGAACACATTCACAGATTGTTCTGTTTCTCTCTCTTCAAACGTTGGGTCATTATCATCGTGTGCAACAAACCAATCGACGACCATTTTTTTAGTAATCACACAATCTGGAACCACGACGAATGTTGGCGAACTAACGGGAAGACTGGCGGAAGAAGCCAATGCCTTATAAGCATTATACTTGGATAATCCAACTATCTTGTCTTGCTTTCTACCGCAATTCAAAAAATCATTTAGTTCATTCCAAATTGTTTCTGCCGCGAATATAGCACTAGACCGACGAGCGTGACCAGCGGAAGATAAGATTCTAAAAAACTTTACCCCGTTGATAATAATACCTTGTTCCGCCGCTCGTTTATAATGCCGAACATCCGATACTTTTAATACAAAAATTAAATCGCAAAAAAGAATTCCGTCAATCTTTTCTGAGATTTCTCGTATTTTTTTTCTATTTTCTGGGTTGTTCTGTTTTCGAGATAGGTGTAATTTTTCTTTTAATAATAAATCCAATGATTCCTGAGAAAATTTTATCCCCTTTATCCGGAGAATTGCCCGAAGCATTTCTGAATCACCCAATCGAATCACTTCTCCGTTCCGCCTTGCCTCGTCTAAAGAAATATTAATCTTATAATTGCTATTTTTTAATCTCTCTGTTGCTAGTTTCAAAACACAGAAGCCTTGCAACTTTTTCAAAATTCACCTCGCCTATATTATTTCCCAATATGGACGTACTCCGTCTGGAAAGTTCACCGGCCTATTCAAATTATTTTCCGCTATATATTTGTCGTATGCTTTCGCCGCTTCTAATTCTGTTTTATATTGCCCAACATATTTCCACACTTCTCGTATTGTGACATAGACCTGCCAATAAACATATTTGTTCATTCTAATTACATAATATACACCATAATAAGAAGAAGATGAATTATCGTATTTCTTCCCAAGAAGCAAGTTTTTATCTCTCTTACGACTATCACTCATTTTCTTTCTAACATCATCCGGAACAATTTTTCCGGTATTCGCGATACTTAGTTTTAATTTTGTTTCTGGAGATTTAGGAATACCAAAAAGAGGGTTATCTTTTCCTTTCGGATATATTCTACTTTCACCTATTATTTTCTTTTCTTCCGGAGATAACTTTACTCCAAATCTCGGATTGTTTTTTCCGGTCATTGCGATTCTTAGTTTTTCTATTGCTTCCGGGGTGTGATGCCATCCCCTTGCTGGGGTTTCCCCTCCCCACGATATATTATATCCGCCTTCGGATACATGAGAATGAAATATTTTTATGCATTCTATTTCATAATAATCTAGTTCTTCTATTTCACAGTAAAGAACAACGTATCTTTTAAATGCTTTTTTCCCGTATTTTTTAATAGCAGAAAATATGGCAGGACAAGCCTTATGCTCTTGCCCCATTCTCTTTTTAATTTTGAATCCTTGCCCTACATATTTTTGTCCGGTTTCAATTCTTTCAATCACATAAATTCCAGCCCTCTTTACTCCCATTCTCCTCCGCCCGAATAATAACTATAGTTCCACGTTAAACTCGTATCCGTAAGATAATTGTATGACATCTCCCCCCAAAATATCTCCGCTCTTTCTTTCTTAGGATATTTTATCGGCAGCTCAAAATCCGAAACAATCTCATCCAAATCGTTCAAAAACGTCTCATCCCACCTTTTCAGAAATTTCCGCACAGTTCCAAGGGGAATAACCACGTCTTCAATTGGTTCATCCCAAAAGTCATCGCTGTCCCAAAAATCTAAAATCTGTTCTTTTGCCCTCACGGGCAATTCAGCCGATATAGTTATGCTCATGATATTGTTTCAATGTTTTCCTCGTTTTCATAAATTTATTGAACTATCGTAAGTACAAGTAATAGTCGGGTCAAACTTGCTAGTGGCGGTGTTTGTTCCGCATGTGATAACCCAAGGGCATGTAGGAATAATATATGGATATGGAACAACCCTATATGGTTCTACATAAATCGGTTGAGAACAGGGAACATAAATAGTTTCTTTCTCTCCAAACAAATCGTTCAAGAGTTTCTGCAAATCTTTAGCTTCTTTCATTGAAAACCCATGTTCTTTATCCCCAAATTTGATAATAATTTTTTTAACTTTTACTTCGTCTGACATTTTTTCTCCTAGTTTCTTTCTGTAAAACATTTCTGCTGACCGCTGGTTTACCTGCGTGAGGCGGGTGTAGGTAACTTCCCTTTGGCGGTATCCGCTTCGGGGGTGAATAATGCTTGCTGCGCTGGCTGGATAGCCGTTCGTTGCACATCATGCTGGGTAACTTCATTGCCAAGTTTGACCAATAATTGCTCAATCTCCAAGCCAATGTCAAGTATCTTGCTTGCATGACATTTCATTGCGCGGACATTGGACTCTATTTGTTCCAATATTCTCTCTTCCATAAGGATTCCTTATTAATCACATAAAACATTCGTTTTATTAAAGCAACGGCATCACATCTCCTTGCTCGAACACGGCGTTCAAACTAACCGTTTGTTTTCCAACCGGCTTGTAAACGATAACCTCGTATTCTTCATCCAGACCCGCGAATTCTTCAATTTCTTCCATGTTGGCAAACCATTCTTCTACACTGGGAAGGTAATAATAGATTTCGGGATAATTCGGTTTCTTTGATTCAGTTTTTTTAATCATTTTAGTTTTCTCCTTGGGTAATTATAGAATATTTATTCTAAATATTGTACCACAAAACATCTATTTTGTCAAGCCCCATCCCGCTTGAGTTTATCTAAATCAACACTGTCTTTACTTACCTCATCAAAGGGCGTATTTCTTTTTGTCATCAATATTCTTTTACAATTAGGACACACTAGCACAAACGCTTGTGCGGTAATGCCAGCCAAAGATTTTAGGTCTGTTACTTGTATAACATCGTTTTTATCAAGCCACCAGATAGAATATTGAGCCATTTTATTCTCCAAATATCAGATAATTAATGGGAGAAACGTTTTTTACTTTGACCACTGTTACCCCATCAATGGTATCGTCTTTCAGGGAGAATGTCGAGTTTAGATTGATGAGAACTTTTTTGGCATCTACTTCATATTTCTGTTTGAAATAAGAAATCGCTTCCAGTATCTTTTCCCTGTCTGACTTTCCTCTGACTTTCCCCTTGGAAATACTTGGAGTATCATCTTCCCAAATCAAGCCCACGTCCTTACCAAGTTTATCCCCCATTTTTAGTTGTTCCATCATCTTGAGAAAACGAAGACATCTCCACCAAATTGTTCAAATTCATAGCAGACCTCTTTAAATATTCGTGACCACCGTCGACAGATATTTCCCCGCAACCGCAAGTTACAAAATCGTGTACCGAAAAAGACTCAAGGATTTCCCCGCATTTTTTACATTGTGCCATATTTCTCAAAATCTTCGTCATTGAATTCCACCTAAAATTCCGCTTCCGCCCAAAAGCCCCCACACAATTAGGATGACCACAAAGATAAAAGCAAATAATCGTTTAGAACTTCCTGGCGTTTTTTGCTTCGACTGACGAGGTTGGCGATATTCGTTCCGATCATAATACTGGTCTGGATAATGATTATTGTTCACTTTGTTCTCCAATTTTATTTATAATACAACGAGAATTAGAACAAACAGCAATCCCTTTTCGATATGTAACCACATGAAAATTCGCCCCGTGACACTCAATATGAGCAACCCAGTCTGGGTCAGTTAAAATATAAGAATCTTCCGGGGTATAATCAGGAATTTCATCCAGCACAATAACCCGCGCATTTGAAAATTGTACCCGCGTATCCATTCTACAGCCCTCGTTTCTTTTTAATTTCAAGAAGTTTTTTCAAAAACTCTTCACACTCTTCAGCGTAGCCTTGATATTTCAAAATATCGAATTGATAATTCGTGGCAATTTGTTCACCGCCATCGGGAATAAGTAAGAGAGTAGAGAAAGCAGAAACAAGTTGTTGATATGCTTCCAATTCTTTTTGAGTCCATTCGATATCATAGAGCAGGGTTTCATTTGAAATTGTTGTCATTATAAAATGTTCCTTTCATTCAAATAGTTTTTCTAAAACAAGATTGTAGCAATGTTTGTTTGGGAGATATTCTTTAAAAAACCTAGTATCATCAAAATATAAGAATTTAGAAATAGCAGCCGCAACCCCCGCAGAGCGACTTATCCCGGCTTCGCAGTGTACAAATATTCGAGAAAGATAGGGGATAGTTTTTACAAATCGGGCAATTTGTTTGGCGTCATCCGATTGCATCGGCTCAAACGTTCTGGCGTCTGTCTTTATTTGCTTATCAATGTCATAGAAAGAAAGGAGAAGAATATTGGTTGTTCCTTGAATATTTGCAACTAGGCTATCGGGGTCTGTGATAGAAATAACATAGTCATGGATAGAAAAGGCTGTATTTTCTGCGCTTTGGCGAGACAAAACAAATATAGGAATACTGTTCATATTTTTATACTCTAATAAAAGGTTTCATTTATGCAATAGAATCCAGAATTCTTTTCTTGGATATTTTGCAGTATTTTTCTTCTTTCTCAATGCAAATCCATTTTCTATTTGCGTTTTTACAGGCGATGGCCGTCGTACAACTTCCTGCCGCATTGTCCAAAACAATTTCGTTTTCGTTGGTATAAGTTTTAATCAAATACTCAAATAGCGGAACGGGTTTCTGGGTGGGGTGTAGACCAACGCTTCTGTTGAATTTCTGCCAACTGCTTGGAACTCTCAATTCTTTTTGCTCATGGGAAGGTCTTCCCTCAAACACCCTTGTCCCATCCCTTTGTTGATTGTTGAATTTTACAGGATATTTAGCCCTTTCTTTTCCGCTTTCCGCTCTTTCTTGCAGTTGTTTATTGTACGTCCATGCCCCCCTCGAAAATATCAAAATACTTTCGTGTTCTTTCATTGGCTCTCTGACTGTGTTGGCAAAATTACTCCCTATGTTTTTTATCCAAATCCATTCATGTTTAAACATTTCTAAATTGCTCACGACCAAAGCACTTGAAAACGGTTGGGATGCCGTTAGAGCAATTATGGCTGTATCCTTGCAAATTCTTTTATATTCCTTCCACAAAGGTTCGAGAGGAATTGTAATGTCCCATTTATTAGAAGTAGTTCCGTATGGCAAATCACAAAGAATCATATCAATGCTTTTATCTGGAATTTTTGGCATCCAATCCAAGCAGTCTCCAAATAAAAGCATTCCTGTTTTATTGTGATAATAAGATAGGGGTACTAAATCTCGCAATTCCAATTATGCACCTTTAGCATTATCAATTCTTGCTTTCGCTATCTCAAAATATTCGAGGTTATTTTCTATACCGATGAACCTTCGATTAGTATTTTTACAAGCAACCCCAGTAGAACCAGAACCCATTGTATTATCTAAAACTAAATCGCCTTCATTGGTATATGTTTTTATCATGTATTCCAAAAGAGAAACGGGTTTTTGAGTAGGATGTAATCCAGATAATTGTTTATCCCATTTAAATTTTAAAACATCTCTGGGAAATCGTTCTGTTGAATCATAGTCCGTAAAATTATGTTGAATATGATAAACATCTGATTTTCCACCGCTTTTAGTTTTCTCTTTATGCTCCGCTGTAGAAATTCGTCTAGGATGCCCAAACGTTTTTTGAGGACTATATACTGGGAGTTTTTTGTAAAACACACTAATTATTTCGTGAGATTTCATTGGCATTTTGTTTGCGTTTAAAAATCCAGTCACATGCGTTTTCTCAATAATCCAATCATACCGAAAGTTGATTATATTGCTAATTCTTAACAAAGAACTAAATGGCTCGTTTCCAAACAATAAGATCGGGGTGTGTTCGTTTTTAGAAATTCTATTGTATTGTTCCCATAATTTTTCAAAAGAAATAATTGTATCCCACTTACAAGCGGTTGTTCCGTATGGCAAATCTGCTAATATCATATCAACAGATTTATCGGGAATACGGAGCATTACTTTCAAACAATCTCCAAACCATAATTCTATATCATTCATTGATTTGCTCGATAAAGGCATAATTTTATTCGAATCAATTAAAATAGTAAATCCAACAACATAAACATTGAACCAAATAATCCCGCAAGAGATACCGTAAGCAAAAGAAACATAAAGAGTTTTTTCATATTTTTCCTTTCGAAAGTTGTTATTTAGAAACCGGCCTATTATATTTCCAACTCCCAGATTGTCCGCCTACCGGCTTTCCGGCGCGTTTACCATCACAATATCTAAGTACACCGTCCTTATCATATTTAGCCATGACAGGATAGTTTTGATTGGGTGTGGAAACATCCCTGTAACCGGATGCATGACCAAGAGCATCTCCAAAGAGTAAAGCAAGAAATTGTAACATGTTTGTTCTCCTGTATAAAAACAGTATATCACATCTCATTTGATTTGTCAAGGGGTGTTTTCTTGCGACGAAACCCAAGGGGTAAGTACCATTTGGTTGGCGTCAACAAAACGGTTGTCACTAAATCAAAAAAGTGACGGGAAACGAATGTAATAAAAAGTGAGGATAAATGTCATATTGACAAAGATTGATTTGTGTGATACAATAAAGAAAATTATATCCAAGAGGAGAAAACAATGGAACTACCCGTGATTCTAAATTGCATAAATTGTGAGACATTTCTCGGAGTTCTTACCAATGGTGGGTTGATGGTTGGAAATATTTTGATTTATATTAAAGAATATTCACCAGATAAAGACAATCATATTTCGTGTTCAGCGTGTGGGGAAGATGTTTGGAATTCAATTGCTCCTATTTGACAAAATTAGCAATTTGTGGTATACTCGTTACAAGAGTGGAATAGTCGGTGGTCGCTCCATTTGGCGATAAGGGAACTCCCCCTTTCCGCTCTTTTTATATTTTCAGGAGAATAGAAAAGGAGAAGAAATGAAACGAATAGAAAAGTTTTTGGAATCCTGTGTGGGGAAAAAGATGTATAGAGAAGAAATTGGGGAATTTAGAAAAAGATTTTTTGAACTGGTTGAAAATAAGAATCGGATAAAAGTTGATTCTCGCAACACCGGAATAAACGCAATAAATTTATTTATAAAAGAAGATAAGTTATTGTTCGAAGTATTCAGCGTAAAAGATAGAACGAAGGAACTTGAAAAAAGAAATAAAAGATATTGGACTATTGTAAAATTGAATAGCCTAACCGAAAGAAGGTTCAGTAAGGAATATCACAAAAAAGAGATTAAGAAATTTCCATACGACAAAGAAAAATCGAGAGAATCTCGACTAAAAACATTTTTTGGATTAAGCGTGGAAGAGTACAACAAAATGTTGCATAGCCAAAATTATTCGTGTTCTATTTGCAGGGTTCCAGCGAAGAATTTTACGCAAAGTTTGGCGGTAGATCACAATCACGATACCAACCAAATTAGAGGGCTTCTTTGCACAAGATGTAATGTGTTGTTGGGTTATGCTCACGAGAGTACGGAATTGTTACAATCAGCCATTGATTATTTAATTTATTGGGGTGGCATCAATGCCTAATCAGTTTATTTCGGACATCATTACCGAAGAAGAAATCGCTAAATGGAAATTGGGCGATAGAATTCTAATTACCAGTCAAACCGGTTCTGGTAAGAGTCAGTGGGTTAAAGATATTCTCTATGAATATTGTGTACAAAACAATAAAAAAATCCTTCTTCTCAGCAATAGAGTTGCGTTGAAGGGGCAGAACGAAAAAGAACTGTCTGGAGTAAAAGAAGAAGTGATTAAAATTAAAAACTATCAGACCCTTGAAAGCAGTGTTCTATATGGAAATCAGCTAGATGATTTGTTTTCTAATTTTGATTACATCGTACTGGATGAAATACATTACTTGCTCTCCGACTCTGCTTTCAATGGGAATACTGATATTTTATTAAACTGTGTAAAGTTTCCTCAAAAAAACAAAATCTTCATTTTCATTACGGCAACCCCACAGGCAATTCTTCTCTACAATAAAAACTATGAACATAAATACGCGTTGGAACAAGATTATTCATTTATAGAAAAGGTTTATTTCTATAATAAAGATGAGATGGTTAATGCTATTATCACTAATATACCATCTAGCGAAAAGATACTCTATTTCGGCAATGCCTTAGACAGCCTTACTTTTTCGTTAGACATTCCCGATTCTAGTTTTATTTGTTCGGATAACAATAGAGAGTTTAAAAAAAGGTCTTCTCGCTCAACGATGGATGAGGTAGTAGAAACCAACGAGTTCTCAAACAGGGCGTTGTTCAGTACCAAGGTATTAGACAACGGTGTTAATATCATATCCCCAAATTTGAAACATATCATAATAGATATGTCTGACCCTGTTGATTTAATCCAGTGTCTTGGAAGAAAAAGAATTGCTCCTGATGAAAAAATATTTCTTTATATAAAAAATCAAAATAGAAGAGATATTTACTCTCGATTACAAATGGCTAGAAAGAGATTGGCTATATGGAGAGAATTTAATGATTTAAAAAAAGATAAATTTCAAAAGAAATACGCTCGCGAGCAGATTGACAATGTTATTATGAATGACGGTGAGATAAATTGGGCTAAGGTATTTCATGCTAAATACTTAGACTATATTTATTCTAAAATAATACAACCCAAGGATGGCAGCGGATATAGAAAAATTGTTTGCGGTGTTTTAGGAATAGATATAAAAACAACCCTGTTCGCGGAAGAATATTTTGAAAAGAAAAATCTTACTGATATATTAGAATCTTATGTTGATAGGCGTCTATATAAAAATGAGCAAGAAGAATTTAGAAACATGTTTTTTGAGAATATTTTTAGTATTAGAAAAAATATAAATATTCGTCATCGCGGTGTTAAGTCCATCGGTTCCATCATGGAAGAAGACAATTTACCTTTTACAATAGACAGTAGACAAGCAATGGAAAGGGGGGAGTTTAGAGGAAAGACGTATTGGACTCTAAAGAAAATATAATATCGTAATATTGGCATAGAAAACGACATTGACTCTTATAAGAGTTGATGTCGTTTTTTAATCCAGACTGAATTTGTCTGATTTATTATTCGATTTATCATCAACTAATTTCATATCATTTTACTCAACTTATGCCTGTAATTTGCCACGTTTGGCAAGCTATAGGCATATTTTATGTAAAATCGATGCTTCGCATTAGTTTTTAGAGACCATCAGGATAATGTTATTGTACATATATAGTTTATTTTTATTATTTTAGAGACAATGTGATTTGTCGAGAGAATATGATGATTGTTATTGTTACTAATTATATTCGATTATTTTAGTGGCTGAGTTGATATTATGTTGAATTATGTTATGTTATTGTTGAGATGATTTATTTTTGAGTTTTTAGAGTGATTCAAGGTGTGTTTACAAAAGTGCTAGAGGCGGTATGTTATTTCTGGGTGGGTCTGGTGTGTAAAATACCCCCGTCTATCTTGTGTTTATACCTGATAAGCACAAGGTAAAATCTGGACGATAATAGAATATCAGTGCATTATCTTACCGCGTGCTAGATTGGATTAAGGCCAGTGGTTGCTATCCATGCGGATTTCTTAACAGGCGAATAAGTATAGATGTATTCTAATTAGATAAACATCTAATTAAATAAAACAGATAACATTATATAGAATATAATTATTAAATTAATAATATAAATTTATAATCTGTTTCTCTACGTCTCTCTCTCTCTACCATCTTAAATAAAAAATACCCTCCATCGATGGAGGGTATTTTTTAAGGTTATTATCTGGTCAAATTGGGGCCGATATAATAACCTTGTGGTGAGTCAATCCGATTGATTCTCACCTCCCGTCTTAGAACCTCCGTTAATCCTACCGCCCGCGCTATTGCTTCGTGGTGCGTGAGGTTGTACCATGTGGTAGTTATTTCGACTTCTTCCCACTGTCTGGGAGGGTCAGATTGTATCCGTACTTCGTAACTATAGATTAAAATTGGTAGATTCATTTTTTCATCCTCCGATCAGATTAGGTATAGTTTACCGTCAATTTTGACGCTGACGGCCTCTTGCGATAGTGCAAGTTTCAATTCTTTAGCAAGATCATAAACCCGTTCAATATGTGACAGGTCTAAACATGAGGATGTTACAATCTTTACCGCTTCCTGGATTAATCCTTTTTCCTCCGAATTCCAGCAACCGAATCCCTCTGTGATGGTACAGCCGCCAAAAAGGGTACTAAACTCTCGCACGATTTCCTTTGTCCAGTATTGAGTATTCGCTGGAGTATCTCCGTTAATCGTAGTAGGAACATATACAGCGATTTCGTGAACAAGCACAAACAAGGATTCGAACGGGTTTACTTTTGGCGGGTTGTGATACAGGCCGGGGCCGGGTACTTTTGCGTCTTGTGAGTCGAGAATATCGTTGTCCTCTGCGAAGGCTGCGTACGGGTCAAGCGTGGATTGATTAAAGTTTTGTATCATTGTAAAATCTCCTATTGTCTGAACGTCTTATTGAAAAGGCCATTGATTACCAGTGATAGCAGTCCGTTATCATACTGGTATTGTACGGTTAACGCGGCTATGATTTCGGCTAAAATTTCAGCCTTGTTATGGGATGCGAAATTTACAGGATTAATCAAGATTGTGTTACTATCCTTGTCTATCAGAATTTCAACGTTTTGACTCGTTAATCCTACATTTTCGGGACCTTCTATTTTAGCGAGGTCTCTAATTTGTGCCATATATCTGGCAAGCGTTTTAATTTCCCACGCAAAACGCCGCGCGTCTTTTTTGGTGTAGCCGTCAAGTATGATTGTCATGGGATTCTCACGTGTGAATCGAGTATTCGAATGTTTCTGGGGCTTGGTGATTCCCATGTGCAAGGAATCCCCCATTATAGATGAGCCGATTCTGTTCGTCCGTGATACTCCAGTAGTAGCTGGTTGGGCGGTCATTGCTGGGGCATTCGTCAAATGAGACGTTAACCGTAATTAGGTTTCCATCGCTGTAGGATTCTGCGATTCCAGTCAGGCGGGCGATTAAATCAAGAGGCTTGTTTGTCACGTCGTCGCGTTGTTGATCGGATTCGAGTTTCGAGGAAACATAAAATCCTTCATAGCTGGATTCTTGGTAGTTGATTTTTACCTGTGGGCGATATTTCCTATCCCAGTTGTAAAGGGATTCTGTGAGGTCAATTTCCATACCTGGCCGGTTAAAATTCGCGTCATTAAATAAGCGGTCAAGGTATGGAATAATCTCACGGGCCGGGAAGGTAAAATAATCGTGTACGTCTTTCCGTCCGTCCGTGTTAACACAGCGAATCCCCGAAGGATAGAATTTAAGAAGATATAAGCCGTCATCAAAGTACGGGCTGTACTTCTCATTTCCAGCAACGATGTTTTCAATTTGGGGGAATTCGTCACGGGTAATAATATAGTGTGTCGCCGAATCATCTGGGACGATTCCAGATTCTGGCGTTTTGCGGGTCATAGCGATTCGTAACCCATTATCACCAGTGCGAATAAGTTTTAACGTTTTCAAGTTTGTAATCATTTTTTTACTCCTCGCTAAATTCCGGGATGTTATCCGGTTGGGGGTTTACTTACTGGACGCGTTCGCGCGTCTGGTTGTACTGTTGGCGTGTTTGGCAGGGTCATAGGCCGCAAGGATTTTGGCGTAGTTTTGCCAAACGTTAAAAATACTGCATCCTTCCATCGCCCACGTTTCTGCTGGGTCGTTTTCCAGTCGCTCCTCGTTATACCATTTTACCCATTCGGGCGTTTGTAATCCGTAGGTAGTTTTATGGTATCCTCGTTCGCCCCATTTTACGATTCCCACCTCTGCGCATAATTCGCCTTTGGCGTTTCGAGTCTGGGTTGACTCAAGGTATACAATTATCATTTCGGGGTGGTGCGGTTGTTTTGTCATTGCTTATTTACTCCTCACTAAATTCCAGTAGTATATACCTGGTTGGGGTTGGGTTGCTATTATCCTATTCGCCATTTTGCGTCTTGGGGTATCGCGCTTCTGGTTTTAGCGAGTCATTTCGGCTCGTGAGGTGATACGCTTCCTCGTAGTGTGCGACCTTTCGCAAGTGATACGCTTCGGGCGTTTCGGTTATATCTTCCCCTCGTGCGGCGTCAAATGGTGCGGGCGTTTCCCCTCGTTCGTTTCACTGCCCCTCATGGGGCGGATTATAAAGGATTGCGAGTCAAAAGTCAAGGAAAAAACAGTATTAAAACACGGGTTTTTATAACGAGTTTTTGTCAGTTTTTCAGGTAAACATACCTATATAATGAAGCAAGGATAGTTTACTCTCATTTTATAAAATCACGGTATAATATAATACGATAATATTAGTCTAATTAATCCTTCGATAATATCACGTGAATTAATGAAAAATCAGAATTCTAGGTAACAGGTCAAGCGGGATAGTTCACAGGTCTAACAGATTGAATTAACACAATAAAATCAAATAATAAAATCCTTTTGTTTTATCCCTTCATCTTATTGCAGGATATTATACAATTTAAGAATCTTAGGTAACAGCTTTATAATTTTGGTTCACCGAAGATGGTGAATCGAGTTTTCAGGGATTCTCATTTTACCCTTGCGTTAATTGACGTTCTATGTATAATCAAGGCATATTCTAATTCAGATAAAAGGAGTCCACAATGACAAAACGATATTACATAAAATTTAAGTCCGGCTGGTTGGAAGTAACACGAGCGGAATACCGAGTCTACCGGCGACGTTATACTGCCCGGATAGCGTATGAGGTAAAACAATAATTAAAAAACTCTTCCCACTGGCAATATTCTGGTTAATCGTTTACTGCGGATTATGGGCGTTTTGCCCGTCTGTTTTTTCGCCTGCCGCTATCTTGGCGGCTATTTGAAAAGAGGATAAAATGACACAGACATATAGCAATCCAGAACACAAGTCCGACCCTCATTCACTGCCTGATATAGAGGTGTTTTACAAGGAATCTGGGGTAAATTGGCAAGACGGTGAATATCAGCCCATCCCCGCCGGGTGGTACTGGTGGGCATGTTTTCCCGGTTGCCTGCCGGATAGTGATCCGATAGGCCCGTTTGACACAGAAAGCGCGGCTATCGAGGATTCACAATTGAATAACGGCTGAGGTCAAGTAACAGAACCTATATTCTAATTTAGATAAAAGGAGTCTAAAATGTCATACAAGCCGCAAGTTAAAGTCAGTGGTGAAACTTCCTTTAATGGCAACGGGCAAGTGTTCGCAAGCCGTCAAGAAGCAGAAGAATCCGCCCTCGCCCTCATGGATCGCTGGTTCGCGGTAACAGAATACCGAGTCGTTGAATCGGATGAGCCGGTCAATTATAAACACGTTGACGGTAAAGATATTCGTCTGTAACAACCCGCTTAACAAACTTCCCCGCCTCGATCAGGCGGGGATTTTTTATTTTCTGGTAACAGAGTCAAGGTGGCGAAGCTCGCAAGCGGTACGCTTGCCACAGAACAGCATAACAGGTCAGGATCAGCCGTTCAAGGGGGTAAAACGGTTCACAGGAGG
>Ga0208958_1001185_pt1 | contig 27285 bp, 30 predicted proteins | sample RifOxyB1_FD_184032 | JGI IMG/M metagenome (GOLD analysis project Ga0208958, IMG submission 184032) | Soil microbial communities from Rifle, Colorado - Rifle Oxygen_injection B1 (SPAdes) | ecosystem: Environmental > Terrestrial > Deep subsurface > Rock core/Sediment | place: Rifle, Colorado...
CAAGTACAAACACGAACAAGGTTAATCCTAAAACCATATAGGTTAATTGCCGACTAAAAACAGCCAGTTGTTTTTTTAGGGGCGTTGCTTCATCTTTTATTTGAACATCAAGAGCGATTTTGCCAATTTCAGTTTTGGATCCGGTTTTACCAACTATCATTTCTGCCCTACCCGCTGAAACAAGAGTGCCCATAAATACAGTGTCTTTGAGATTTTTGTTCACTGGTACTGATTCTCCGGTTAAAATTGCTTCGGAAACAAAAAAACGATTGGCTGAAACCAGAATACCATCGGCTGGTATTTTGCTTCCGGTTTCAAGAATCACAAGATCTCCGGGAACAAGATTTTCAACACTAATATTTTGAGACTTTCGATCACGAATAACCTTGGCTTCAGGATGAATAAGTTTATTTAAGGCATAAAGTGCCTTGGTTGCGCGTTTTTCTTGAACAAATCCTAGGATTGTATTAATGAAAACTGCGACAAAAATAATAATCGTGTCTGACATTTCACCCAACGCGCTTGTTGTTAGCCCTGCAAAAACAAGGACATATACAAGAGGATTTTTAAGCTGATCTAGTAGGAGACTGAAATTTCCAGGAGGGGATTTAGAGGGCAGGATATTTGGTCCGTGCTCTTGAAGAAGTGTTTTGGCTTTAAAGGAGGTAAGCCCAGAAAACTCATTTTTCATGTTTTTATCGTAACACAAAAAACGTGTTTTTATTGAAGTTGGAAAAGTTTTTTAATTTCAGATAAAGTCGTTGCGTCGGAGGGTGATTTGTCATCTCGAAAACGAACCAAGCGTGGAAAACGGAGTGCAAAACCAGAAGAATGGCCAGGGCTTTTGGTAATTTCATCGGCTGCAAGTTCAACTACAAGATTTGGTATTACCCAGAAGTCTGGAAGGAGTGATTTGATACCAGGAATATATTCTTTTGGTTTTTGAGAGGTTTCTAATTTTTTAAGCCTTTTTTTGAGAGTTCTAAACTGCTCATCTGTTAAGCCTGTACCGACTTTTGTAATGGTTTTAACTGTTTCTTGGTCTTTAATACCTGCTAAGAATTGACCCATGCCAAAACCACTTCTTTTGCCTTTTCCAAAAGAATATCCCATGATTATACAATCTACTGTATCTTTCAGTTTTGCTTTTGACTGTTCTTCTTCTTTCATTTTTACCCAGCGCCAGCCCGTACGACCAGGAACATATTCACTATTTACTTGTTTGACAATAATCCCCTCTAAACCTTTTTTGATCCATTCTTTGTGTTTTTGGGTGATAACTTCTGGACTACTAGTTACTAAATATTCATCAACAATAAGCAGGTTTTTATCAGTAACTATTTCTTTTAACAGCTTACGTCTCTCTTCATAAGATAAATGAAGAAGGCTTTTATCGTTCAAGAAAAGTAGGTCAAAGACCTGAAAGCGAATTGGTGTTTTTTGGGAATGAGATAAGACTTCGTGTTTTCGCCGACGAGTCATTGTGGTTTGGAAGTTGACCATTTTTTTGCTGTTTTCACTAAGCCCAACAGCTTCACAATCGAAAATGGCTGAGTTTGCTTTTATTTTCTGACCAATACTTTCAAGCTCGGGGAACATCCAACTGGTTTCGTTAAGATTTCTGGTAAAGGCTTTGGTGGGTTTATTCTTTTGAAAATGAATTTGAAGCCGCAGGCCGTCAAATTTTGGTTCAATTGCTACTTCCCCCATTTTTTTAATCATTTCAGCGGGGCTTTTTAGACGCTGGGCAAGCATGGGCATGACAGGAGTACCAATAATTGGTTTAATATTTTTGGTAGCATTTTCAATTCCGGATTGTTTGATCAACCTGGCAAGAAGGCCAATGTCTGGTAAAACATCATATGCCTTTTTTATAGCTTGGGAGAACTGTTTATCAGCGTTTTGTTGCCAGGAAAGTGCATCAATAATGGTTTTATCAGAAAAACCAAGGCGGAGTTTCCCTATTGGGATGCGAGTAACAAAACGCACACTAAGACCATCAAGTTCTGAAAGAAGACGTGCCATTTCGGTTATTTTTCGATCTTGGGATCCTTCACCCTCATCAAGAGCAATTGTTTTTAAACGATTAAAAACGTCAATCACTGAAAGAGGTTTTGGGTGGTGCTGTGGTGTTTTTTCTTTTTTGAGTTTTTCGGCTACTAAGCCAAGATCTCCAAGACTTCTATAAAGTTTTTTTACCTCACCTAAATCAGTTGCATAACAGAGTGATAGCGATTGGAGCATTAATTGATCGGCAATGTTAAAAACTAGTCCGTGATATTGTGGTGCCAAACGACCAAGAACAAGATAGATTATTTTATCAATTTCGTTGTCTTGGGCACTTTTGAGAAGCGTGCTTAATATTTTGGTGATTTCGATCCGGGAAGAGGTTGAATCAAGTTGATCAAGATAAATGGATAGTTGAGAAAATTTCATTTTTTACTAAAAACTTTTCGAGATATATGTTGAAAAGAAAAAATAGGCCAGAATAACGATAAGAAGAAAAATAATTCCAATAATAAGGCTGATTAGACCTGTCCAGTCGCTGTGAACAATTTTATTTAATCCCTCACCAATAAGGGTTAAGCCAAAAAGGCTGGGTAAAATTAAAATCATATAAAGTAGTTGTGGGCTGGTTGACATGGCAGTGATATTTTTATTTACTAGTTTTTATAGAGTCATATATATATCAAGATTCAAAGTAAAAAAATTTAGATCTTTCGTTTTGAACTTGCTATGACATAGCGTGAAGCTTTTGTGCTTCCCTGCTTTTCAATTATACCTTTATTTAGTAAATGTTTCAGGTCGCGTAGAATGGTATCCTCTGAGATTTTAGGGAGAATATCACAAAGATCTTTCATAACAGCATTGCCGTTTTCTGAGATATATTCCATTAGTTTTATTTGCCGGGCTGAGAGGGCAATTTGTTCACCAATTTTAAGTCGTAAGCGTGAATCAACTGAAAGTTTTCGGATTTTTTCTTTGATCTTTGATAGTTCAACGGCAACAACTTCACAAAAGTATTCCAGCCAAGGAGTCAGGTCGCGGTTGGCAATATCTGGATGCTGGCGATCGACACTGGCAAAGGCGGCATAGTAAGCTGCCAGGTCTTTGTCAAAATGTTCTTCAAGAGCGAAGAAACGTCTGATGTTATAGCCTTCTTTGAGCATAACAAGGAGAGAAAATGCACGGATAGTACGGCCATTACCTTCAACAAAAGGGTGAATAGTAACAAGAACATAATGGGTGATACCAGCGCGGAGAATAGGGTGGATTTCGCAAGCTGCCTCACTATTGAGCCAAACAAGAAAATCATCGACAAGGTAAGGTATTTCAAAAGGAGGAGGGGGTTCAAGAATGACTTTTCCAGTTCCTTCTTCGCGGATGACAACTTGGGTTTGGCGAAAGCGACCTGCTTTTTCCGAGGGGACAATGTTGTAGACGGTGGCAGCGTGAAGCTCAAGTAAGCTTTCTTTGTCATAACCGGCACGCTTGGCGGATAGATCGCTTAAGATTTTTACAACATTTCGATAATTAATAACTTCTTGGATATCACGATCGCGGGCAAAAATTGACTGACCTTCAAGAATTTGTTTTGTTTGGGTAAGGGTTAATTCGTTACCTTCAATATGTGTACCGTGATAGATTTGGCGAAAAACCGCTTCTGTCTGAAAATCGCGCTCATAATCGGGGATAAGAGGGGCGGCTTCAATAACTTCTTTGGCTGCTTCAATTGCTCCAATACTTTTTAGAACTGAGTTTGTTATTTGATAGCGAGGGGAATACATATTGACAAAATGATACCATAATTTAAATGCATTTTATGCGGGAATAGATGTGTTATTTCCCTTTTAAAAGAAGCTTAAGGGTATGTGGAACTTCACTGGCAACATCGTCGGCGTTATAATAATACCCTACTTTTGAAAAAAGACTGTCAGCAGCGGCTTTGACCAGGTAGGCGGCGGCGGTAGAGGCAAAAAGGCTTTCATTTTTGGCAAGAAGGGCAACTGTGAGACCTGCTTGTACATCCCCTGTTCCCCCTTTAGTTAGTCCTGCATTTCCTCCTTTAACAACAATTGTTTTAGTGGGTGAAACAACCAAGGTTTCTTTTCCTTTCAGGACAATGGTACAGTTATATTTACAGGCTGCCTCTTTGATATCAAGATTACCAAAAAGAAGGGTGTATTCCTTTTTATTGGGAGTAAGGATTGCACCACTTGGGATCCACTCTGGTTCCATAACTTGAAGGGAGCCGGCATCAATTACCCATTTTTTGTCAGGAAAGGCGGTCAATAATTCTTTGGTAAGCTTTTGAGTTTCACGACCAGCACGGTCATTTACTTTTTTTTCTCCAGGATGGTCTTTTTCAGAACGGTAGCGCATAAGTCCTGGACCAATAAGTATTGCGTCTGATTTTTTGATGTACTGTTTGATTTCAGAAAAGGGCATCCAGATGAAAGACATGAGACGTGATTTTAAATGCTCGGCAATTTTACCTATTGAAGGTTCTGGGGAAGTAAAAAAAACCATATCAACAAAACGAGAAGCAGTGATCATTGCTAAATGAGGAGCACCGTGAAACAAATCAGAACCGCCAATGATAGTGATTGAACCATTATCTTCACCGTTTGAATTGGAAGCTGGAAGGCGGATCTTTTTTATTTCTTGGGGACTGTATATTTCCATAAATTTGAAAGCGTTAATTTCTTCTAGTCTTCTGGGTGAGTACGAGAGGTGTGGGTAGAGGTGCGCAGGTCGTGGGGGTTGGGTTGTTCGAATTTATGATTGGTTCTTTCTCGAAAAGCGGGATCGTTTAAGTCGTCTTTTGGGGCAAAATTATTAGGCTCAACTTCAGAGCCAAAAGTCTTTGTTTTTGTCCAATTTATTACCCTACCAGTATCTGGATCTGTTAACTTTGGTTTATACTGCGTTCTTTCGGACATTGGTGTTGTTAAAAATCTATTTTAATAAATAAAATCTTTTTTGTCATAACGGTTTTTAAAGATTGACTTGAGAAATACCAGGAAGATCAAGATTAATTGGTTCGGTGGAGGTGATAATAGTTTGTTGTCCTTGGGCAAGAGTGAGGGCAAGATCACGATTGTGGCTATCTAATTCGCTAAAGATATCATCAAGAAGAAGCGTGGGGGTTGTATTTGATTCTTTTTCCAGAAAATCAAGCTCTGCCAGCTTTAGCCAAAGTACACCAAGACGTTGTTCTCCCCTGCTGCCAAAGCGGTCAAGAGCACGACGGTGGGAATTTTTGGTGAGAAAAAAACAAAAGTCATCACGGTGTGGACCAACAAGAGTAGTACCGGCTGCAACTTCTTCTTCTTCATACTGCTTTAGGCGTGATTCAGAAATAGTACTTGAGTCGTATTTGAGTGAGTATTCTTTTTTTTCTAAAGAACCAGTGGTGTTTACAAAATCAATAAACTGCGACCTGCTATCAGATATATAATTCCCGTTTTTGATTAGAAGTTGGTCCCAAAACATTAAACTTGCGCGTGGATAGCCCTCTTCACGGATGCGGATGAGAAGTTTGTTACGACGCCTGAGAGCTTTTTCGTAGGATATTAATGAGCGATAATATTCGCGGTCAGTTTGGGTTAAGACTGAATCAAGAAAACGGCGACGGATATGAGGAGACTCAGTAACCAAATCCAGATCCCATGGTCCAAACAAAACAGTTTTGAGATTTGTTGAAAAGTCGATTAATCTTTTTCCTAAATTATTTACAAGAAGCCGTTTTTTGTTTGTTTTTTGGTTTTTTCCATCTTCAAGTGTAATCTCTCCTTTGGTAAGAACTATTTCAAGGGTAGTTTCATCTACAAGTTTACCTTTAACTCGACCGATTTGAGAGTCAAAGAAGATCATTTCTTCTTCAAGGCGAGCCTTAAAACTTTTTCCAGTTGAAAGAAGATGTATGGATTCTAGGATGTTTGTTTTCCCTGAGGCATTGGGTCCAAGAATAATAGTTGTTTTGGGAGAGAGTTCAATCAGTTTTTTCTCAAAGTTGCGAAAGTTTTGTAGATATAGTTTTTCAAGCATGAATTTTATTTACAGGCTAGGAGGATTTTAGCATTATTTTTGACAATTGGGGCAGAAATAAGTTCCTCGACTGGAGAATTTTATTTTTTTTATTTTGGTTTGACAGCGAGAACAAGGTTTGTCTTTTTGATTGTAAACAAGAAAATGGTTTTGGTATTCCCCTTCCCCGCCAGTCGCAGTCACGAAGGAATTGTCACTGGCACCGGCAAATTTCAGACCGTTATTAAGAACTTGTCCTATTGCAGTAAAAAGGGTTTTGGATTCGTTTTTGGTTAGAAAGCGCGCGGAACGATTGGGGTCAATTTTTGCAAGCCAGAGGGCGTCGTTGGCGTAAATATTACCAACTCCACTAAGTCTTTTTTGATCAAGAAGAAATAGTTTTATTTTCTGATTTGATTTTCTCAGTATTTCTTGGAAATGAGTCGGCGTTAAATCCTTGAGAGGTTCTGGTCCAAGATTTTTGAGAAAAGGAACTGACTTAAGTTCGTCTGTTTTTACAACCTTAAACCAGCCGAATTTACGAAGATCATTAAAGAATAGTTTACCATTGTGATCCAGATCGATAATGATACGGGTGTGTTTTCCAGGAAGACCAGCGACGTTTTTGCTTAAGGGTGGAGGGTTAACCAGATTTGGTCCACGGTAGATAAGCTGACCCGTCATTTTTAGGTGAATAATAAGAGAATAGTGATTATTAAGATTGATAACAATTGCTTTGCCAAAGCGCTCAAGAGAGATAATTTTTCCTTTGATAATTTTTTCTTTACCTGAAGGAAAAGTTTTGGGTGAGAGAATTTCAACATCTTGTATAGTGTGATTGCTAAGAAACTTTTCAAGCTGTAGACGGATAGTTTCGACTTCTGGTAGTTCTGGCATTTGTTATTTTACAGCTAATTTTTTGTCAAAAGTGAATAAGACAATATTTTCGAGGGTTGACTTGGCAACAAGAAATGAGTCAACAAAACTTATGTTTTTACTGCTGAAAATTGCAATTGATTTAAGAAACACAGATCGATCTTCAATTATGAGATACGGGGTACTTAAGATAAATTGTAAGTAATTAATAATGGTCTTTTTATCAAATTCATAATATTTGGCTAAAACAAAGTAAGCTTCGAAAATAATGATTTGGGGGATAATTATCTTTATTTTACCTGCTTTTGCATTTTCAAAGAGACCATTGGTTTTTTGGGCTTGTGCAGGAATGTCGTTTAATAAAAAGCGCAATATTGGATTGGTATCAAGTAATACTTTTTTCATTAGATTTCCCCTCTTGCAAGCGCTTCGCCAAAAAGCTCGCGAATTTTTCTTCCACTTAAGGGTTTTTTGTTTGTTTTTAGACTTCCTCTTAGCTCAAGTAGATCAATAATTGGCTCAACCACCATTTTTCCGCTCTCAATTTTTACATTGGCTTTACCTTTTTTGTTTAAATTCAATTCATTGCGAATTTTTTTAGGAATAGTAATTTGTCCTTGCTCAGTGATTGATACTGTATAAATCATACATTAATATTAGGTTTTTACATTACTTCTGTCAAGTTACATTATTTTATATGAAATTTTTGATTTAATAATAACTTTTTTATACTGAAATGCTCTCTCGTAATTTTTTACCTATTTTGGTTTATATTAAGAAAATGTAGGATATATTATGGTTGATGTTGAGGAAAACGAAAGAATAAGTCAAGTTGAAATTCGCGAGAGCGTGCTTAATGATCAAGTGATTGATTTGTATAGAGATTTTCTCAGAAAAGAACAGGCAGAAGAAGCCGATGAAAAGAAGCGACTGGGTAAAGATAATCTTTTTTATCAAAAGAGGGCAGATCATAATTCTGCTCTTCTATCAGGGCTAAAAGTAATGAAATATATTAAAACAATGAGTGATGAGGGGGAGGAAAATAGTATTGTGCATACTGCTTGGGAAGAAGGAACGCTTGTTGGAATTGAAGTAACAGGGCTTGATCAACTGCGAGTACGAGGGGAATTTATAGGGGTGACATATGATCATGCAGGTTCAAAAACCGCATTAAGACTGCTTGAGGCAAGGCATCAGAAATTGAAAGAACTAGGGATAAACGAATATGAAGCTTTAATGTTAAACAGAACAGCCCGTGTGCTTAAGCGATTAGGAGTTGATATTGAAGCGGTTCCAGAAGAGCACTTAGATTCAATTGAAGTTTTTGGCGGATCTCCATATTTGATTAGAATTTAAGCAAATAGATGTTGATAAAAAACGAGAATTAGATTTGGAGTTTTGATTTAATGAATTTCTGGATTTGTTGTTGAAAGCGTTTTTTACTAAATTTTTGGGCGTGGTTTTGAAGAGTTGTTGGGTTGAACTTATTTTTTTCTAATTTTTTGATTGCTTTGGCGAGTGATTTTGAGGTTAGTTCATCAAAGAATATTCCTGTTTTTCCTTCTATAACTGTTTCCAGATATCCCCCATCGTGAAAGGCAATAACTGGTGTACCCTCGGCATTGGCTTCAATTGGAGTAATACCAAAATCTTCGTCACGCTGGGCTACTACAAAACATATCGCGTTTTTGTATAAATAATGTAAATCATGATCATTAATATTTCCTAAAAATGTGATTGTTGGTCCTGCGATTTTTCGAAGGTGTTTTTCTTCACTGCCTGAGCCATAAATGAGAAGTGGTAGATATAATTTATTCATTGTTTTTATTATAAGATCAAAGTTTTTGGCTGCAACCAGGCGACCGCCAGCAAGGTAATACTTTTTAGGTAAGTCGATGAGCAGGTTAAGCTTTGAGTTGTCTTTTGAAACATTAGTGTCTACGGGAGGGTAAATAATGGTTGAATCACGGCGGTAATATTTTTGACAACGAAGTTGAACGTTTTTTGAATTGACAATAAAGTAATCAACCTTCTGGGCATGCTCAAAATCATAGAGGCGCATAAAATGATTGACTATTAAGCTGTAAGCTTTAAGCAGTTTTTGGAAGTATTTATTTTTATATCTGCGGGAGCTGTCAAATCCGTATAGATAGCGCGGGGGTGTATGAAGATAACAGATTTCAGTGGTGTTTTTTCCTTTTTTTATTCCTTTGGTAATTGCCCAAGAGGAAGAAGTTATAACAAAATCAAATTTACTAAAATCAAATTTGCTCCAGAGCATGGGAATGAGAAAACGAAAAGGTGAGATAAGTTTGTCTGGAAATGGAAGATTGGCAAACCAGCTTTCAATGATATGGCGGTTTTTAAAACGCTTATAGGCAGCTGAGTTTTTCTTGGCATAGAGTGTATAAATGGGAGCTTTGGGATATATTTCAGAAAGAGCAAGAAGGACGCGCTCAGCACCACCAAAATCATTTATATAATCATGAACTAATGCCACTCTCATTATTAGTATTATACAGGAGGGAATTTTTTGTAACTCTTTTAGGAGAGTGTGTGTGCTGGGATAGTCGAGCACGGGTACTTTGCCCATGTCTTCATCAGTGAAAATCCTCCATGCATGATCACTGTTCAGCAAATCAACATTAATGTGATAATAAACCGTATTTATCGTTTCATCATCACCAAAGGCGAGCATTTCTTTGATCTTCACGTTCCATATGTTCGCAGCCATTGTTTGTTTTCTCCAATTGTATGTTTGTTTGGGCTGTTTTTTTTGATTTTGTACCAATGTGCGGGAGTATTGTAACAAAAAAAAAGAAAAATTACAAAAAAATGGCGCCGGATACAGATTTGAAGACAATCGTCTGTATTTTGGCGCCTGTTGTGCGGTTTTAACTGGCAGCGGTGATTTCGTTCGTTGGGGAAATCAAAACAGCTCGATACTGGCTGTTTTTATCCGACAACATCACTGCTGTCATGTCATTTTCGTGGTTCACAAAAACGATGTCCTGTTCGCCCAAATTTTCTTTTAGTATCCAGAGGAGAAGGGCAATAACTTGTCCGCCGTTGCGTGCTGTATCCTTACCTGACAACAAACGATCAGTGTAACGCAGAGGGCTGGACATAACCCGCACACCTCCATCGGGTTTGAGAAGGAGGACAATTGAGTATTTATTGTCGTAGAACAGATCTACCTGTTGCCCCCACCTTTCCATATTATGGAACAAGACAAGATGCCATTTACCGCCCGAACCCTGGTTCAGGACGAACTGAACCGTTTCTTGGTCGTGTGCCGTAGCGAAATCGGCTGCATATGTGAGACCGAGTGTTTTGAGAAGCGTTTCAACTTCGCATAGATCCATGATAAAGTCCGGCATTTTATATCCCTTTCTTGTTACTAAAAAAACGAAACTGAAGATATTATAAGGGTAATTTGTATGAAAGTCAAGTATTATGGGGCTTAATTAAAGAAGATTTGGCTGAATCCTGGAGGGGGTGTTTTTGGCTACCTTTTCAGCTCGCTTGGGAAGAGATTTAAAGCCGAATTTTTGAAATTGTTTTTGAATTTTTGGTCCTGCTATTTCCCATTTTTCCATGTCAGAAAGATCAAACTGAATAGGTACTGTGGTCATGATGGTTGCTAAGGTTTTAGACAATTCTCCAGACTGTTTTCCTTTTTTTAATTTTTCAACTATTTGAGGCTTGATTGCGTCAAGAGATTTATAAATGTTTTCAAAGTTTTTGTATTTTTCAAGAAGGTTTTCGGCAGTGACTGGGCCAATACCTGGAACACCCTTGTAATTATCTGAGGGGTCACCAACAAGGGCTTTATAATCAATAATTTGCTTAGGAAAAACACCGAGCTTTTTTTGAACCTGTGTTTTATCCATCATAATTGCTGTTGAAAGCCCTTTGGTGGGGAGAAACACTTTTACTTTTTCATTCACTAGCTGGAGAATGTCGCGGTCCCCTGTGATAATAATTACTTGCGCAATTTTAGCTTTTTTGGAGATTGTTCCAATAATGTCATCTGCCTCGTATCCTGGTTTTTCGTAGTAAGGAATATTAAAGGCAGTTACCAAGTCTCTTACTTTTTGAAATTGACTAATAAGTTCACTGTCTACTTCGGGTCGCTGAGATTGGTAGTCTAAAAAGGCTTTGTGCCGAAAGGTTGGTTCTGGTCGATCAAAACAGACTGCAATGTGGGTGGGCTTAAGCTCTTCAATAAGACGAAGGAGCATGGTGGCAAAACCATAGACGGCGTTACTTGGTTCTCCTTCTGGAGTAGTAAAGTTTTTGGGGATGGCGTGATAGGCACGATGAATGATTGCATTACCATCGATAAGTACTAATTTTTGTTTTTTACTATCCTGGTTCATTGTTGATTTAAAAGTTCAGATAGTGTTTGTTTAAAATCGTCAATGTTGGCAAGATTTCGCCTTCTACTGAACAATCCTTGGCTGTATTTTCGTTTACCTGGATTTTTTTCAAGTGCTGCGTGGAAAAATCCTTGTAAAGGTTCTGGAACATTTGACCTAATCATTTTGGCTTGTGTTTCTGAATCATATTGACTATGCCAGAACATATTAGTGATTAGCTCGTAGGTAACTGCTGCAACTGCATATGTATCCATTGATTTTTTAACTCGGCCATTTTCTTTTATTTGTTCAGGGGCGGCATAACGAGGAGTTCCTGCGGGAATTGTGTATTTTTCTTCTTCCTCACCATAAATACCAAAATCAATCAGCTTTAGTTGTCCGTCTTTAGTGACAATGATATTGTCTGGTTTAATATCGCGATGGACTATTCCCTGGGAATGAAGATATGAAACCACATCAACAAGCTGATTGACAAGATTAAGGCGTTCTTCGTCGTTAAGAGCATTTGTTTCCAGTAAATGAGATAGTGATTGGCCTTCAATTTTTTCAAACATAACAACAGGAGCAAGTTCTACTCCTTGTTGGTCATAGGCGACTTGACTGAGTACAAGATCAACAACGCGAGGTAGACCAGGGTGAGAGAGATTGGCAATTCGTCGAGCTTCGGCAACTAGGTCGGGGCGATGAACACTCGCGGTTTCAGTATGAGTCGGGTAAAATGGCCTTGCAACTTTGGCAACTAGTTCTTTACCGGTAACCTGGTCATAGCAAGGATAGACAACACCAGAGGTACCGCGAGCGATTGGGTGATCAAGATTTAATTGGTAGCGATTCTCTTGTGCACTATTTAGATTTTGAATACTCCTTAAAAAAGCTGCACTGCGCCGTTTGTCACCTGGTTTTCCAGTATCAGGTATTGGAGTCTGTGCTGCCTCAGAATCAAGAAGAAGGGTTGTGTCATTATTATTCTTGATAATTTTTCCGGGTTCTGCAAAAAGTCCAATGATTGCTGGGATTTTTAGTTCCTGTCGACTAACCGGCGCAGCGGTAAAAAAGATTGCTTCTTGTAAAGGTTGTTCTCTTTTTTGAATACTTGAGCGGTGAGGTGAAAATGTTTGGTCTGACGACACTCCTACTCTTTCCCGATCAGTAAAATTTCGACTTTTTCCTTTGCGAGCTGGTGCTTCTTGAGAATGTGTTGCTTTTATAGCATGATGGGTCTCACCGGCGGAACCATATAAAGTGTATATTTCGTCTTCATTTATTTCTTGATCTGACATGGAATATTTGATTTTGCTTTACTATTTTAGTATACTTGGTAACAATTTTTGTGGGTAGTTTTTCTTCGGAGGTAGGTTGATGCGTTTCGGATTTTATTATGTTGTATATGACATTATCCGTGGCTTTAAACCACAAAAAGTTGAATGCGTTGGCCCTTTCTTTTTTAGACACAAACGTCCAGTGCCTTGTGAGGGACAAATCATTAGGAAAGAATGGCATTGGCGCAAGTGTTAAAGATTACAAATGGGAAAGTTAAGAGCTCAGAGGGATTTTTTCTTTGGAGACTTTTAACTTTCCTGTTTTTTACCCATGATAGCTTCAAATTCATCTTTTGTCAGAGTCTCATGCTCAAGTAGTTCGGCAGATAATTTATCAAGTAAGCGCCTTTGTTTTGTAATAATTTTTGCTGCTTCTGCGTAGGCTGTTTTAATAATTTTATTTACTTCGTCATCAATTGCTTTTTTGGTTATTTCTGATATTTCAGCTTCTTCAAACATTTTTAGTGCACCAAAATCACCATATTCAGCATTACTTCCAAAATTGATTGGACCAAGATCACTCATACCAAGCTCAACCACCATTGCGCGTGCATATTTGGTGGCAATTTTGATATCACTTGCGGCACCGGCGGTCATTTCTTTAAAAACAATTTCTTCGGCTGCACGACCTCCCATGAGGGAGCTTACTGCCTGGAGAAGGCGCGACTTGGTTTCGTGAGAACGATCAGCGTTGGGTGCAATTTCAGTATGCCCAAGACTCATCCCTCTTGCCACGATTGAGATTCGCTGTACTGGATCAGTTTTCGGCAAGAAATGAGCAACAATTGCGTGTCCTGCTTCGTGGTAAGCTGTGATTTTTCGATCTTCCTGGGATTGAAGTCGTTTTTTGGCAGGACCTAATTTTACTTTGGTTGCTGATTCTTCAATATCTTCCATATTAATCTCACTTTTGTTTTCTCTGGCAGCAGTGATTGCTGCTTCGTTTAGCATGTTTTCAAGATCAGCTCCGGAAAAGCCAACTGTACGATCGGCCACGCGATCCCAATTAATACCTGAGGCGAATTTTTTACCTTTAGCATGAATATTTAAAATGTCACGTCTACCATCTTTATCTGGCATATCTAGGGTAACTCGTCGATCAAATCTACCCGGACGAAGCAAGGCTGGATCAAGAAGGTCACCACGGTTGGTTGCCGCAACAACAATAACGTTGTCGTTTGGAGTAAAGCCGTCCATTTCAACCAAGATTTGGTTTAGAGTTTGTTCTCTTTCGTCATGTCCACCCATTATTCCCCGACCGCGTTGGCGTCCAATGGCGTCAATTTCATCGATGAAAATAATAGATGGTGCTGCGGTTTTGGCTTGGGCAAAGAGATCACGAACACGGCTGGCACCAACACCGACTAGCATTTCCATAAATTCAGATCCTGCCATGGAAAAGAAAGGTACTCCGGCTTCCCCGGCTACTGCTTTTGCAAGGAGAGTTTTTCCAACACCAGCCAAACCAACCAATAAGACACCTTTGGGTGTACGCGCGCCGATATTCTTATACTTTGTTGGATTTTTTAGAAAATCAACAACCTCTTCAAGCTCTTTTTTAGCATCATCAACACCAGCAACGTCGCGAAAAGTTATTGATTGCTTGCCTTTGGCAAAAAGCTTGGCGCGGCTTCTGCCAAAACTAAAAATGTCTCTTGCACCTTTGGATTGCATTCTGAGGATGAAAAAGAAGAAAACACCCATCAAGATAAGAGGGAGTAAAATACTTAAGATTTCAGCAAAAACTTTAAAAACTGTTTGGTCTGAGACTGTGTAGTTGACAGTTTCCGGCTTTATTCCGGAACGGTCTAAAAGTTCTGGGAAACTGATTGTTTTTTCTTTGGTGGCAACTTTAAATGTTTTGTCAAAGTAGTAAAACAGTAGTTTTTCTTCTTGTACTTCAACTCGTTCGATTTTGTTGTTTTTAAGATCGGTAATCGCCTCAGTTACTGGAATTTGGCTTTTATCTATTTGGTCTTGGAGAAGGGCCAAGAAAAAAGGGGCAATAAAGATAATTGCCATTGTAACCAGAAATACTTTCCAAAGATTGATTTTTACTTTCAGCTCAACACGTTTTTTCCTTTTGGGAATAACTTTTAATTTCTTCATTGATGCTCTGGCATTGTATCACTCAAAATGCTCGATTGCTAGTGGATTTTGGCTCCATTTTTAACTTTTTCAGAAAGTGTAAAAAGAGCGGGTTTGGAGGTGATTTCTTCATCAATTCCCTCGATTTTAAGCGACTGATCCAGAAGCTTATCTGTTGCCAGAATCATACCTTCACTAAAATCACCCAAGGGGCCGATTTTTTTGGGCTCAAGGTTAACTATAAAGGGGTATTGATTACCTTCAAGCTCAGAGGGAGTAAAAAAATGCATAAATCCGGCGAAAATTGTCTTTGTTCCAAGACCATCTGGTGGTTCACCAAAATCAACCGTGAGTTTCATTACCCAATGAGACCACTCGGGAATTTCAGCTTTAATTACAGTCCCAATTCTGATATCAAGTTTTTGAAAATCCTGGAAGGTAACCATTGTAATTATTTATTAGAAATTAAGTTTATTCTGTATACCAATGATTTCACTAACTTCTTTTAGGGTTTGGTCGGCAGTACTCATTGCTTTATTGGCGCCTTGGGCGAGAATGTGCTTAACAATGGGAAGATTATTCTTTAGTTCTTCTTTTTTGACACGGGCTTCTTTGAAATAATTTTGGTGGGCAAGGTAGAGCTTTTCTTTGACTTCAACATCCCCTACTTTACCAAGGCGATATCGTTTTTTTAGATCAGCCACTTCTTCTTTGTTGGCGTTTAGAAGATCATGATAAAGAAAAACAGGGTTTCCTATTACTTTTCCAGGGTCTGTGGCTTTGAGACGAGATGGGTCTGTGTAGCAAGTCTGTATTTGTTTTTTAATCACATTTTGGGGTTCGAAGATATCAATAGTATTTTTGAGACTTTTGCTCATTTTGCGGCTACCATCAGTACCAATAATTTTTCCTGTTGCTCTGCTGATCATTGGTTCAGGGAGAGGAAAGATTTGTTTTTTATAAGTTCTGTTCATGTTTTGGGCAATATCACGAGCTAGCTCAACATGCTGTTTCTGATCCTCACCTACTGGGATGTGTGAGGGTTTATAAAGAAGAATATCGGCAGCCATTAGGATGGGGTAGTTGAAAAGCCCCATGTTGATTGACTCCTGTGTAGCACCAACTGCAAGTTTGTCTTTAAAGGCGTGCATTCTTTTCATTTGACCATATGAGGTGTAATTGGCCAAAATTACTGCCAGCTGGCTATGTGCTGGGACATCAGATTGTCGAAAGAAAACACATTTTTTTGGATCCAAGCCAAGGGAAAGATAGTCAAGAACAACACTAAGAATATTTTCCTCAAGTACTGATTTGTCTTGAACGGTTGTCAAAGCATGAAGATCGGCAATGAAATAATAAACTTCATGACCTTGGTTTTGAAGCTCAATCTGGGGTTTTATGGCACCAAAATAATTCCCAATGTGAAGGCCAGATCCACTAGGGGTAATCCCAGAAAGAATACGTAGTTTTATTTGATTCATTATTTATTTTATCTTAATTGAGGTAAAAAAGGAAGAAGGCTAATGTAGTAGCAGGGGTGGGAATCGAACCCACCAACGAACGCTTATGAAACGTCCTGAAACACCAGTCTCCTCCCTGCCATGGATAAACCATTGATAAGTCCTAGTATTTTATAATATCGTTCACCCGGTTTCAAAATTTTGATATCTAATGTGCCGTAGTGCTGGTTGAAATTTTCGTAAATCTTTTTGTTTTTTGCTTTTTTAAAACTAGTTTTACTAAATTGAGATAAAGGAATGTTTGTTTGCTTTGACCAATATTTTTTGACTTTGTTATCTCTGTTTTGGTGTATTTCGTTGATACCTACACGAGCTACAAAATCTGTCATTTGTGCTTCCAAAAAATAGCAAAACCATTTAATCATGAAATTGATTAGTTCAGGATCGGAATTGCATATTTGCAGTTTTCTTGTTTTTTTTGATCCTTCAGCCCAGTATAGAGCTATGCCTGCCGTGAAAAATGCTTCGGGCGATAGATGCTTTAGCTTTAAGATACCTTGTTTGTCGTATTTTTTGATTTTTGCAATTCTTTTTTGTTTCTGAACGAATGCACCCTTGGTTCTTCCAAGTTCTGCTCCGCGTAGGCTGTTACCTCTTAATTTTTCAAGTTGTTCAACAGACAAAATTATATCTCTTACCCAGTAACTAGCTGTGCTTTTGGCAACTCCAAGTTTTGCCGCTATTTCGTTGACGCTAATACCACTTTTTCTTAATTCATGGGCTTGTATTTTGAGATTAAACTTTGCCATATATTTTAGAACCTATGACTTTTGATATTTTTATTATATTATGCGTGTTCAATAATTTCAAGATACTTCGTAATAAAATGACCACCAGTATGGATATGAAAAAAAGTAGCTATAAAAGTCTAACAATTTCTTTGCTATGAGATTGTAAGTACTTGGAACCTATCTTTTGTTATAAAGCACTTTTATGTTCCGAACCTGAGTTGAAATTATAAATATTGGTCGTGCGTAATAATATCCGTAAATAAGACTGCATTGTTAATAATTATAAAAGTGATTCTTAAATTTCCTTCTATCCAAAATGAGTATTCTTGAGACCTATTGCCTGTTAATTTATGAAGCTTAAGAGAGGGATGACGTAAGTTTCCTTTTAAAAGTTCTATTTGTTTTTTTATTTTACCTTTGAGATGCGGATTTTTCTTTAATTTCTTTGAAAGGCTTTTGTCAAAGTGGGAAGTGGTTCTAATTTCCATTTCTTGAAACTATAAACTATCAAGATATTTGTCTACGTTTTCTATGAGGGTTGTTTTCCCGGCTTTGTAGTCTTCTTGCGCCTTGAGTCCTATTTTTTCTCTTTGTTTACTCATTTTGAAGGTGGGAATGTCTATATCCTTAACATCATTTATCACAAGATGTCTTATATAGGAAGAAAGACCCAAGCCAAACTTATCGGCCTTACTTTTAAGATGGAGGTAAAGTTCTTCGGGCAAGGTGACTTTAATTTGGGTTGTTTGCATACTAGACATAGTCATTTTGGTACCAAATTCAGGACCTGTCAAGTACTAAATAAGGACTCTTGGTTGCGGGGCTGGGAGTCGAACCCAGCCTGGAAGATTATGCATACTGTTTTAACCCTGATTTCTCAGGGTGTCGGACTATGTCATCACCAAATAATTGGTGTCTGGCGTATAGTCTCTACGGATTTTCCAAAAAAATGGAATCTTTCCTCGGCGTTGCCATGAATAGAATATGAAAAAAAATAAACATATTAATTGTTAGGATTCACCGATATAGCCAAATACTATCTTTCTAATTACTCAGAAAGCGGCCCATTTTGAGCCTTCCGTGCACCGTACACTACCCCGCATGTGAATGAACAAAGCTATTATACCAAGAAAATCGTGAATTGTCCTTGGTGCGGAGTTGTTATTGATAAAAACCGAATTTTTTGGCCCATTTTTTCCAGTTGGGGTCTGGAAGGCTGGTTGTTTCTTGATTTCTATTTCTTGGTGAGAGTTTTCTTAAAACTTCTGGTTCTGGTAAAACAAGAACCACTTCCCCTTCTTTTGCCAATCCCAATTGATTTCTTGCTTGGGTTTCAATGTAAAGCTGGGATTGCACTGTTTTTAATTCATTTTCAAGGTTTGCGGTGTTTTCTTTTTCTTTGGCAAGTTTTTCTTTGGATTGTGCTAGTCGTTTATTGGCTGACTGAAGCTGAAGCAAGTTTTTTGTCAAAGAAGTTAAGAGGGTAAAAAAAAGCAGGAGGAAAAAAAGTCGCTTAAGTAAGAATAGTGATTTTTGGAAAAAGGGATGGGTCATACTTTAATACAGCCTAACAGAAGATCAAATTTGAAGCAAAACACAAGGATCCTCTTGACAATATTCACGCTTATCTTATAATATTTGACAGATAATTATTTTGTGTTATTATCAGTAGTTAGTTTTTGAACTATGAACGAAAATACATATAAACAACTTTTACCCAAGTTTATTGAAAGCTTAAAAGAAAAAGGTCGATCCCCATCGACAGTTTTGGCGTACAACTCAGACCTTGAGCAGTTAATTGAGTATTTAACAAAACACAATAAACCCCTTCCAAGCCAAACTCTGAGCACTGATATTGAAGGTTTTCGTGATTACCTTCTTTCACAGAAATATACCCCAAAGTCTGCATCAAGAAAATTGAATGCCATTAAGACATTTTTTAGATGGCTTATTGATAATAAACACATTTCAACTGATCCATCTCGTGATGTCAGCCATCCTAAAATTGACTCCAGCATGCCTAAATTTTTAAGCCAACTTGAGTTTCGTGCCCTTCGAGATGTAGTACGTGGAGATACAAGAATTGCTGCAATCATTGAGCTTATTTTACAAACTGGAATGAGAATTTCTGAAGTTGCTAACCTTAAGTCAGATAATTTCAAAAAAGATCGTGTGGTTATTGAAGCTTATGCAACCCAGTCAACTCGAGAGATTCAGCTTAATAAGGCCGCGTATGAGGCGTCTCAAAGCTATCTTAAGATTAGACCAAAAAGTGATTCAAAATATCTTTTTGTAAGCAAGAACGGAAAACCACTGGCCGTTAGAAATATTAGGGCTGCAATTGATCGTTATATGCAAAAAGCAGAAATCCCACAATATAGCGTGAATGATCTTAGAACTACATTTATTGTGGAAAACCTGAAACGTGGAATTGATCTTGTGACTATTTCACAGGCATCAGGACACAAGAGACTTTCAACCACAGAACGTTATCTTGAACTGGCTGGAAAGAAAGAATCAGGAAAAGGACAAGTGCTTCAGGAGCTTTAAGACTTCTTTATTTATTCAATTTACCTTTTTAGTATCACTTAGCTGTGGTGGACGTGCTTGGATTTGAACCAAGGACCCTCGACTTATAAGATCGATGCTCTAACCACTGAGCTACACGTCCGAATCAGAATAAGGGTATTATATCAATTTTTATCCTCAGTTCGCTAGAATGCATTTAACGAAATTGATTTACACACAAAAAAATGCTATTATGCGGGATCGTTTCAGATTAAGGGGATTTTTGTGAATAGACAAAGTAATGTGAATCTCTTTCTAATTATTGTGGTTGTTATTATCATCTCTGGCTTAGGTTTATTTATTCTTGACTCGGCTGATTATAGCAAAAGGTTTGAGTCTGAGCGTGAAGTTAAGTATCAATTTTTCGGTGCAGGAAAGAATTTTACGATTAATTTCACAGTCGGGGACGAGGATTTTTCTATTACACATTATCACAACTACCAAACACATTGGCATTATGATGTGCCGACGTATGAAAATGAATATATTGTTGTTTACTACAACCGGTGGTTAGGTGGTGGAATTGATCACATTGAAGTCCATCTCTGGACTACAAAAAAAAGTCAGCCACTAAATCAATAAATGCAAGTTGCGTTCAGAGAAAAGCCTTTGGCTGGCGAATACCATGCCAAAGGCTTTAAATTTTTTTAAAGTCTTGCACGGCGGCTGTCAATTTCGGCTTCTACTAGAGCTTGATCTCTTCCAAATTTCAATCTGCTCATTTCCCTGATTACTTCAGCAATTTTATCGTTTCTTTGAGCTTTGATTGCTTTGAGATCCATTGTTATATCCATTGAAAAGGGAGGGACTGGTTCGTTGTGGACAAGAGTTTTGATGTAAACATTATATTTTTCGATATTAAGAAGATCTTCTTCACTAAAGGTGGGACGAAACTCATTGGCAAGATAATTGGCATCGGTAACACCAACTCGGTAGGAAATAATTGTTCCAACGTTACCAAAGATGGCGTTTTTGACTTCTTCGTCAATTTGGCCAACAAATTGGTTTGCAACAGTTAGATTAAGCCTGTATTTTCTGGCCTCACTTAAGATTTGGGCAAAGTCCGGGGTAGCAAAGTTTTGAAACTCATCGACGTAGAGGTAAAAATCACGGCGGGTTTCTTCGGGGATATCAGCTCGGCTCATGGCGGCCATTAAGATTCTGGGGACTAGGATTAAGCCTAAAAAGCTACTATTCTCCTCCCCTAGTTCACCTTTGCTTAGATTAACAAGAAGGATTTTGCCTTGATCCATAATTTCCCTGAAATTAAATGAAGATTGGGATTGACCAATAATGTTTCTGATCATTTTGTTGGTGACAAAACGACCAAATTTACTGGTGATATAGTCAAGAGTTTCTGACTTATGGAAATCACTGGTTTGGGCGATTTGCTCAGTCCAAAATTCGCGAACGATCGGGTCTTGTACTTTTGGAAGAAGTGCTTGTAAGTATTGACCGCCAGGATTTTGGAGGATTTTCATAAGCTCTATAAAGGTGTTCCCGTCTTCGGACATGACAGTGAGCATGGCGTTTCGAACGGTATGTTCAAAGCGTGGACCAACGATACCAGTTTTATAAGGATCAAAGAGTTTGTACATCATATTGATGATATTACTGGCCACAAAATGTTTTTGGTCTTCAGTGTGGGTTTCGAGCAAGTTTAAACCGAATGGTCGATTCATATCGCTCGGCCGAAAGTAAATAACATCTTCTGCCCTTTCAGGAGGAATATAACCCAGCAAATCTTCAACAGCGTCACCGTGGGGATCGATAAAACAAAGACCTTTGCCTTCATTAATATCCTGACGAAGCATTGTTTTTAAAAATTCTGATTTTCCTGTTCCGGTTTTTCCAACGATATACATATGGCGTTGACGATCGGATGGTGACATATAAACCGGTCTTTTAATACCTTGAAAGCTACTCATTCCCAAATAAAGACCTTCTGTTGGAATCTGGGCTGGGGCTGGGGCTGATTTGGCATTGAGCCAAACAAGATGAGGTGTTGTTACAAGTTTATTGGGAAAATGAAAAATAGTGGCTATTTCCTCTGAATTCATAATTGAAACGCGGTTGCTGCCAAAATTAAACATTGGGTGGTATCGGTAGATAAAGTCTTCGATGAAGCTTACTTTTCGACGGGTGGCTCTTCCTGTCAAACTATTTAGCTCACTGTTAAATTGAGAAAAGGCACTGCTTAAATTATTAAGATGCGCGCTGGCTGTTGGTTCATTTTCGGCGATAACGACAATGCGAATAGATACTTCAAAACCAGGCTTTCCAATTTTATTTTCAACGCTTTCTAGGGTTTTGGCAGAAACTGAGTATTTGGCTTTTTCTGGATCTGATTCTTGTTTTTTGGTTGTGCCGATATATGCCCTACCTTTATCAGCCCATTTTGCAGCGGAAGGTGAAATCAGAATTTGGATTGCAGCTGCTTCGTCTTTTCCCATTTTCGCAAGGGCGGAGGTAAGACTGGCTAGGGGGTCCACTGGTAATTCTTTATAAGTTTTGAGCGGGAAATAATCTGCTTTTTTCAGCTGGAGTGATTTAAAAGCAACTTTGCCGGTTTCGTTAAAAATATTATATTCTTCGACTTCTTCCAAAGAAGCGTCGGGGTAGGCACCGTGAATTTGTTTTTCTACCAAGTCTCGAAGGCTGTTGTAGGTCCAAATATAAAATTTGATTTCTTCGAGTTTGGCAACTATTTCAAGAGAAATAAGTGGTTGGGTGGAAAAACGCATTTTCCAGCCACTTTTTTTAATTGAATAAAGCGAGGTGATGATTTGTTCCATCGCGTCAGGCTTGATTTCATTAGTACGAGGAACTCTGACAAGAAGCAGGACTGATTCAAGAGATTTTTGTTCTCTTTCCCGATTGCGATAACTATTGAAATAGTAAAAGCCAAGAACAAAAAGGCTTGCAATAACAAAAATTACAATAAAAAAAAGCAGTAAAATAAGATTTAGATCAATCATTGATTAGTGTTTTGGCGAATAATTACTTTTAACCCTTTTTGAAAGGCGATTTTTATTTTTCTTAAAATCTCCCACCCAAGCCAAGTACGAGCATCATCTGGGGCACCATGAGACCATTCCTCTGCATGCACTTGATCGGTTGGAATTTCAACCAGTGGTTCTTTGGAAATGGGACGGGAAATTGGTTTGCCTTGGATAACAATATTGCCTTGATCATCTTTCATTGTTTGGGGTGTGACAGCGTGAACTTGTCCTCCAAAATCAGTTATCTTCTCTGCCGCATCAGGATGTAGTTCAGAAGGAGTTGGGGTTATTTCTTTGGGAACTTGCGGTTCTTTTTGTGGATTTAAAACCTCAGGCGTAGTCATAGTAATATCATTGTAGCAAACCTAGTGTGTTTTCCAGAGGATGTCTTTTATGCCTTGCGAGTGATTAACAAAACGTGCAAGAGTAAAAAGCGTATCAGAGAGACGATTTAGGTAGGTAAGAATTGGAGGACTTATTTTTTTGGGCTGTAATTTTTGGAGTCTGATCACATTTCTTTCGACACGACGAGCGAGTGTTCGAGCGAAGTGGAGATGGGATGCAGCTTGAGAACCGCCAGGAAGGATGAAGTTTTGAAGCGGCGGGATAATTTTATCAATAGTATCAATCTTTTTTTCAAGTTCCTTAGTCTTCTTGGATGAAAAGCGTATTTTGGCACCTGCAAGAATGGAATTAATGGTAAAAAGATTTACTTGAATTTCAGTCAAAAAAAGGTTTAGGGGGGTATTTTCTGAGCTTGAAATAATAACGCCGAGGTAACTATTTAGCTCATCAAGTGAACCAAGAGTAACGAAAATTTGATCTGATTTGGGAAGACGAGTGGGTATGTCTTTTTTTGTGTTTATGATTGTTGAGGTTCCTTTGTCCCCTTTTTTGGTATAGATCGACATGGGTGACTTATCTTAACACTCAGAATGTCCACAAACATGACATTTCTCGCAACCTTCTTCATAAACAAGAGCACTGGCACCACAAGACGGACAAATATCACCTTTGGTGGTTATTTCTGGACTTACTAATAGTTGGTTATTAACCGGAAAACTTCTTTCCGGCAGGGCAACTGCAAAGCCGTTACTGTGTTCATTTGAGAGGGTGGAAAAACCATTAAGTTTAAATTTAAGATGATTTGAGAGAGCAAAGGCAACAGCGTCAGGGAGAGAACGAATCTTGTTTGGCCCAAAACCAACTGATCTTCTACCGCCAATTCCTGAAAGCTGGCCGGCGATTTCAATTGCTCTTTGGCGTGGTGTCAGCTCACCTCGAAAACGAAGAGCGGTGGAGACTGTTCTGCCAAGTGCTTCGGCAACGGCTGTGATATCACTACCTGCTTTACCGACATTAATAAACATTTCAATTGGTTGCCCATCTTCGGTTTCGTTAATGGTTATAAAGGCGGTACCAACTGGCGTATCAAGTTTGTAGGTTGTGCCCGATACTTTGTAGGGTCTATTAATAGTTGGTTCGGTAATTTGTGGGGTAGTAATTTGCACTGGTTCATCTTTTTTAATTCCAAGATTGAGAACTTGCAAGTCTTTGCAGCCGTCACGGAAAATAGTAATTCCTTTGCAATCAGTTTCCCAGGCCAAAAGGTAAGAATCTTTGACATCACTAATTGTTGCTTTATTTTTCATGTTGATGGTTTTGCTAACTGCGTTTTCTGTGTATTTCTGGAATGCGGCTTGCATGCGGATATGCCAGTTGTGGTGGATTTCATGGGCTGTACCAAAAAGATCTTTTACGTTTTGGGGAACGTCCTCAATGTTTCTGACTGTGCCGTGCGTGGCAATACGGGATTCTAAATCATCTGACCAGAAACCTTCTTTTTGGGCAAACTCCTTAAACCTTGGATTGACGAAATTTAACGTCCGGCTTAAGTGTTTGTCTTTTACAACATGTTGATATGCAATAGCAAAGATCGGCTCAATTCCGCTACTGGTGTCTGCGATAATCGAGATTGTACCTGTTGGAGCAATGGTTGTGACGGTTGAATTGCGTCGTGGTTTATCAGCGGCGTAAATACTTTGTGAAAAAAGAGGAAATGGTCCGCGTTTCTCGGCCAGTTCTTCGCTTGCTTCAAGCGCATGTTCCTGGATTGCTTTCATGATTTTTTCACCAAGGCGAAGGGCTTCTTCACTGTCGTAAGGAATACCAAGTTCGATTAGCGCATCTGCCCATCCCCCTACTCCAAGTCCAATTCTTCTGATACCAAGTGAGGTTTTTTTAATTTGCTCAAGAGGATAAGGATTAAGTTCGATAACATTGTCCATAAAATGGACCGCCTCTTTGGTAACTTTTTTAAGAGCATCCCAATCAATATCTTTGTTCCCGGCGTCATCTTTTACAAAGTAAGAAAGAAACATACTTCCGAGATTACATGAATCAAATGAGTACAAAGGTTGTTCACCACATGGGTTAGTTGATTCGACTGGTCCAAGGATCGGCACGGGGTTAGCTTTGGAAGAGTTAATTTTGTCAATAAAGATAAGTCCGGGATCACCTGTGCGATGGGCTGCCTGGGCAATTTCATCAAAGACTGCCCGAGCCATTAAGGAGCCTGTTTTTTTCTTTGTTTTTGGGTCGATGAGATCATATTTCCCGTTTGTTTGGTAAGCTTCCATAAATTTATCAGTGATTGCAACTGAAATGTTAAAGTTTGTTATTCCACCTTCTTCTTTGCAGTGAATAAACTCCAGAATATCTGGATGGTCAACTCTAAGAATACCCATGTTGGCGCCTCTTCTTTTGCCACCTTGTTTAACTTCGTTTGTTGCAGCATCAAAAACGCGCATGAAAGAAACTGGTCCGGAAGCAGTACCACTACTGCTTGCTACCATTGAACCTTTTGGTCGAAGACGGGTAAATGAGAACCCCGTGCCTCCGCCACTTTTATGAATTAATGCCTGGTATTTGAGAGAATCAAAAATTCCTTCCATTGAATCCTCGACTGGCAAAACAAAACAGGCTGAAAATTGAAGGTTGTTGCCAGTACCAGCGTTCATGAGGGTGGGTGAATTTGGTAGAAATTTTCTACTAATGAGTAGTTTGTAAAAAGACTTGGCAAGTTTTTCAATATTTTTTTTATCATTTGACCAAAGAGCGTCGGCAGATGCAATCTCCCATGCAACACGCCAACTCATCTGATCTGGGGATTCAATAATTTCACCTTTTTGGTTTCTGACCAGGTAGCGTTCTTTTAAGACTTTTAGGGCTTGTTCACTCCAATTCCCTTTTGGAAGATTTTTAGGAAGGGGTGGAACTGGGCCTACTTTATTTACGATTTTTGCTTTTGTTTCTTGATGTGTGGGAAAACTTAACTCAGCAAGTGAGATTGGTTTTTTAGTCTTTTTGGGTAAGATTTTAAGTGCTGTGTTGTTTGTAACTAACTGTGGCATTTTAATTTATTTGTTTTTGATAATTTTTTCAAAATCTTTTATTTTTTCAAATTCAAGATAGACACTGGCAAAACGTAGCCAGGCTACTTTATCTATTTTTTTCAATCTTTTCATAACTGCATTTCCAATTATTTGAGAATTAATTTCCTCTTTTTGTTGGTTTAGCATTTCTCGCTCTACTTGACCAATAATTTCGTCAACTGTTTTGAGAGCAACGGGTCTTTTTTCAATCGCTCTGAGAATTCCTCTTTTGACTTTTTCACGTTCAAAAGGCTCTCGCTTGCCATCTTTTTTGATTACCCAAAGTACACTATTTCTTATGTGTTCGTAAGTGGTAAATCTTTTGTGGCACTTAAGACATTCTCGGCGGCGTCGAATGGCTGTATCTTCTTCAACCAATCTTGATTCTAAGACCTGGGTATTAATGTACTGACAAAAAGGACATTTCATCTTAAATAGTTGTTTCACGTATGAAACAAGAAAACACTATTCATAGTGACAGTAACAATACTGTTACACTAGATCTGGATTGTCAACTAGAAAGAAAGTAGTCAAAAGATGTCAGTATTTATTGACCAGTGAAAGGGTTTGGGGCTGGTTCACGGCCTAGACTGTTCATAATATGACTTGTTTGTTCGTAAACTTCTTTGGGGTGATTTATTATTTCAATAAGAAAGGGTTTTGCGTCTTCAGGAGCTTGAGAAAGAATTGTTTCCAAAATCGCACGATGTTTTACTGAAGCAAGAGAAAGAGTACCTACAAAACTGGTTATATCCATCTCCTCTGCTTCGGCTTCAACAAGATACTTTACACTTTCTGAAAGATATAGCTCGCTTTTTTGTAGCACTGAGATACCAGTATTTACTTCGTTTGAATCAAACATTTTTTTACCCGAAACAAGTCTTTTGTCGGCGAGAAGAAGAGAAATTTCTGCCTTTTTTAAGGGATTCATGTTAAAGGTTAACCAGAGTTTATCCCGAAGTGCTTTAAGTGACCAAAAAAAATCGCTTGGTTCAATTCGTCCAGGATATGGAAGGGAGTAACTAACAGCATCAATCTGACTCAAATTATCAGGGAATGGGGTTGGGTCGAGCTTAAAGGTGTATTTTACAGAGGCAACACGAAAGATAGAGGCCGCCAGGATTAGTGTGCCAAAAATAATAAGGGTTGACGCTGAAGCCAGGTGCCTTAGCATGAGTTTTTAAATGGTATTCCTATTGGTGTGGATAGTCAACAAAACGTATTATGTAAACACATATGGGACACTTCCAGCTAAAATAACGCTCTGGTCTGGAGGTGAAACTAATGAAACAAATATCATCACTAAATAGTGAAGAACTGTTTAAGCTCAAGGTC
>Ga0208958_1001186_pt1 | contig 27271 bp, 20 predicted proteins | sample RifOxyB1_FD_184032 | JGI IMG/M metagenome (GOLD analysis project Ga0208958, IMG submission 184032) | Soil microbial communities from Rifle, Colorado - Rifle Oxygen_injection B1 (SPAdes) | ecosystem: Environmental > Terrestrial > Deep subsurface > Rock core/Sediment | place: Rifle, Colorado...
GACGTGACTGCAGCCACAACATCGTATGGCGCACCAGATGGTGGCAGTGAGTACATTGAAGGGAGGCCTCCGGTTTGATTCCACCAAGCGCGACCAGCGCATCGGCCAACCCCCTCAGAGACCGCTCGACCTGTCCAAGCTTGAACGCCGCGACCGCCGCATCCGCACCAAGTCCAACGGACATCGCCTGCATGTCCGGCAGCTTTGCTGCTGACGCCGAAACCTTACTTTCAATGAACCACTCTTCCGCTTGCGCCCAGTCATTGCAGTTTGCGGCGCTTATCGCGGCCTCCCGTAAGGCGAATGCTCGTTCAACGTTATTGTCCCTCCCAACTACGTCCGCAATTCCGCGAAGAATGGAAAGCGCGCGCTCATGATCTTGTGCCCGCCAGTAAACTTTCGCTCGTGCCCTCTCGATAAGCGCGTCGTCGCCGTTTTCGATCGCCGCCTCATCGAGTACCTTTAGCGCGCCCTCGAAGTCATTGGCGTACTCGTCTAGCATGACGGCTCGCGCAATCCAGCACTGGAGGGTTATCCGGCGAAATCCCCACGTGGAGGTCCGTGCAGCCATCCGCCGGTAACGCTCGGCGGCATCGAGTGCATCAAGCCCGTTATGCTGTTCCGCCACCCACGGGCTGTTGACCAGAACTGCGTAGTCGGAAGTGACTTCCCCGGCCGGTCGCAGAAGCATTTGCTGCTGCTCCGGTTCGAGCCGATCCAACTGGTCGAACACATCTTCAAGTTTCGCAACGGTAGTCAGGTTGGAGCTACCTATGGCAAACAGCATCCCGGCGGTGCTGCTACCCATCCCTGGCTGCGCTTCTAGGTCGGCGAGCAACTTGCTTGAGAACTCGTTACCGCTTGAAATGGCATGGAATCGCAAGAGGAGTTCGACCCAGTTGTTGAGGTGGTTGGCGATCCCCATTGTCCCGAGAACCGTGCCGAGGCTCATGATCTGGAACATGTCACGGGCTTCAGGCACCATTTGCCCGGACTCCCTCATCAGGGCGCGGACACATGGTTCGATACGGCTTTTCTCTTTCCCCGCCGCGAGCACCTTGAACTGCACCAGGCGCAACATCGTCGATATGTAAATGTTGTCCGGATAGATCGGTTTTTCGGCTTCAAACACGCTCAGTAGTGCGAGGTTCTCAGCAAGGAAGCTGATTACCTGATTGTCCGCGATTATGAGCTTGTACGTTAGAGATGCCAGCACTGACTCGTTCTTGCCCAGCATCGCGTGCAGGATGATCTTGTCGACATCGCTGGCGTCGACTGAACTTCCCGATGTGAGTTGCGATGCGATTGCACCGTGAATCACCTGCTGTTCCTCGGAGAGCAGCATGTCTTTCCCCAATTGCCCAGCTAACGGAGAGACGCGATAGCTGTCGCGGCCTGTCGTCTCGACCCAGGGCCCAATCAGGGCATCCAAGGCTTCTCCGGGCTGTGCGATCGGCGGTGGTGCGGCGGAGATGTTCAATGCGGCAGCGCGGTTGAAACTGCCTATCGCCATGCTCAGTCGGTAGAGCAGGTTTCTGCCGCTCTCCGGAAGCACCGAGATGAGCGAGCGGCGCGCGGCCTCTCGTTCGGCCGCGATATCCACGGTGGATAGTCCAGCATCAATAATGGCCCGGATCTCGGAACGGGGCCAGCCGCGCGCGGCCATCCCGGCAATGAACGCATGCACCAGCTGCGGGTGGCCGAATGCGCCGCTCACGTGTGCGAGCTTCCCCCAGAGATTGGGGTCGCCGCCATGCAGCTCCACCAGACTCGCCGACTCCTCTTCGGAGAAGTAAGGACAATCAATCGTGGAACTCGGATCCTGGCCTACAGATGACAGCGCCTTGGGCGTCGGCTTGGCATACGAAGTCGCGATCACCGCGATATCTCGCCGGCTCAATGCTTCGAAAACACGCCCCGCCAGGCTTGCGAGACCGGGATCGTTGAACTGGTTCAGATCTTCGAGAATGATGCCCTGCGCACGTATGCCGCCCAGGCGTGACAACAGGGTATCCAGTCGGCCTCGCGTCTCTTCGACACCGGCGTCGCGGAAATCAACGATGACGTAGTTCTCGCAAACTCTTTCGGCGACCGCCCGCGATACCGACGATTTCCCCACTCCACTCGCACCGGCCACAAAGCAGGCGCCGAAGGTACGCAGCCTGTCTTCAATCCCCTTTTCGACTTCCGGGCGCGGCACTGCCCGCTTGGCCGGGGGCAGGTCGGATCCGTCGACCAGCCAGACCGGGCGACCGAGCGCGAAAGGCGATCCGTCGTCGGCGCCGCCCAGCATTTGAGCCAGTAGTCCTGACGACGTATCGGCAAGCATCCCCAGCATTGCTTTCGGAACGGATACCCTTGAGGCGTTGTCGATAACAGAGATGAGGTCGGCGCGTGTTAGCACCCGGTCGGCGGCGAAGCTTTCGATGCTCTTTTCAAGAACGTGGTGAACGAGCAGGTTCGAGATCTGCAGTGTGTCTGGCGCGGGAATGCCAAAGGTATCGCGACCAACGACAACGAGACGGTCCCGGAACTCTTTGCGCAGCGAAGCCAGATCAGGTTTCCCGCAATCCCAATGGATCTTTCGAAACAAGTCGCGACGGAGTTCGTCGTCCCCTCGGGACCTGACGAACTCGCGCACCGGATCGGGAAACTTGTCGCTATCGAGTACTTCGCGAAGCGGCGTTGCGTCGGCGCCTTTTGCAACGCTTCGCCAGTACACGAGCCCGGGGACGCCGCCCGGGCGATCCTGCATTGCCTTCTCGGTGCCAATTTCCGACGTGGTGAAGTACCTAAGATGCACATCGGCGTCATGGTTCAAGGCCGTCAGCGTGACGAAACTAGAGATCGCATCGCGTACGCTTTCGGTGTTGAGCGTGACATTCCCCGATGCTTGCGTATCTTTGACCTGGACGGCGCTAACGGCGCCTGCGGCGACGACAGCATAGTCCTCGGCCACTTCGAGGAAGATCTTCGATGTCCCCTCGACATCAAGCCAGGCGAGTGCGGCTGCAGTGACTTGATAGACATACCCTCGAAGGGAATCTATGGCTTGACGCGCAGCATCCCCTTGTGGGACTAGGCTTTCCGTTCCAGAGGTGAGGATGTCTCGCTTCTTCATCGCGCCAAGTAACCGCTACGCAGCTATTTCCAGCCTATCTTACTGATGGTTCTGGGCGCCATAGCGCCCAGCGGAAGGATCGAGGGGTTCTTCTTCGCTAACACCAGTACTCGGCTACTTCATCCCTTATACTGAAGGACCGTCTATACGAAGCCGCGGCAATGACAGGCACAGAGCCGAGTTCGCTTTCTCAATGACCGCAATGGGTCGGAAGCGGTCGCGTGCCAACAAGGCTAGTTGAGGGGCGGCATTGCCATATGCCACATTTCCAACCCTGGCGGATGCTCGAATGAAGTTTGAGGCCACCCTACATCTGCGCATGACTACCATCGTAGACAGACCGAAATGGGCGGATCAGATGCCACCTGTCCAGATTTCATTCTGATCAGAGTTCAAGCTGTTAGATTGCTGTCATCTCCACTTTTGGAAACGATCATGTCTCAACAAGGAAGTCGAATCAGCGTTGCTGACTATCTTCATAAGCACCCCAAAATTGTGCTTTCTGATGTAGAGAGAGGACAACTTGAGAGTTGCTCACTTCGCCTATTTTTGCTTGGGAATAAACTTCTTGCCCGCTTGCGCCCAGGTCTCCCGGAATCACTTAGAGACAGCGTGATTCTACAGTTCACCAACTACGACACTGTGCAGGCCAAGGCGGGTGGATTCGCACCTGACCTAAACATCATAAGCATCTCGATGGGGTTGATCCATTTGATATTCAGCCTATCGCGTGGTCTCGCACTAGAGGCTCATACGAGACAGGACATGGAGAGCATCATGCTGATGCTTGTCCTTGGCCATGAGCTGACCCATGTAGTGTTCGGACACAATGAGTTCATGGACGTCGATCCTTTGGAGGCTTCCGCAATGGAAGTTCACTCGGACTACTTCTGTGGAATCTACCTCGCCCAGCTGCTTCACAAAGGAGAGGTCAACGTTGCGCAGGACGATGCCAAGGCAGTTCTGGCTGTGCTCGCAAGTTTGTTGTTGTTTGCGGAGTTGCGAGGCGAGCGAACTGACACCTATCACAGTAGTCCCGTTCGGTTAATGATCGTACTGGGGGGATACTTACGTTGGGCGTTAGAGAACAGCCGGGTCGCAGCGGAGAGTGCCCAGCGCATCTTGGAACTTGCGAACCTGAAGAGGCTGCTCAGCGAAAGCGTGAAGGACCAGGCTGTTTTCGAGAAGGCATGCGCCTGTATCCAGGGTGCCATGGCAGCAGACGAGAACATCAATGAGTCGCTGGCCGCTGCAGAGAGATTTCGCCAAAAGTGGCACGAACGCTCTACCCTGCTAGCTCCGATTCGTGACCAGCTTGGAACGGGTTAGATCTATTGCCGAGCATAGTCCGTACTCAAAAGCTTTCTCTCGGGGTCAGAAGCTCACCTACCTATCTTCGATGATCGACCCTAATCCGCTGCCCCGGCGATGTCCGCTACCGGCCGGTAGCTGCCGCCCGCCCTTGCCGGCCCGCTTCCGGCCAGTTGCGGACATTCGCTTGGCGGTAGCTCAGCACGCCCTACTGACCTAGCTAACACCAGAAGTGTCGAGTGTGCGATGCAGTGTCAGCTTCAATCACCCGTTAGAAGATCACTTCTAGACGATGCCAGCTAGCTTCTGAATGTGCCATATCTTCATGGCTTTGCAATACTCGGTCTCGTCTTCCCACTTTTCTAGGGCTTTGACGTAGGGCGCTCCGTACGAATGTATTCGCTCCATACGCACTCCGTCAAAGAACCCCCACTCGCAGGCCAATCGATCCGCAAGAAACTCCTCACCGAAGGCGCCAAACTCAGAATAGAGTTCAGAGTTTTTCATTAACGAGTCGCGGTGCGCCAACGCGTGCCCTATCTCATGCGCAAGTACGCTTTCCTGCACTTCGCGATGAAGCGGCATGAACGTGCGGCGATTTATGTATATCGACTTGGTCGATCTACGGTACGCAGCAGAAGTGTGCCTTTGGGCCTGGCTCTTAGTTGCTTCGGGGAGATCGTCGAAATCCTCCAAGAGTTCTACGGGCAATAACATGCCGGACAAGACCTGGGTCCGACTCAATTTAGCTTCGACTGATCTGCAAAGGCTCTCCAAATCAGCCGAGGACTCTTTCAGAATGATTGAATCTATCACGGTGAATCTCCTCTAACGCCTGAGGCAAACCGCGGCGAAGCATCGGCTCAAGTGAACTGTCATGCCTGTCGCTGGTACAAGACATGGAAGCTCCTCTTTCCCGTGCCTTCGTAGACATAGATGGTATTGAACACATTTGCGGCCTTGCTAGTAACGAGCTGGGCCACCGGGGCGGCCTCGTCGCGCGCAACGGCCTCGGCCGTCGTGAATGGCGTAAATACCCCGACAAGTAGGATACCGAGGCCCTGCGCCTCCGCGACCTTCTGCATTGTGGCCTTGTCGTGTTTGGCCTCAATGACCGCGTAGAGAACATTTGAGAATGTCGCATCTGGTTCGACTAAGGTCCTGCCGTCATCGGGAATGTGCGCCACATCTTCGGATGCATAGGATGTCAAGCCAATTGCATGATCCTTGTCCAAGAAGGCGTCAGTAATCTCAATCCAAGTCCTTTCGCCATCCAGATCAACAATCGCTTCTGGCGGTTCCGGTCTATCTAGAATGTCTAGATGATGGCCGGCACTCTCTAAGTGAGCCTTGAACTGCCGAAGTACCGCCTCCTCGTGCACGCTCTTCAGGTCTCTTCGCCTAACCATATCTCGCAACACTCCCACTTGGAGGCACAACTATCGAGCATGCGGACAGTTCTACCCGGTTAAACCCGGCGGATTGATCGCAACCCGATGATCCTTGGGAAGGATAAGCTGTGCCTTGGCCCTTTAACAATCCGGCGGAATCCCGCAAGTCAGCGAGAACGCGAGCCTCATGTCCGCGAACGGCCGCGGATTCATATGATCGACGCAACACACGGATAGCTGCATAGGCAGCAGGAGTGTTGCGGATGAAGGGCAGGAAAAGGATCTACTACACCGACACCCAGAAGGCGCTGATGTGGGACCGCTGGCAGCAGGGCGAGTCGTTGCATCAGATCGCGTCCTTGTTTGATCGGCACCACAGTTCGGTCTGCAACATCCTGGCCGAGCGCGAGGAGTTCTCTCGCGGTCTGGCGGCAGGACGGTCGATCCGCGCGATTGCCGCCTTGCTCGGGCGGGCTCCGTCCACGGTGTGCCGGGAGGTGGGCCGCAATGAAGGGCCTAGGGACTACCGTGCCAGCCAAGCTGACCATGCCGCCTGGGACCGGGCGCGACGCCCCAAGCCCTGTAAGCTGGCACTGCATCGAGCCTTGGCCGCTCGCGTGGCAGAGAAGATCCAGCGGCAGTGGTCGCCTGAGCAGGTGGCCGGCTGGCTCAAACGCACCTATCCCGATGATGCGAGCCGTCAGGTGTCCCACGAGACGATCTATCGCACGCTCTACATCCAGTCGCGCGGAGCCTTGAAACATGAGCTGCTCGCGCACCTGAGGCGCACGCGGACGATGCGTCGTTCACGACATCACACCCAGAAGACAGAGAACCACGGCCGGATCACCGACACCGTCTCGATCAGTGAGCGGCCGGCCGATGCCGACGATCGGGCCGTGCCGGGACACTGGGAAGGCGACCTGCTGTTCGGTGACCGTAATAGTCAGATCGCCACGCTGGTGGAGCGGCAGACCCGCTGCCTGATGCTGGTGAAGGTGGCAGGCAAGGACACCGAAACCGTGGTCAACGCGCTGATCAAGAACGCACGTCGCCTGCCGAAGCAGCTGTATCGATCGATGACCTGGGACCGGGGCAAGGAAATGGCAGGACACCGTCACTTCACCTTGGCCACGGACATACAGGTCTACTTCTGCGACCCGCATCATCCTTGGCAACGCGGCTCCAACGAGAACACCAACGGCCTACTGCGTCAGTACTTCCCGAAGGGCATCAGCCTGGCAGACGTCTCGCAAGCCAAGCTGGATGCCGTGGCACGCCAGCTCAACGAACGGCCACGCAAGACGCTGGGCTACGAAACACCGGCAGAGCGATATCGGAAAACCGTTGCGTCGATCGGTTGAATCCAAGGTCGGAAGCGGACATTCACCTCGGTTAGCGTTGATGTTCAGGCATACACCTCTGAGGCGGAGCCATCACTGAGCACCACCTCATACTGGCGCTGCACGGGGCGTGCAGTCACTATTCCCTCTTTGGGCTCGTTAAACCTCTAAACTTGCGCCCCGCGGCGAGTCACTGCTCCCCCCGAAAGTAGGCCAGCTACTTAGTCGTGCTCGCTCGCGCGGCACCTTCGTGAGCGGGATTGCGCTGATCCGGAGCGGTTCTCCGGCTAGCGAGAAGCATGAAGTTGCTTCGTCCTCTCAAAGTGCGCACTCTCAAGCGTCGCGCGGTCTTGGGTGCCTGGCTGCGCCAGAGAAAAAAGCAGATCGATAAATCGCGCCTCCGCCAAGATGGCGTCCAATCCATGGGCCTTCGCCAACCTGTCCAAGAGATCTGCGGCTATTCGGCCTAAGAGCCTAAAGAACTGGTCTTTGTCTGCAGTGCCGCCGCGTTCCGTTCGCGCGTTCTCCAAGACCGACCATATGAACTCAATCGCGGCCGCTGCGCCATCATCCTCATTGGCCTCGGCCACACACAGGACCGCAAGGTGGCTGGTCAGCTCATCAGCATCTCCTCTGAATCCGAGGGAACGCGTAAAGAGCGCTTCCAGAAAGAATATCCTGGCGAACCAGCGAGCGGCAGGCGCAGCAGACGGATGTTTGTCCGTCGACAGCAGAATCAGCACTTTCGCAGCATCTATAAGACAGGTCTTCGTGTCTTTGCCAGAGAAGAACCGCCTAACGGCGCGCGCGTACGAGCTTTTGTCGTCCGCGGCACGAGGCGCGGCCCCCAACGATGCTGCGGCAACGTCTGCCGCCTCTAGCGGCACCCCCTCGGTATTCCACGCGGCCACACATAGTCGAACCGCCGAAACTTCCGCGGCGCTCAATAGACCTCGTGCAAAGAGCGCATCAACCAGATGCCAGAGCGAGTAGCAACCTTCAAGGCCGGATCCGCCGCAGAGAATCACGGCAGAAGCCAGATCCGCGGTGAGATACTCGAAGCGTCCAGCCTCGACCTCCGACCTGACCGTCTCGAACTCGTTCAGCGGGAAATTGCTTTCGCTACTCCGGTCCGAGCTTGGCTGAACGATGGCATGCCGATGTCGCTTAAGCGCCCCACTGACGCGACCAAGTAGATGCGTGTTGTTTTCATCGAGTGGGCCAAAGGTGAGATCGGTCAGTGCGGCAAGCGATTCGCGAGGAATGGCGACCGCGCCCCACACGTCGAAGAGCTTGTCGAACAACTCAAGCTCCACGAGAACGAACAAGGTCGTCAGATCGATGATAGGCGCCTGGCCGGCCTGCTTGTTCGCGAATGCACCGTCGCCCACAATAAGCCGCGACGATTCTCCTTCATGCCAAGCGTTAATTAGTACCCGAAAAAGGTCCGCCAGATTGGACGCATATTGCGCATAGGTGCGGGCGCGGAAGGCGAAGGGGATGTGCGATCCCATACGCTCGCCGAGTTGTCGCATCTTGTCCAGCGCCCTGGATTTCTGCGGAGTGATGCCCGCCAACTCACGCAGGCCATCCAGCATCTCAACCGGAGATGCGTCATCGCGCATGTGACCGACGCGAAGAATAGCTGATTCAGGAAACCGCTCTACGAATTTGCCTACCCTCTGCTGAAACTCGGCCACTTTTGACCCATCCACGGCGAAATCGCGCCCACTGGTTGCCATCAGGAAGTGAAGCAGGAAGGCTCCCTCTTCTTCTTCCTTGGTTTGATCGACGACTTCCCCCAGGCGCCAGGTTGCCTCAAGGTACTCGCCGCGGTCTCGCCGGGAGCAAAGCGTGGCTAGCGTTCGGTGGTAGTGAAATCGCTCAGCATGATCGGTGGCCGCTGCCAGTGCCCGCTGCGTGAGGCCGAAGATTGCCTCGATATCGCCGACTCGCAGCAGAAGCTGTGTCCTTGCCGACACCACGTCCCGACGCACGGACTTGTCAAAGCGGCGCAGGACTTGCTCAGCTGCCGATGGCTGACCGATCTTCTCAAGCGCTATCGCCCTGCTCAGTCCTAGATTTTCGTCGTCTGGGTAAAAGTTGAGCGCTCGCTCGGTAAAGGCCAGCAACTCGTCGTGATGGCCGCGCTGCACAAGGCAAGCGGCAAACTTGGCGGACTCCATTTGAGTGAGATTTCGCCGTTCTCTTGTGATGCGGCAAAGCTCGAGGATCCGATCCACATCACCTTCAATGTTTGGCCTGATGTATTGAATCAGGTTGTCTTGCAGGGTGTGATTTCCGCCCGACGTAGTAGCGTCATCCCATAACTGTTGCACATGTTCCTTGCGGTTCTCGGGAAACTTCAAGGAACTCGTTATAAAACGCAGCAGAGAGCGTGCTGCGAAACTCCCTTCCTCCACATAGGCGCGAAGAATGGCCTCATCCTTCGTCGAGCCAAGGCGGTAGGCAGAAGATGAAGCGGCCACAGCCGCTATATCGGTCAGCTCATCGTGGGGAAGTCTGAGCAAGGACCCCTTCGCAAGTTGCACGGCGTCCTGGTGCCGGTCGGCTTCAGATAGCAAAAGCACCAGTCGCGCAACGTTCTGGGGGTCCGGCTTTTCAACTTTCTGCAGTGCGGCGATTGCGACATCCGGCTCTCCCGAGAACGTGGCCACCCTGGCCAGCGTTTCGTGCACATCGCGTGCCGTCGGCCGTCTGCGCGCGAAGTCCGCAATCAGCTCCAGGAGCTCCTTGTCGGGCCCGAAGTAGACACATACCGCCGAAGCGCAATCCAGGCCCATCGCAGCGTTAGCCGGCCAGTTGTCCTCTCGCGCCCGTCGGAGGAACACCATTGTGGCGTCTCTCAGTGCTTCAGCATCCTCCACTGCCAGATCAGGCGGGCCGCCAACATAGATGAACCCCTCGTCACCCGTAGCGATGTTTAGCAGGGCCCGAAGCTGCAGGAGGCGCAAGAAGCTTTCCGCCTTGCTATCGGCTCGCTCCAAGAGCCCTTGCGCGGTTACGCGAAGCACCGCATCCCAGTCCATGCGTATCGTGTGATAAAGGGCCCTGGCCCTAGTCTGTATAGGCTCGCTGATGGCCGATAGTGTCGATTCGGCCTCCGCGTATCGCTCCTCCAATGCGAGAATGCGAACGAGCTGGAAAGCCACCTCATCGTTGTCCCGAAACGCTTCGGCTCTGGCGATGACGTCCGCCGGGACGGGTGCCTCATCTTCGATTTGACAGACCACGGCCGCTTCCAACTCGGCCCCGACGAAGCGAGCGCTGGCCGGATTAAGACCGCTCGCCTGCGAAAAGTTCTTTAGCGCTTCTATGGGAGCGTTCTCCAGTAAAGCGAGGCGACCTTGCTGATAAAGGAACTCGGCCAAGACCTCAGGGTCTGTGAGGCCCTCCTGAGCAATTTCTGTTGTCAACCGATGCGCTTGGACAGCATCAGCGTGGTTCAACGCGTCGTTGAGTTGTCTGATCTTCCATGCCGCCGAGCCGGGTTTAGGCGTTGGCCAAAGGCTATCGCCTGCCAACGTCTCGTTGATCAGCCAGCGATCCAGATGTTTCGGATTGGTCGCAGCCAACGACTCTTGCGCCCGCGGGCTAAGCCGGGTGAGCGCATTGACGGCGCCGATGCCTTGAGGATTCCGGAGCGCCTGCAGGGTGCGGGTGACATCCCAGTACGTCTCCAGGTACTGGGACACATCAAGCTCCTTGGTAAGCACATTGGCCACGGGAACGCGAAATGTCATCTCCGCCGGGTCGGTTTGGTCGAACTGGCGTCGACCCTGCAAGCGCTTTCTCAGCTCTTCCTCGATCCAGAGGTAGTAGAGGGTCGCATTGGCGGTACTCGACTCATTTTCCAGAGCGACATAGACCAGAAGTATTGGCTGGCCGTCCTGCAAGTAGAGATTGCAGCTTTCAGGCGCCAAGGGCACTGCAATGAACTGTTCGCCGGGCGGGCCCGAGAGATGTGTGCTGGCTCCAGCTTTCAGCTGGACGGCGAACCGACCTCGGATGCGACTCATGCTTTCGACCAGCATGCTCATGTCGAATCCAAAATCGGAATTTTGTACGGGCTCACTCTCCTCGAACCAACTATCCGGATGGCCACCTTGGAACACGCGCTTGCCTAGTGTTCCGATGCGCTGCGAGGTCTTGTACTGAGGAGTCCGCATTGCGATGTTTTCGCCGGTAGCGTCACAGTGGAGATTGGGGCGTGCAGTGGACCAATCGCGTGCTTCTTTGCAACACAGGCGAGGCCAAGTGCTGCCGGGGTCGTTCCTGACGAGTACGTCGGCTCACTGAGGACCCAGAGTGCAGGCCTGACGCGTGAAGATCGGGGCACCATAACCATCTCGGCGCGCCCGGATAACAAGGTTGTCGTTGATTCTCTTCAGTCCATCGCCCCGCTCGAAGCCGCACTCGGTGTCCTGGTGCATGTCCAAGAAGTAGGCCGCCCACCTTGCGGTCGTTATCGTTGCACTATTCAACGGTGAGCGTGAGTCGCTTAATGCGAACAATGCCGCCATCGTACAAATCACACCCAGTAGGCGAGAAAAGGGCAACCACTCAACTTGATTGGTGTCCATTCTCTCCCTAGACGTGTTGGCGCCAATCGGGAGCATGAGGATCATGCTCAAAAGTATCAGCGCCGTTGCTCCTGCCAGTGCCAGCACTGGCAATACTGCCAAGGGTGCGAGGAAGCTCACGGCAAGCGGGAAGTATGACGGATCCTGTCCGGTAGCCTCAGAGACTGTATGTCCAGCAAGACCTAAGCTGGATGCCACGACCATCGAGGCTATGGGTACGAATGCCCATTTCACCCATGTCGATTTGACCAGTTCAGAAATCCGGGCATACGCCTCTCCTACAAAACCCATCATAAGATTTGCGGCGGCCACGGCCATGAGCGGCTGGATGACGGCTCCGGGCGCCCTTAGAATGGCAGCAAAGAACGCCAACCCGACTACAGCAAAGCCGGCGCCATACAGCTGAATGGGAAGGGACAAGCAGGAGTACTCCTCTCTCCAGGTCCTCGCGCGAGATGTGATCGCTTGAATCATGGTCAGGTCCACAGCGTGTTCCACGAACTATAATATGGTGCGGTCTCAACCTGTGCGACTGCAGCTGGAAGGTTCCATCTAGCAATCCACTGCGAGCTATGAGCATCAGTCCCCGTCCAGCCATACGCGACCAGGACTTTCCCTTCCATAGCAAGCCTCTTTCGCGGATTTCCTTCACCGTGACAATCTTGAAGTCTGAGCCCTGTGAGCGCGCGTACCAGCGAGCGGCCAACAGGTTGGGGGCCGTGGTCCTTCAAGTGCTTCTATAGATCGTAGCTCTACTTGACTTGGTAGAGCGTGCATTTGCATTCATTGCATGCGCGGGACGAACGCATCTCTGATGTATCAGCGCACGAAAAACCTGCGGGCCGCCCACATCCTTCTGACCACATCAAGATAGAGAGCTCGGTGCGGTACTTGGGGATCGAGGTTGAGGACGCGCTGACTGTGGTCGAGCAAACGGAGGCCTAGCCAGCAAGCGTCTCTAAGGCGGCCTTCGGGCTCCCCACGTGGCCGTTTCCGACCCCAAGCGCCAGCCAGGAGATTGATGTCTGAGCTGGCCGAACTTGCAGGCGGCTCCTGGAGGGAGCATGCTTCGTTGCAGTCGATCATCCACCAGTGCGCGGCCTCACGGGCATCGTCTAAGCGGGCGAACAGGCGCCAGTCGAGCACCTCTTCCCAAGCACGGGGCCGGTAAAGCCGGTGAAGCTCGGGCCTGCCGTGCGTCGAGCAATGCCAGCGCGGCGACTAGTCACATCAGGTTACCTGCTTGGATCAGATGATCGTCGTAGGCGACTTAACGATCACTCGCGCCGAATGTGGAAGGCTGTGGTGAAGGGTGATTCGCTTCCCCCTTCTAGACTCCGAACCACAAGCAAGATCTTCGTACTCATGGTTCGTTCTTTCGACCCCGAACCCAGTCGTGGTCGGGGACGATCAGCGATCCAATATAGCCAGTTTCCCGCTGCCTCAAAGCTTGTTCCTGCTGTGAGACCGCGAGCGCAAGCATTTGGATTGCCGACCTGGCGACACGCAAGGCTCGCACCGCTTCCTGAATGAATTGGTCTCTGCGATGGCGCTCGATCTCGGGTGCTTGCCTGCTATCTGCAGGGTCACCAAGGTCATGCAGCACTACAAATCGGTGAGTGCCTGCGTTGCGAAGCTTCTTTTGAGATCGCAGGATACCCGCGCTGCTTTCATAGTCTTCGGCAAGCTCCAAGAGGCCGTAGAGAGCACTGGCGCCGCCACGAATTAACGCCTCAACCCGTTCCGAAAGTGGGCATAGGCCAGTCGACTTGTCAGGCCTTCCTCGCCATAGCTTGCCGAAATAGACCCTATCTGGCGAAAGCCCGAGCGCGAAGTAGTGATTCACCGTGACCGCGATCTTGTCGAGTAGGTCGATAGCCGTTCGGTGCGCCAGTATGAGTGCAGACGCATCTGGACCGTATGTGGCGTAGTCAAGAGTATCTGCAAAAACGCCCGTGGCCGGCCAAACGCTTTCGTCGTTTGCTCGCCACAGTAGATCGCGCGCAAGGATGAAGTCGCATTTCAGCATGTTGAACATGGCGAATACGGGCGGCGGCCTTCCATCTGCGCCAGACTCCTGCTCAAGAATCCCAGAAAGAGTGAGCCAATCAAGCTTCCCTAATGTGGCATCGATAAGTTGGACGGCAGGCGCAAGCGTCAAGCGTTCTCGCTCGACCCACCTTAGGAATGGATCAGCGGGTGGTGTCCGCGGTTCCGGGTCTTCCAATCCTTCGGCGAATGCGGCGATTTGCTCCGCAGCCTGTGCACCCGCGTACCGGACAACTCGATCCCGATGTCGGTCTGCGATCTTGGCCAGCATCATCGCTTCGATCCGGGTAATGTCTGAGCAGCCGCCTCTCTTGTGAAGCCATAACAAGTTTCGGGCCGCGGAACTCGCGGCAACTCCGTTCTCCGGATCGATGTCTAGAGCCGCGAGCCACGCATCATGGGCCTCCCCAAAACGATAGCTATCACTGAACTGGTTAGCGAGATTCGTCCATGCTCTCGACCGAAGTTCCGAGTCGGCGTCTACGTCCCGAGCGACTCGCCAGAGGCATCGCCGTGCCTCGGCCCGAAGCTCCCTAGTGCACTCCTGATGATCCAACCAAGTCGGATCGCTAGGAGGACGGCCTGCTGCGGCAACCAACCCGTTTGCTAGATTGTAGGTGATCGCGGCCGTCGGGAATTGGCTGTGAAGGTAGCGATATAGCAGCACTCCTTCTTCGATTGCATCCGCCTGCTCAGTCAATGCACCGCCGTCTACGAGAGTGGCTGCCCGCAGTAGCATCAAATTGAAGTATTCCCGCGTATCCGGATCGAGATGGATCTCCCGAGCTTGTTTCACCGCTTCGGCGGGATCGTTGTTCAGCAAGGCCGTCAGTTGAGCGGAGCGCTCATAGAACCCATCCAACATTGATGGCATGATCGGTCAGTTCTCAGTCCCATGTTGCGGAACCCCACGCGAGCCAGCTAGCAGCATGGGCCGCTCTTCCGGCAGGCACCTTCGATATGCATAGGGAACAATGGGGTCTGGCGGCTCTTCAATCCTAGTGCCTTCGGCGAGAGCAGCAAGGCGCATATCACGCGATGGCTCATGCGTGGCTGCGAAGATCTGTCGGCGCATCTCTTCACGATCGATTTCTAGCACAAAGCTCGTATCCGGCAGCAGGACGAGTAGATGATCAATCAGATCAATGAGCGCCTCCGAGAATGGCCTGACGAAACTTAAGCGACAAAGGCCAGGAGCTGCTTTGATGAGGTAGTTTGCTGCATACCACTGTTGATCGCACTCCTTCTCCAAACCAAACAACCGGAACGCCGCTAGGATTGTAAAGAATCCAAAGTCATCGCCGCGCTCGAAGAGACGTTCCAAGTCAAGGTAACCAATAGGCCGTCGATTCAACGCGCCTATCGCATCCTCATCGCCCGGAAACACATGCCGAGGCCAAATGAATGCTTCCTCCAAGCTCGATTTGAGATACTTCTGTGCCAGCCTCTGATCCGTAGAATTTACATCGAAGAGCTTCATGGGCCACTCCATCACGCGCCTCAATGATGGGTAACGTCGTCCAAGCACCGCCCTGCGTTCGCCGGACAAGCTTCGCCGACCAGCCTTATAGCTGCCCAGCTCATCACTTCGGAAAGCTAGATCATCGTCCCCGCCGTCACGCCTGCTGCGGTATTTCGCATTGAGCGCTGCTTCACCGCCTTCAATTTCGCACCAGGCGGCCCATACGATCATTGAGTGCAGTACTTCAGGAGCGCTTCTGGCTCGGCGGCCCATCTTTGCGCCGGGTGAGTCGATATCGCGCATTGCTTCGAAGAAATCGCCCATCGCGACCTCCAATGAATGTATCGATTCCTCGGCCACTTTTGCTGGATGCAAAGCCGATCAATCAAGCATAAGGTGATGGAGTACCTGGCGCCACTTGGTGACACGTGAAGCAACTAAGCCATGAGCTCGACAGTGCTTGGATCGCAAGCACCTACGGCGCATTCGTGCCAGTGAAATCCCTTGCCAAACTTCTCGGGTTTCCCACGCCAGCGGCGTTGCGACGAGCGCGTGCCACTGGACGCCTGCCGCTTCCTCTCTTCGAACTGGAGGGCCGCCGTGGCCTGTTCGCTCACGCAAGCGACGTGGGCGGCTACCTTCGGCAAAAGGCCCAGTACGCCCAGGAGGACCCGATGAGCTGATTCGGCTTAGATTCCCGCCGAAGGTCGGATAAAAAGAAAGTCCCGAGCGCGAACTCTGGGACTTTCCGGGTGAAGCAAAGGCGTGCTGCCGTTGTCGAACTCTCCCCCTTCTTGACCATTCTGTCAAGCCTCTTCGGCATGGCACGGGCGCTTATCGCTCGTCGTCGCCGTAGGCCTGAACTGGGAAGGGATACGTCATGTTCGAAGGTTTCAAAGTCGGCGCTGCTGAACTGAATACCAGGCAGCAGGCCTACGCCCATATGAGGCTGCCTGAGCGAAGCATCCCCCGGCTGGAGGCAATGGCCTCAACGAGCGGGAAAAGGAAGGTGGGCAGTGCAGCTCTCACCAATGTTCGCGTTAGTCATGCATCAGTAAAGAACTACACGTCCCGCGTACTCGAAAGCCATACCTGCGAGCTGATCTTTGCATATGAACTCGAGCTCGATCCCGACGTACTGGGGTACCAAGTCCAGGTGCCCTGCCGTGGGGTGCAAAGAATCACTTCGCTTGGACGCAAACACGTCTCGAATGCGCACCTTGACTTCTTGGTGTTTCGCCGCGAGACGGTCGAGCTCGTCGAATGCAAAACGCGCGCATGGATCGAGGAGCGAGCAAAGATCGATCAAGGGTGGGAGCTTTCGGGTGACCAGTGGACTTATCTTCCATACGAGAATTGGGCGAAGCAGCTGGGAATCCCATTTTCTGTGTGGTCACCGCCTCAACCGTCTGGGGTTTACCAGCAGAATCTCGAAGCCTGCTATTCGCTCCATAGATCACAACTAGATCCGCTAGGCAGACTGGCTGCCTCCCGAGCAAGCGATCTTCTGCGAGGTTCGACACGAAGTATCAACGAACTCTGCAGACTCATTGAGGGTTTCAGTTATCGGGTTGCCCTCTGGATGCTCGCGAACGGTGAAGCTTTCGGTCCATGGATGAGCACTCCCATCTCTCTAGGAGATCGATTCCACCTCCACCTTGATCGTGGCCACGCGCGCGCGGAGGACACGAACCTTCTGCAGCATGCATGGATCTACATGCAGCAACCAGAGACCGTAGATCCACTGAGTTCTGCGTCACCTACCGATCGACGCAAGGCTGGAGAACGTCTAGCGCGGCTGGAACAAATGGCGGTAGGGACACTCAAATGGACAAGACGAATGCAAGATCTCGCCACCCATGTGGATAGGGAGGTCGCGAAGGGCGGCTCTGCTCTAGCAGCGTGCCTAACCCGCTACTCGAAGAGTGGCAATCGAGTATCCCGTCTCCACTTGGAGCAGGAGCAGGCTATCGAGGATATCGTTCGAGATTTCTGGCTGCCCGGCAAAGTACGGTCCGCCGACGAGCTCTACCAGAGGTTTCTCGATGAGTGCGAAAGCCGAGGTATCGAGCCTTGTGGCCGTTGGCGCTTGGACAAGCGTAGACGTGAACAGAACCCCCTCCGCCACGCCCTCTCGACTGGTGGATTTCGGGCTTATCACGCCCTTCGGCCCAGCACAGACCCGCGAATGCGATCCCTTCCTCCGCTCGGCTACGGCCAGGTCCTCCACGTCGACTCTTCGGATCTAGATGTTAGGTGCGCTCCGAATCTGATGAATGGAATGCCCGCAATCAAGGCTAAGTTCTACATCGGCATCGATGGTGCGACGGGAGACACGATGGCGCACTCCCTCATATTCGGGGCTGCGCGAACTGACGGGCTAGCGCTGCTGATACGCGAGTATGTCAGGCGACATGGAATGCTCCCCAGAATGATCCATCTCGATAGGGGTTCTGAGAACACTTCGCGCTGGCTAAAGGAGTTCGCCGAGGGACGCATCTCTCTGCGGCACTCTCCCACCGCAGCAAGCGCATGGAACGGATTGGCTGAGAATGCAATCAAGCAGGTGAACGACCAGGTTGCGCACAAGCTGGACGGAAGCACGGCTCCGGATCAGAAGGGCCGTAAGGTGGACGGCCGGTTCAAGAGTTACAGCAACGCGCGAACCTCCTTTGTCATGATTCTCAATCACTTTGTCTCGTACGTCTATGGTGATCTACCGTCCACTCCAAGGTCTGATGGATTCTCACCCATTGAGAAGAGAAGGGAATCAATCGCCATGTTTGGCAAGCTCGGTTCAACGTGCGAATTCAATGATGACCTGTTGATCAGGACTTCTGTGCATGTTTCCAGGCGCTTGAAACCGGATCCACGGCGGGGCATTCGCACGGCGGACGGTTGGTTCTCTAGTGATGAACTTCTGCTCCACATGCGAGGACACGCGGTGGAGGAGGTCCGAAGCGACTGCTGCGACCCGAGCATTCTCCACGTAAAGATTGGAGATCGGTGGATTAGGGCGTTCCACAACAGGGTACAGAGCATGGCGATGCTTTCTGATTCGGAGCGGCTATTCGAGCTTCTCTACGCCCCAACAAGGCGGCGGGACGCGAGGAAGAAACGCGAAGACCTCGGAAGACGCCGTCATACAAGGATGCAGAACGCTATTTTTGCCATGCCTGCAGTGGAGCATTTGAAGCCAGAAAGTGAGGAACAGACGCTTCCCCAAGACACGTTCACCGAGAAAACGTCCTTGGATTCCTACGCTGAAGTTCTCCCTTTCGAAGAGCGGGAGAACTTCTGATGTACTGCTTACGCCATCTTGCCTATGAGAACTCGCGTGCTCAACTTCGCAGAGCGCTCGACGACCATCGACCAGGACACATGGTGTTCTTGATAGGTCCTTCTGGCGCTGGAAAGACGACCATGCGAACTTCGGTCATGCAGGAGATGTTTGGTGATCCGGCTCATTGGGGGCGGGGAAAGATCCCCGCAATCGAACAGTTTGCGTTTCTAGTAAATCAGTCCTATTTCAGTTCCAAGGACTTTGTTCGAGAGCTCCTATCAGAGCTCCATGATCCGTCGTTGGAGTGGCTACTGCGCGACAGCTCGATTCCCGCTGCGAAGTTGTCCCAGATTCAATCCCAGCTCAAGATCACACACGACTTCTGGGATGACCTCCGACCGCTGAAGGGTACAGAGGGGGAGATGTGGGGCGCCTTCAGACGAAGCCTCGTGGCGAGGGGATGCAAGTACGTCTCAATCGATCAGGTTACCGCTCTTCTTAAGAACCACAGAGACACTTCGCCAGCAGATCACACCTTGCACCTGATGGCACTCGCAGAGTCGAGCGGAATCATGTTCATCATGACTGGTATCCACGAGGCGGCACGCCTGTGGAACGTACACTCCGAGTTGCGGAGACGCGTTATTGTAGTTTGGGCTCCGCCCTACAGCGATCGGAGACCTGCAGATAAGGTGCCCTTCCTTAGGGTCCTGAGATCACTCGAATCCAAGTTTAGGTTTTCTCAGAGAGACATGCTTCTCCGAATGTCCAGCGACCTACTTGCTGCCACGGGAGGAATATTCGGGCAGCTCTTCGAACTGTTGCTTCGAGCGGATCGTTGTTCCCAGAACGAGGGCTCAAGCAGAATTTTGAAGCGCCACGTCGAAGCTGCGTATTTGTCTGACAAGGATCTTGCGGCGATGTGGCGGGATGTTGAAGCATTCGAAGATGTGATGTGCGCCGGGGATGTCTCACAGCGAGCATCGCTGGTCAGATCCCGTTGGAGCCTGCCTTCGAGCGACAGAACCTGATATGAATTCATGATGCGCGCCAGAACCTAAAGCTCGAGCTCAACTGAGAGCCGCTAGTCCACGCTCTTGCCGCAGACATCCTTGGTCCCATGAACTCACGAAGCAAATTCGAGTGGACTATTTTTCCTCCTCTTCCCATCATGGGCGTTGGTACGTCTCTAGTGGAGTCCGCGGAGCATTATGCTTGCCGCCTCGCTTGGACGAGCGGCGTTTCCATGAGCCAGCTCCGACGCTTGTTCCATATCCATGGCAGGGGAGGCAGCGGCGGAACCAGCGCCTTCTGCGGACCTGGAAGATTGTTCGACGACCGCGTATCTCGACTCGAAGGATTCACTGGCGTCGAGTTTATACGCTGCGGAACCTTTTCTGTTCTCAACTCTGTGCTCTCATCGAAAGCGCTCAGTAAGTCCTCCGTGCGGCACCGTTGGTGCCCAAAGTGCTACTTGGAGTGGGATGATGAAAGGTCTTATGAGCCACTGTTATGGCGCGTCAACTTGAGTGTGTACTGTCCAATCCACCTGTGTGCTCTCGAAACATCTTGCGGCTCTTGCGACTCACCTCAGGCAGTTTCTATGTGTTACGAGAAGAGGCGCACCTGCAGTACCTGCGGCTTGTCTTTGAGTGGTCCTGGAAGGGTGTTCAGCCCATCTGACTATGCCGTCTGGGCACAAAGGCAGGTCAGTGAGCTAATTGAGCTCTGCGCCACCCCTGGGCAAAGACCAATAGGGGAGGACGCGTACGTCTGCTTCGTAAAAGGGATTGCTAAGTGGCTTGAGCGTCCTGGCCTATTACCAAGAGCAATCCGCCATTCATACATGGAGGTACTTGCAGGCAGAAAAACGCGCGTTAGTCTAGGCACACTCGTCGCTTTCGCGGCATTCCAAGGAGTGTCGGCAGTTGAGCTTCTGGTCAACCCGCGTGCTGCTGCGTCACCTCCGCTCTTTTCTGCGGGCACCGCTTTCGACGAACCTAGTTCCCTGCACCGACATCATTTCCTTAGAGTTGCGGCCTTTGACAGTTGCGTATCTAAGATTTTTGATAGATGCAGGTACAGCTTCTTGCCACCGCTGAGGCTCTTGATTGAGGCCGCTCGCGCTAGCGTAGAAGTCGAGTTTGACGATGTAAGTGTACGATCTCGTTACCAGTACGTCTTCGCTCAGCAAGACGCACATTTTCTTGCAACATCCGCGGAGACGATTTTTAGGCAAGCCGTTAGATCTATCGCCAACAGTCGGCGAGTAACTTCTGATCGAAGTAGCAGAATTGTCCGGCTTCTGTCTGAAATGCACGGGCGGCCGAAGGATGAGGTTCGGGCCATTGTAAGCACCGCTTTGATTTGCTGGGCGGAGTTGAGCAAGTTCAAGCACTGGCGCTAGCCAGAAGCAGGATAGGCATCGCACGCGCGTGATTTGTTTCAAATTTTTCCTCAGGGGATTGCCAATCGGCTCGCCTGGATGGCGGCTATCGACCCATAGCAGACATCGGATCTTCGAATACCTCGCGCCAATCGCGAATGCCTAGGCCGGTATGCCATGGGGCTCAATGATTCCTGTAGCAATGCCAATACAGACGAGAAGGATAAGAAGCACTGAGAATGCCACTCGGCGTGTCAGTGCATGAACTGTTCGCTTTGAGTTTCCTTTGTCGGTAAGCATGTAGTACATGCCCGCGCCTAGGTTGTAGAGGATCAGGACAAAGAATCCGATGATGACGAGCGTTTTCATGGTGACCAAACAGAGTGATGAGGGTTAGGCGCCTCAGAACGCGGCTTGCGAGCGTGTACGTGCGAACCAGTAGGTTCGAATCGCGAACGCCGCTCCAAGGACGGCAAGGAAGACGGCATAAGAAAGCGCGGTAGCCAGAATCTGCTTCCACATCCGACCGTAGAAGGGATCGGCATGGATGAAAGACCAGTACACGCTGGCGAGAAAAGCGGCCAATGAGGCAGCAAGGGCAATGGCATCGAACACGCGTCTTGCCCGGCCGCGATGCGACTTGGGGAAGACCGCATAAACCCACCCTAGGATCAGCAGCCAAGGAAGGAACAGGATCAGGGTCAGGTTGAGTTCGACGGTGGGGTTCATGGCGCTTTGGGGGTACGGATTGGTCCGGGTGCTAGTCTGTGGAAACCAGATCAGAACCGTCAGGCTCAGATTTTGTGAGAAAAACCAGATCAGATGAGTCAGCGCCTACGGCTTGGCAGCCCGCACCGGGCCGGACGCTGAAGCGCTATGAGGCGTTGGCACGGGACATAGCGTTTTCCATCCGCCAGGGGCTGCTTGCCCCCGGCGATCGTTTGCCCTCCGTGCGACGCGCCAGCGCCAGCCGCGACGTCAGCCCTGCCACGGTCTTCGAGGCGTACTACCTGCTGGAGTCACAGGGCTTGATCGAGTCGCGCCCGCGCTCGGGCTACTACGTCGCCCAGGCGCCGCGGCAGCACCCGATGGAGCCACAGCGCCACTCCTCCCCCGATGGACAGGCGCGCCCGGTCGAGATCAGCAGTCTGGTGTTCGACATCCTGCGATCGGTAGGTTCGCGCGATGTCGTGCCACTGGGATCGGCCTTTCCCAGTCCCTTGTTCTATCCGCTGCCGCGCCTCGGCAGGGCGCTCGCGCTGGTGGCCACTCACATGGACCCATGGAGCACGGTCGACGACCTGACGCCGGGCAACTTCGAGCTTCGTCGCCAGATCGCGCTGCGTTACATGCTGGGTGGGGCCACGGTAGATCCTGCCGGCATCGTGATCACCAATGGCGCGATGGAGGCGCTGAACCTGTGTCTCTCGGCCGTCTGCGCACCGGGCGATGCGGTCGTCGTCGAGTCGCCTTGCTTCTATGCGTGCCTGCAAGCACTGGAACGTTTGGGCCTACATGCCATTGAAGTGGCCACCGATCCGCGTGAGGGAATCGACCTTCATGCGCTTGAGAAGGCGTTGGTCGAGCACAAACCCAAGGCGTGCTGGGTCATGACCAATCACCAGAATCCGCTCGGCAGCTCGATGGGCTCCGAGAAGAAGCAGGCGCTTGTTGAGCTACTGGCGCGGCACCAAGTGCCAATGATCGAGGATGACGTCTATCAGGAGCTCTACTTCGATACCCATCGGCCGGCCAACAGCAAGCGTTTCGACGATGAGGGATGGGTCATGCATTGCGGCTCCTTCTCTAAGTCTCTGGCGCCCGGGTATCGGGTGGGCTGGGTCGCAGCGGGTCGATTCGCCGAACAGGTGGCTCGCCAGAAGCTCACGGCCTCACTGGGTACCTCCATACCCGTGCAGCTGGCGATCGCCAAGTATCTGGAGCGAGGCAGCTATGAGCGCCACCTGCGCTCACTGCGCTCGACGCTGCAGTTACAGCGCGACGAGTACATCCAGGCGGTGGCTGAGTACTTCCCTGTCGGCACGCGCATTAGTCGCCCTGGCGGGGGCTACTTTCTCTGGATCGAGCTGCCTGAGCAGGTGGATGCCTTGGCGCTGGCTCGCCGCGCCGGCGTCGACGGAATCAGCTTGGCGCCAGGTCCGATGTTCACCGCTGCAGGCGGATTCGATCACTTCATTCGCATCAACTTCGGACATCCGTTGTCAGCGGCGGTTCGATCAGCCCTTGAACGACTGGGTGAGTTAGCGAGTGCGAATGCTGTCAAGTGACGTTGCCTTGCATGAGGCTCCTGGCGTTAGTAGGCATCGACGCGCCACTCCTTTTCCGCTTTGCCCACGACTTCAGCGATCCAATCCACGAAGGCGCGCACCGTAGGCGATAGGTGGCGATTCTTTGGGTAGAGAGCCGACAGGGGGACCAAGGGCGCCTTGTAGTCGGGAAGGACCCTGAGCAAGCGTCCGCTACGGAGGTGGTCAAGCACCATGTAGCTGCCTGGCCGCACAAGGCCTAACCCCTGCAGCCCACTTACAACATAGGCATCGGTGTCGTTCACGATCAGGCGGTCCCGCATTCTGATGCTACGGCTCTCGCCATCGACCACAAAGTTCCACTCCATAGATCGCGCCGTTCGGCTTGACAGGTATCCCACGGCGTAGTGATCGCACAGGTCTTCCAGCGTGCGAGGTGTGCCATGAGTAGCGAGATACTCCGGTGAGGCGCATGTCACCCACTCGAACGCACCAATACGCTTGGCGACCAGTGTTGGTGAATCTTCCGGCGTGCCTGCGCGAATCGCGCAATCGACACCCTCCTGAATCAGCTCGACGGTGCGGTCGGACGCAGTCAGGGTGAGCTCAACATCCGGGAAGCGCGACTGAAAGTCCTTAATGCGAGGCAGCACCACCAAACGGGCAAGCGAGAGGGTCAAGTCGACGCGCAGACGCCCGCGGGGCTGTCCGGCGCTTCCTGGGAATCCGGACTCCACTGCTTCCAGATCATCTAGAAGCCTTCTGCAACTGTCGTAGTACAGCGTGCCATCGGGCGTCAGGCTGATATGGCGCGTCGTTCGCTGAAGCAGGCGCACCCCAAGAAATGCCTCGAGCTCCTTCACTGCGCGGGTGACCCGCGAGGGGGGCAAAGAGAGGCTATCTGCAGCGCGACTGAAGCTGTGCATCTCCACTACGCGAGCAAAGATCTGCATCGACTGGAAGCGATCCACAGGTCGTGTCCTCCAATGGAATTTTGTTGCCTGAACGGCAATAAGACTTTAGGGCTAGCCCCGGCAGGGCCATATATACCAGCGATTCCCGGTCCTGTCTCGCATCATTTATTCCATTTCAAGCAATAAAGATAGCCAGTTTAGGACCTAGATGACTGGTAGGCGGAGGGACAGACTGCCAGCCGTCCAACTCCCTCAGGCCCTTTTTATGAAAGCCCGCAAGACACCCCATGTAGCAGTTCTAGCGTTTGCAATTGCCCTGGTAGGTGCAGGGATTGTTATCGCCCGGACCGGCAATGAAGCTCACGCTGAACCGGCCGCCGCTCTACCGGTGGTCAAGATCCAGTACGCCATGGAACGCCCGGTGTCCGACACCCAGGACTACACCGGTCGCCTAGAGGCGGTAGACGTGGTCGACGTTCGACCCAAGGTGCCGGGCACCCTGTTGAAGGTCCACTTCAAGGACGGGCAACAGGTTCAGCAAGGCGACTTGTTGTTTACCATCGATCCGGCACCGCTCCTGACGCAGGTGAACCAGGCCCAAGCCAATCTGGCCAAGGTCAGTGAGCAGCGCCGGCTAACCGAGCTGGAGCAGGCCCGTGCCCAGAAGTTGATCGCCTCTAATTCGATCTCCCGCAAGGACTTCGACGCCCTCGACCACGGCGCACGCGAGGCTGCAGCTTCCCTGAAAGGCGCCAAGGCAGAACTTGCCCAGGCGCAACTGCAGCTGAGCTACACACAGGTCCGGGCTCCCATCTCCGGACGCATCTCTCGCGCGGAAATCACGCCAGGCAATGTCGTAAGCGCGGGCGGAGATTCGGTTCCACTGACCCGCATCGTCTCCGACAGCAAGCTCTACGCATCTTTCAGTGTCGATGAGCAAAGCTACCTTCGCATCATCGCTCCGTCCCTCAAGGCCGGCACGCGTCCGTCGGTGAAGGTGGGGCTGGCCAATGACCGCGCGTACTCGCACTCGGCCACCATCGAAACACTCGACAATCAGATGGACACGCGCTCAGGCACCGTGCGCGTTCGCGCTCGCATCGATGAGGTCAGCCCCGAGATGCTGCCCGGTCTGCAGGCGCGCATCCGGCTCCAAGGTGGCGTTCCGTACAAGGCCGTCGTGATCGACGATGCACTGGTAGGCACGGACCAGGACCGCAAGTACGTCTTGGTGGTGAACAAGGAAAACAAGGTCGAACGACGCGTTGTCGAGACCGGCGCACTGCAAGGCACCAGCCGCATCCTGCGTGGTGGTCTGCCGGCCGGATCCAGAGTCATCGTCGATGGCGCCTTCCGCGCCCCGGGCACGTTGGTGTCAGCCGTAGCCGCTGAAACGCCTAAGCCAGCCGGAAACCCGGTGGCAGGAGGCCGGAAGTGAACATCTCCAAGTTCTTTATCGATAGGCCGATTTTTGCGTGTGTCCTATCGGCATTGATTCTGCTTGCCGGCATCGTTGCTTCACTGAACATGCCAGTGTCCGAGTATCCGCAGGTCATTCCGCCCTCGGTGGTCGTGCATGCACAGTACCCCGGCGCCAATGCCAAGACGATCGCTGAGACAGTGGCCGCACCACTGGAGCAGTCGATCAATGGCGTGGAGGACATGCTGTACATGGACTCCAAAGCCAGCAGTGACGGTCATCTGTACTTGACCGTCACCTTCAAGCTCGGCACGGATCCGGACAAAGCCCAACAACTGGTGCAGACGCGGGTGTCGCAGGCCCAACCACGCCTGCCCGAAGATGTGCAGCGCCTAGGCGTAACAGCCATCAAGAGCTCGCCGATCATCACGATCGCCGTGCACATGGTCTCCCCCAAGGGTACCTTCGATAACAACTACATCAGCAACTACGCGGTACTGCATGTAAAGGACCGCATGGCCCGTATCCCGGGCGTCGGTGACGTCGTTCTGTGGGGACCAGGCGGTTATGCGATGCGCGTCTGGCTGGACCCGGCCGCCCTGGCTGAGCGTGGTTTGAGCGCGGCTGATGTTGCCGGCGCCATTCGGCGCCAGAACATCCAAGCCGCCGTGGGCACCATCGGCAGCGCACCGACAACGCCCGAAGCCGCATTCCAGCTCACCGTCAATGCCGATGGTCGGCTCAAGACGCCGGATGAGTTCAAGAACATCATCATCAAGTCCGATGCGTCGGGTGCGATCACGCGCTTGGCTGACATCGCCCGCGTCGAACTCGGCGCCGAAGACTATGGCATTCGCGCCACGCTCAATAACCAGCCAGCCATTGCCGTCGCGGTGCAGGAAGCGCCGGGTGCCAACTCCCTGGAGATCTCCCGGGAAGTGCACAGCGCCATGGAAGAGCTGGCCAAGGAGTTCCCGGAGGACCTGGAATACCGCGTGGTCTACGAGCCCAGCAAGGCGGTTCAGACCGGTATCGACGCTGTCATCAAGACCTTGCTCGAGGCCGTGGCGCTCGTTGTGCTGGTGGTGTTCCTATTCCTGCAAACCTGGCGCGCCTCGATCATCCCGCTGCTCGCAGTCCCGATATCGATCGTGGGCACTTTCACCTTCCTGCTACTGGCCGGTTACTCGATCAATACACTTTCGCTGTTCGGACTGGTGGTAGCCATCGGCATCGTGGTCGACGATGCGATCGTGGTGGTGGAGAACGTAGAGCGCAACATCGCCAGCGGCTTGTCGCCGCGTGAGGCTACCTACCAGGCGATGCAGGAGGTCAGCGGCCCGATCATCGCAATCGCGCTAACCCTGTCGGCCGTATTCCTGCCGCTGGCGTTCCTGAGCGGTCTGACCGGTGAGTTCTATCAGCAGTTCGCCGTCACCATCGCTATCTCAACGCTTATCTCGGCGGTGAACTCGCTAACCCTGTCCCCAGCGTTGTCCGCCCTGCTGCTCAAAGGCCATGGCGAAGCGCCTGACCGCTTCACGCGCGTGACTGAGAAGCTGTTCGGTCGGTTCTTTGGTCGCTTCAATCGCTTCTTCGATCGTGGGTCGGAGTCCTATGGCAACAAGGTGGGCGTGCTGCTCAAGCGCAAGGGCACGCTGCTGGTGGTTTATGCGGTCCTGCTGGGCGGTACGTGGTGGCTGACCGACCGAGTACCAGG